>Ga0315913_1000536_pt1 | contig 34843 bp, 16 predicted proteins | sample MpolsnodulesMG_FD_207736 | JGI IMG/M metagenome (GOLD analysis project Ga0315913, IMG submission 207736) | Medicago polymorpha root nodule microbial communities from Los Angeles, California, United States - small nodules | ecosystem: Host-associated > Plants > Roots > Nodule | place: USA...
TCATGAATTTTTGTCATTTCATAAAGCTTGAAGAAGACTTGGCATTAAGATTTTCCACTTGCTCAATAGATTTTGTTTTCGAGAAGTTAGAGTTATTTTTGTTTTGGAAAACTGACTTTTCTTCCATAATGTGAAACTAATATTCTGAAATCTTTAATATTATCTTAAGAAAAAATAATGAGCTCTAAAAAAATTAAAACAATTCCATCATGCAGTCATTTTTTAATGAGGCACCTCAACAATTATTAATATATCATTCCCCTGTGCGGTTGCTCCTTTCCTTACGTCAATGTTTATTTAATTATTTTGAAACCTTTATAGTAATCATGTTGTCCTTGTCCTAATCTGCTATTCTTTTGAAGGCATCTCTATATGGCATAATCATCTCTAGAAGACTGTTTTAAATTGTATTGGGAGATTTTTTATATAATTTTTTATAATTGGCAGTATTTTTTATATATATTTGTTTATATAATACTAAGTTAATAATACCTGTAAAGTGTAAATATCCATATAAAAATTTCTCCATGAAATGTATGTACATATAATATAATATATGGTGTGAATTATAAGATGACTGTTACTGTTAGAATTTTTTTCTTCTAAATCAGTTCACAGTTATTAAATTTAACTCAAAATTTCATCAAAATATGCTTGGTAAATATGCTTAGAAAAAGTGTTCAAAACAAGGCCAAGCACTATGTTGACATTTCATGAAGATTCTATAATGGTCATTTTCCATCAAGAATATATAATTCCCAGAGGGACGTTGCATAGCCAATAAACAAATACGGTGATGCTGTTGCCAATCGATAGCTGCACCTCAATAATCTAAGCCTAACATAATAGGTTCAAATTATAATTAAGCTTTAGTTTTTGAGTGTTGAAATTGAAAAAACCAATAATTAATAATAACTCCAAACGAATAATCTGGAGAATATTGTGCAAACCGTGGTTAAGGCAATAGCAAGATACCATTACCACCATTTCACCATCAACTCCAATTCAAAACCATTGTTTCTTGATTACTTTGCAATAAGATTCACATCTTCAATTAAATATTTTCTGAAGTGAGCTTTGATTAGGACATGTCTTGTGTTTAACATCTTCCTTCTGTTTCTTGTTTATGTGTATTTGTTTTGTTCAATTTTGTGATCCTCACATGAATGTTTCAATCTTCCAAAACCCACTTCTGATTTCAACAGGGCTTGTAAAAAATTAGACCTTTTTTTGTGGGTCATCTTTCTGTCTTCTACCCAAGATTTTATAAGGTATTAGGCACTGAAAAGTAGTTATCTTTTTTGTTTTTGTAAGTGAAGATAAATATTAGTATGGGAACAAATAGCCAGGAGCATGAAATTTCAGAAGCAGGATCTGAGGTAAAGTTGTCACAATTCAAAGCTATATTCAGTTAAAGTTTGCCCTTATGTGTTTTTTTTTCCAACCTCTAAAGCTTCAATAATTCATAAGTTTACATACACTTTAATCTTATGTTAGGTAACATATCCGGAGATTGTAGAAAATGAAGTCAAGGACATCAAGAAAGGCGCAACACATAAAATAATTGCAGAAAGTTGCAAATCAAACAGCATGGTCTTAAAGGTAACTATGATATTCCAACTTTTACTTTGTTTGTTGGTTGAGATTGTGTTATTGTACCAATGAATTGAAGCTGAAAAAATGGTGTGAATTGTATCAAAACAGAAAGGACATGCAATGATTCCAGCTCACATCATAGCTGAAGCGATATCAACTATCCGCGAATTCGATATTAGATGGTCAGGTCCAATCACACCAAAAGAAATGGAATATGTTGAACAGTATGTTCTAGCAAAGTATCCAGAATATTCAAGGTTGATTGAAGGAGATGGAAATGGGATAGACATGTCAACCTTTATCATCAATGAAGAACCTTTAGATGAAAAGGGAAAGTCACCAAGAGGGACTCCTAGTCCTAGGGATTCTTCTTCATATACATTTGGTAGTAGTCTACCTGAGTCTGATAGGGCCAAGATTCAACTAGAGCAATCAAGGTTACTTGATATTCTCAACAAGAAATCCTCATTTACTGGAAGTTTCATATCGATCCCGGAAATCCAAGCTCAAAATAAGGTTTTGAAGCATTACGGTTTGACAGATGATGAATACCTTGTTCTCTTCACTCCAAGCTACAAGGATGCTATGATGTTGGTAGGAGAAAGTTACCCTTTTATTAAGGGAAACTACTACATGACCATTCTTGATCAAGAAGAAGATTTTATAAAGGAATTTGCTTGTTTTAAGGAGTCAAAGGTTATCCTTGCACCAAAGACTTGGTTGGACTTGAGGATTAAAGGGTCTCAGTTAAGTCAAAACTTTAGGAGGAGGTGTAAGATCAGTCCAAAAGGCTTATTCTCTTATCCAGCAGATGCTAGTGGAACAATGCATTGGATCTCAGAGGCTCACAGGAACAATTGGCATGTGCTGCTTGATGCCTCTGCTTATGTAGTTGGAAAGGATCGGCTACATCTCGCACTTCACCGCCCTGATTTTGTGATCTGTAGTCTTGATAACAACACTCATTCTAGTAACACTAATTCCAATCCTTCAAGAATCACTTGCCTTTTAGTCAGAAAGGAATCCTTTGAGACATCAGCTGCTTCATCTCAGGTAGTTGAATGAATGTTAATTGGATGACACAGCTGAAGTTTGAACTGCAAAAAGGAGATGTGAATTTCCCTGTCGTACTTTGTAGAATGAATAAATTAGCACGTATAAATAGAATACCGCTTATTAGTTACTGGTTTGGATGCATATGTATGCCAAAATCATCTGGGTTGTTTGTATTTTTATGTTTAATTAATTGAGGTATTGGTTTGTCTATTTTAACTAAACCCCATTTTTTCTTATCAGTTAAATGGTTTTCAAGACTTTTTATTTTATGTCTTACTGTAAACATCATAGTGCAACTTGGAATGTACCAAAATGCAATTTATCTTTTGGTATGCTCTTTTGTTTTATACTTAATGTGTAGCAATCAAATCAAGCTCTTAGATTCTCATATGGAGATAAAGTTGTCCCTTTTGCATATACCAGCCATTGTGATTTATCAGCAAGATACAAAAATACAAATCCAAGTGGTCAAGTAAGTACAAATCTTAGTTAACTGAGTGGTGCCACGTTATTTTGTGCTGGCATCTTGATTCTAAAACGTGCAGACCAAGACAACAATGTTGTCCATGAAGCTGTTTAATCGAATGCTAAAATTTGTTGAAGCTAAGAGTTAATCGAATACTAAAACGGAAATAAAACTAGATTCAATATCCATTCTAATAAGATCTTTGTCTCATTTTCAAAATGAAATCAGATTTTATTCGAATTCTAAGACTAGAAGTGCTATTACTATCTATAACTTCAACCTCAATCTCACTACAGAAAATAAAAACGGTGGTACAACAACTATGGCACTCTACAAAGACATATGCCATCAAATTACAAACTAAACTAGGATGCTTAGCTTACTAAATGTCAAATCATGCAACTATGATAGCAATAATTTTATATATTGTACAAAACAACACATAAGGAATATATCATATCTCATTTTGCCCGAGCAATCAATAACTCCTTCTTCCATCACCCTCGGTGATCACGTCCTTGAATGAACCATTACTAGGAATCATTGGCAATACATGTTCTTGATGAGGTACAATAACATCAAGAAGATAAGGACCGGGAGTGTCCAACATTTTCTGAATGGCTTCTCTAAGCTCTTCCTTCTTGGCCACACGAGCAGCCGGTATTCCACAAGCATCAGCAAATCCAAGCATGTTAGGGAAAATCTCATCCTCCTTAGAAGGGTCGCCAAGATATGTATGAGCTCTATTTGCCTTGTAGAATCTATCCTCCCATTGAACAACCATACCCAAATGTTGATTATTCAACAAGAGGATCTTAACCGGAAGATTCTCTACTCTTATAGTCGCCAACTCTTGAACGTTCATCATAAAACTACCATCCCCGTCAATATCAACGACAATTGCATCAGGGTTAGCAACAGCAGCACCAATAGCAGCAGGTAATCCAAAGCCCATAGCACCAAGTCCACCAGAAGTTAACCACTGCCTAGGTCTCTTATACTTGTAAAACTGAGCAGACCACATTTGATGCTGTCCAACACCAGTACTAACAATAGCATCACCATTCGTCAATTCATCAAGCACCTGAATAGCATACTGAGGCGAAATTGCATCCTCGAATGTCTTAAAACCAAGAGGAAATTTCAACTTCTGCACATTCAACTCCTGCCTCCATGCCTCAAAATCAAGTTTCCCTTTGATTCCTTTACTCTCCAAAACTCTATTAAGACCTTCCAACGCCACCTTCATATCGGCACAAATCGACACATGTGGAATCTTATTCTTCCCAATCTCAGCTGAATCAATATCTATATGAACAATCTTAGCTCTACTAGCAAAAGCTTCTAACTTTCCAGTAACTCTATCATCAAACCTAACCCCAAAAGCAAGCAACAGATCACTATTATCAACAGCATAATTAGCATAAACAGTTCCATGCATACCCAACATTGAAAGAGAATGTTCACCTCCAATAGGGTAACTACCTAGTCCCATCAAAGTACTAGCAACAGGAACACCAGTTAACTCCACAAACCGGTTCAATTCCTCACTAGAATTCAAACAACCACCACCAACATACAAAACAGGTTTTTTAGATTCTAACAACAACCTCAAAACCTGCTCTAACTGAGCCTCACCAGGAATCTTAGGTAACCTGGATAAATACCCAGTTAGCTTAATGGGCTCGGACCAATTCGGAACAGCGAGTTGTTGTTGAACATCTTTGGGTACATCAATGAGAACCGGGCCGGGGCGGCCGGAAGTTGCAAGGAAAAACGCTTCTTTGACGACCCTGGGAATATCTTCAACATCAAGAATGAGATAGTTATGCTTTGTGATAGATCTCGTTACTTCAACTATTGGTGTTTCTTGAAAAGCATCAGTTCCGATCATTCTCCGGGGAACTTGACCGGTAATAGCGATGAGAGGGACGCTATCCATCAAAGCGTCAGCAAGGCCGCTGACTAAGTTGGTGGCACCAGGACCAGAGGTGGCGATACAAACGCCGGGAAGACCGGATGAGCGAGCGTAACCTTCGGCGGCGAAGACTCCGCCTTGTTCGTGACGGGGGAGAATGTTACGGATGGTTTTGGAACGGGTGAGAGCTTGGTGGATCTCCATGGAAGCGCCGCCAGGGTAAGCGAAGACGTTGGTAACGCCTTCGCGTTCTAAGGCTTCAACGAGAATGTCGGAGCCTTTTCGGGGTTGAGTGGAGGAGAAACGAGAGATGAATGGCTCGTCGTCGGTGGTGGTGGTGGTGGTGGAAGGTGGTGCGGTGGAGGGTTTGAGGGAGCATGAGATTCCGATACGAGAGTGAGTGGTTTTTGGTTTGTTGAGGACAGGAGAGAGAGGGAATGTGAGTGTGGTGGTGCGTTTAGGGAAAGGGGGGTGTGAAAAGAAAGGAGATCTGGAAGGAGTAGTGGTCGTGGTGGCTGCCATGGTTGAAGTGAAGGCAGAGTGTGAGAGTTTGCAAGTGTGATGATACGAATGTTGTTGTTCAGGGGGTCTTTTTCTTGTCTGGTCTTGTTTTAAGATTGTTTTTGTGAGACTCAGAAATGTTTTGTTTGTTTTTTACTTTCTTGCCCTTTGGTTGTTGTGTGGCGTGTATGTATCTCCCCGCGTAGGTTAAAATATTGTAGTACTTGTATATTCTTTTTTCTTTTTTAGAATTAAAAGAAAAATCTAAAATGACAAAGAAAAATTAAATATATACTATGTTTTAATGCTTTTTTTTTGTTGCCGGGGTTCAAACCCCGAAACTTGCATATATTATGCATTGTCCCATACCAATTGAGCTAAGCTTACGAAGACATACTATGTTTTAATCTATAAAAAAAAAACATTTTCCCTATTTTACAATGAGTGATTTTTTATCAAGTAAAGTAAAACTAACCGGTAAAAATTAGTCATCCCAAACGATACTAAATAGTCATACAACAAATGGGGCACATCTGCAGTACGAGCATGCAACCGGATTGAAAGAAAAAAAAAGTGAACACACAACAAATCCAGACATAGCACCAACACCATCAAACTCTAGATGAAAACAAACCTAAAACGTGATGAAAATTGTTGTTACACATTTGGTTAGGCTAAAATACACATGTAAAAGACGAAAATGCCTCTCAGTAGTTAACTGTCGAGAAAAAATAAAACCGGCTACAGTTAACTACCGAGGAAAACTTCGGTAGTTAACTGCCGATGCGTGCTGAAAATAAACAGAAACAAAAACTCAGTTTTCATTCCAGTGTCAAACACCAAAACTTCTCCAATTCCATCAATTCGTTTTTTGAGCAAAATCAAGTGAATCATCTCCATTTAATCACAAGTACCTTGACTCTCATAATAAATCAGCAAGTTGGTAGGCTTCATCGAGCACATGCACATTGATACAGATGAGTTCAATCACATACATTCTCAATACGAATGGTCCTCATAATCCCTCCACAAATAACATGCAAATTTGAATCATGAACCTATCACGGTTTAGGTATAGGGGATACAAAATCATTTGGAGGATGACGCCAACGAATGATAGTATGAGTCCTCTCTACTTCATGAAGGCACAACATTTTTTTCTTTTAAGAAATCTAATAGCTAAAAATTCATCTTTAAGGTGAATAAGTGGAGTGTTCGAGATTCAAACTTCAACCTCTACGTATATTATGGAATATTCTTCGAACAACTAAGCTAAATTCACGGAAATGACACAACATTAAACTTATTACACACTAGTTATATCCACTATGCGAAAATTCAGATGCCTTTCCTTAAGATTACTATTATGAGACTGCCAATGTTTTATTTGTTCATTTACTTTCTTTACATTGCAACGTTTGTTATTGTGAGGGTATAACAATAATTGTAGGAGCTGAGGTCTCATTTGTGGCTAAAGATAGTAAAATGGATGATTTGGGTTCTGATGGTTGAGTAAAAATAATTTCATTAATTCTTTAAAAAGGTCAAATCTAATTCATCAATAATATAAAGTTAAATAAGTTTTTTGTCCCTAAAAATTTAGTGAATTTTGATTTTAGTCCATAAAAAATAAAATGGAATATTTTCACTCTTCAAAAAATTTATGTTTTGCTTTTGGTACCTGATGGGCATATTTTTAACATTTTATGAACATGATATGGACATATAAGGGTTGAACATTCTGTAAGAAAAAAAATATAGGGGTTGGACATAATAGTTGGACATAATTTATATACATCTTAAACATAAAAGGGTCATACACTTAGCATTAAAATGGAAATAAATTACCCATTAAGGACCTAAAAAAAATTAAAAATATCGGAAGGGTGAAAACATCCCATTTTATTTTTTAGGAACTAAAATCAAAATTCACTATATTTTTAGAGGAAAAATATTATTTTAATGAGAATAAATAGAAATATCATGTTGTAGTGAAAGACTTTTTAATCCCAAAACTTTACTAAAAATTCTCACAAAGTCAATCAGAATCCTATTTACTAAATAGTAATTTATCGAAATTATAAATTTTTTAATATACTTTTTTTAGTTTTTTTTAAAGAATACTTTTTTTTTAGTTATAACAACTATGGATTGAATACCACAAGATTTTTAAGTTTTTTTTTAAGGAATACCTTTTTTTAGTTTTAACAACTATGGATTGAATACCACAAGATTTTTATATTCAACTAGTGAATAAACAAATATTAATGTGCTCGTCTATAAGCTTTTCTACTGTGATTGATTGATTACCGAAAGTAGGGGTGTCTGCGGTGCGGTTTGGTTCCGTTTTGAGGTTAAAAGTCATCTGAACCGCAAGATAAAAAAGTATGCGGTTTGGTTTGGTTCGGTTGACTTTAAAAATAAAATCCGAACCCAACCAAATCAAACCAATGGCAGTTGGATTGGATCGGTTGGTGCAGTTTTTTTGGACAGTAATTTTTTTTGTTTTCAACATTAAAATCAAATTAAAAAGCTAAAACACAACATTTTTTCAGCAATGTTTTAAATTTCATCAAGCATTACAATTTTATTTTTATCCAACAATGTTTCCAACTACGTAGACCAAATTAAAACGTGGACAAAAAGTAATCCAACTTTGTAAGAAATACAAAAGACTACATTTTTTATCATTCTCTAACAGTTCAAGTAGTACATAAATTCATTTTTGAAAGAAAAACAAAGAAGGAACTTAACAAGAGAAAAAATATGTCATTTTATTAAAATTTTCATTGCGTTTCTATGAATATTGCTCTAGGTAATATATATTTAATTAGTGTTTTCCTTATATTGTGGTTTGATTTGGTTTGGCTCGGTTGGTAAAATCAAAACCGCAAACTGAACCAAACCATACGGTTGAGTAAAAAAATGATCCAAATACATCCGAATCAACTGCGATATTTTGCGATTTCGGTTTGGATTGATTTGGTTTGCGGTTTTTCTATTTGGATTGGTTCGATTTTGAACACCCCTAACCAAAAGAGATATCAATTTTGTTATATACTATGATCAAATAACTTTGTCAAATAAGATTACAATAAGCTCCTTTAATAGCGTCAAATAGCATTCCCATTGTAACGAGTTTATTTTAATGAGGTTTAACTAATTTTTTTAATTAATGATTAAGTTAAGTATACATTAGGTCTCTATAAATATTTTAACCTTTTCATTTTAGTGTTTTTAAAGTTTTTTATCGACTTTTAATCCTTTAAAAAATTTCAATCACCACTTTTGATCTTTACTTTTAAGTCGAATTATGTGTACCCTTCAAATTTTTGTTGTTTTTTTGCATAAATGTTTAGAATATTATAGGTATCTATAAAAAATAGAATTTTTTAAGTAAATATGAAATAAATATGATTTTTTTTAAGAAGAATTAAATACGAATTTTTAAGCGCCAAAAAACATAAAAATTCATATTTAATTAATGTTTTGTTAAATTTTTTTACTTTTTTGAAGATATTTTTGTAATATTCTAAACATGACTATGAAAAAATCCAAATCTTAATGATACACGTGAATTGATTTAAAAACAATAATAAAAGATGGTGATGAAAAACTTTTAAAAAACTCAAGGTCAAAAATAGTTTTAGGCGAATTAAAACGAAAAAATTGAAATATTTATTGAAAAACCAAAAACAGATGTACATTTAATGATTTAAATTCTTATCTAAGTGATGCCCCAATTGCCCGCTATTATTTTTGTTAAGTAAAAATAAAAAAACTTTATCGAATACCACGTGAATAATTGTTCATGAAAGCTACTGCCAGAGAATGATACTACTCTTGATAAAAAAATAAATAAAATGGTACTCACCCTCCGACTCTCGTATAAATGGGACCTATGATAATGATAATAAACATAAATTAAGACCTTAACCCCGGTTGTTATCATGACAAGTTTATTTTTGACAAAAAAATAACTTGTCAATTATCCTGGTAGGCAGGCATCTGGTTTGGTTAAATAAAATTTTTAAGTTGAATTTTGAGAATAAAATGAACTTCCAAATTAATCTATGCTCCTATTGCGGTGCAATAAGGATAATCCAATCATCATGAATTTTATAAAGCTGAAACTTTAGTTCCATTATTTCTTATAATTATTTAAGGCCCTAACATGCAAGTTTAGATCTCCGTTCTCTAAGAAAAAATGAATTAGATCTCTGAATTTTCCTGGTAAATTACTAGTACACATGCAAGCCCTATCCCATTAAATGAGATCCGCTACAGCTACATGTATCCATTACCATTTACCAGGTATTCTTATTTTGAACAAATGAGTACTTAGAAAAATATATCAGCCAATTACATGGTTCAGCCACAATTCCTCAACAAATGGTCTAGACTATAATGACATCTTGATAATTTAGACAAAATAAATAAAAAAAAAGCTTAAATGTTGTTTTGGTCGTTGGTATTGCTTTGGTTCCTTAACTAAAAAAAGATTGCTTGAATACTTTAAGTTTTTTTTAGTCTCTTTTTGGTCCCTTTTGTTAGGTTTCCGTTAGGGTTTAAAAAAAAAGTTAACTCCTGGACACGTGTCACCTTGTCATTGGCTTCGAGATTTTTTTAAAAAAATATATATATTTTAATATATTTTTTTAAAAAAATTCCAAAGTCAATGACAAAGTGAGACGTGTCCCAGAGTTAACACGTGTCACCTTGTCATTGGTTCTGAGAATTTTTTTTACAAAAAAATAAAATATATATATTAAAAAAAATTGTAAAAAAAATCTCAGAGCCAATGACAAGGTGACACGTGTCCACACTTAACGATTTTTATTAAACCCAATAGAAACCTAAAAGAAGGGACCAAAACAAGTCTAAAAAAAAAAAGCAAAGCGATAACAATTAAATACTTAAGGGATAAAAAAACATTTAAGCCAAAAAAAAATCACTTGCACGAACAAAAAAACCGTTAACTTTATGACTTGAATCTTTAATAGTCCCAAAGGTCTTTTACAAGATGATTAATCTCCAACTTCTTCTTCCAATCACAGGACATTAGTAATAAAAGAAAGCAGTTTCTATTTGCAGGAATAGAACCTCTCATGTGATTTTTACATGACAGCATAAAGTGTAATATTTCATCATTTTTCATCTAAACTTCACGAGTGATTATCTTTCTTTTTGAACAGTTAAAGATCATACTTTACCCTCCCATGAAAAAATTACACATGGGACAATTTATTTCCCTCATTTGCAAGTTGAGATTCTAGTAGTCTAAGACCGTTTTAAAAATCAAAATTCATTGTTCTGCAAGCAAATATAATGAGAGGAAGGGAGAGGCAAGAACTCGATTTGTCTCCAAATGTCTTTTACAAGATATTACAGAAATGCAATTCAGAAAATCACCTCCTATAAGTATCACAGGAAACTTTGAAGAGATACAGACTGCAGTCTATTAGCAGATGATGATCAAATATGTTTCACATATTGCACAGAAGGATCATTGTTCGATTTTAAATTTTGTACATACATAGTTAAATCATGTTGTTGATCATCAAGTTAAAAGGTTCTTGATGGCAGCCCATACAAATTTAGTTAACAAAATCATTTCTAAAGCAAGCAATAAAAAAATTCCAAGCAACATTGCAGAAGTCCAGCATCTTTATAAGTCTTGACAGTCCAACAGCAGCAGCGCGGTACTCAGCTGCTGAGCAAAAAGGAAACCATATGAGGCATCGAAACCATTTTGAGACATTAGTATACACGGAAAAACAAGACAAACAAGCCAATTGGAAGAAAAAAAATCAGAATGTAATAACAACATAAGTAGGCAGTTCCCCTTATTATAAATATAAATTAACATCATCTGTGTGAAGTGAAGCACAGATGTACATGAGTTAACTGTTGACTTAAGTTCCAAGTTCTAACTCTCATGCAGTGCAACAGATCGTAGTTTGAAAAAGTTACGTTTAAATTTCACAAAGAACATAACACTAGTGTTGCATTAGATAACGTTATTAAAGGAATGCAACTAAAGACACATTAATATAGAAACTTGACATCAATTGAGCCACATTTACAAGATTATGCAGGTAAAACTGTTAATTGATGCAAATTTACAAGATTATGCAGGAGTATGCTTGATATAATGATCTGGACACAAATCCATCAATTAAATTAAGCCCTAGGAAATTTGAATAAGATAATTGATGGCTGGAGGAGCTCTAAATCCTAACAGTTTCCCAGGCCAAAGCATATTTGATGGAAACAAAAAATGCTACTAGGTCAGAATGCAGTCAATAACCACCACCACCACCGAAAATAACAATAAAAGAAAGCACACCATAAGCACCATCAACAATAGTTTTGAAAATCTAATAATAAACTACATATATCTAAAATGTACAATAAAAGAATTGAGATCACATTATGCGAGAATGCAAGCCGAGAGAAACTAATATTGACAATCTGATCTTACATAAATGGTTAATAAGTAAAATCAATCTTGACCATTTAAACTCAATCTTGACCATTTAAACTGTCATTGTTCACCACCCCCTCCCAGATAAAAACACATCACAGTTGCAAGTATGATCTGATCTAATCAATGAATTGGGTCAGGTTGGGGTTAACTATTACAATATATAATTGTCCTAACCTAACAACAACAACACCAACAACAACCAAGCCTTATTCCACTAAGTGGGATCGGTTACATGGATCAAACGACGCCATAATTGTTCTAATCTAATGCAAATTAAATTTTTAGAGACAATATCTTTTGAGGGTTTAAAGTTACACCAGTAGTTTGTGCATGAGAAAGACATTTCCAGAACCTTCCCTATATGAACCCCGACTAAGTCAATAATAATCCATAACAAGGCCATCAAAGTTTTTGTCATAAATCAACAATATGTGATACATCATATCTTATGACGCTAAATCGCTACTTAAAATATCATCATTTATGTCAAATTGATGTTACAATTTGCAAATTCTTGAAGAAACTTTCCCTTTAAAAGAACATCGCATCTACATGATTCATTTCCAAATCAGCCACACTTATAAATAACTAATAAAAACAAAACAATGTGGCTTTTGAAAACCATAATTTTATTGCAAAGCAAATCTGATAAAACATGTTGATAAATTCTGCCCATTCCTCTCACAGCAAAAGCATAATAACCTCAGTGCAAATATAAATCGCACGCCTTTAATGCTTTTTATCTTAAATTACTGAAATCTAAGAAAAGCAGAACAACTAGCACCCAGTGAAATGGAAAATGCAATTACAGCATCTAACATCTATGACCCGTTTTTGACAAGGTCATACTATAGAATAGCAATGAGACAAAAAGAGATACATTTGACGACTAAAACAGAAGGAAAATAAAGTCATTAGCAGAGATATACACTAAAATTGAGTGCATGTAACTAAAATCCAATAAATGACATGTAACATAATCAAATCTTACAATAAGCTCTATACATTTATTCATACAGTTACAGTATCTTGTATGCTTATGTTCCAACCAACCAATGAAACATTAGATAAATCAAATATCCCTTCATACTTGCGTAATACTTATTCATACCAAAATGGATTTTAACACTCCCTCAAAATTACCCATAAATTAACTCAAACCAGTGAAACCCTGTCACTCCCCAAGCCTCACCAACACAAAATAGACCTCCCAAATACCTGTGCAGCCCCAATACTTTAAATTGAAGGTGTGTTTGGTACAATGTATGGTACAGCACCAACAAATGCAGTTATATTTAATCACTTTCATTTTCTCATATTATTGTCGGTGCCAATATGTTAGTGGTATCAGTGTCATGTGGCATCAGTGTCATCTCTAATGTTTGTGTCTATATCAACTTTCTATAGCACCGACACTTCAGATTGAAGGTGTACGTCTAACACGTGTTGGTATCCAACCGACACAAACACTTTTAATTACATACAATAAATTCTATTTTCTAAAATTATTATCGTGCCTACATGTCATTGTTGGTGTCCGTGATTCATATTCCAAGACAAAAAAGAAATCCCCAAACATCTCTTTCTAAGCACATTAAGAAAATCAAACAAAATGATACCTCTGACCATCGCCATTGTGCTGACCACTGCCAACACCACCACCAGCATAAGAACCATCATCCGCGCCCGTCTGCCAAACAGACTGCCAAGCCTGAGAAGGTGGCTGAACATAAACACCGGTAGCCGGATCAACAGCCGGACGACCAATCATCATTCCAGCAGGTTGTCCCATAGGAGGATAATAATAAGGAACACCACTAGCAGCAGCACCAACAATAGCAGCAGCACCTTCATCTTTAATCTCATCTCTCGGAACAATATCAACCAAAAAATCAAAAATATCAGTCCTAGTAATAGCAGCAGCAATATCATTTTTCTGAAGAGTTCGTCTTTTATTCTCTTCAGCGTGAAGCCAAGAACGAATGGTGAGTTCAAGAATGAAAAGCTCACAAGCTTTGGCAAAGAGAATCGGTGCTTCTGCAGAAATCATGCGAACGTCTTCATCAGCTTTCATGATTTTCTTAATGCGTGCCAATGGAAGTTGATGGTTTTTGAAGTCGTTGACGTGTTCGATTTCTTGACGTTGGTAGGACCAGAACATTTGAAGCTGTTGTTGTTGTTGTTGGAGAAGATGTTGGAATGGTGGTGGTGTAACTGCCGTGGATGAAGGTGTTGGATATTGTTGTTGCTGGTTGTTGTTGCTCTCCATGAATGATGAATGATGATGATGTTTTGAGGAGTAACAATTGGTAGCTGTTGATTTTGATGGAATTGTGAATTCAATGGAAGGAAATCATTTTTGGATGATTGGATAAGGTAGGGCCGGCCTATGGCATGGGACTAATATTCACATTTACGTGCAGAGGATACATGATTTGCACAAGAAAAATATAATATTCAAATAAATGGTTTTCTTGCCTACTTTTAAGGATATACTTAAGTTTGGCATGTTTGAATTGACACTCAACAAACAAAATTGCAGGTTCATTATGATTAACCAAACTAGAAATTTATGGAGCAGTAGGTGTAGAGACATAGATTTACCCTACAGTTTTGCTTGCTTACTTAAATTATCAAACAACTCCTTGAATAAGAGTTTATCTAAAAGATTTTGAAAATATATAAAAAAAGACAACTCAATTACAAATAAATTATAGAGAGTTACTTTTTGTCAAAAAAAAGTTATAGAGAGTTACTTAAAAAAAAATTGAACCAAAGTAACTAAGAATAACTTCAAAATAATAAAATAAATCACAACTTTAAATCATTATCTTATTTCTCAAGGTGTGTTCATTTTTATTCTGTACCCCTTTCTTTACTATGATGAAAAACAACTTGGTAGTGGACTAGGAGTCCTGAGAGGGTTATCAGTTAGACGGTTACCCAAGAACCTTCAGTTTTCATAGAAACCTTTACCTCAAAGGAGTTTTTGTTTTGAAAAGAACACAACTGAATTTATTATTAGTAGTGTATGTAATATTAAAAGTTAAGTCATGTCCTCCTGAATAGTCAGAGAAACAAAAAAATTGAGCTAGAGCAGGCATATAGAAGGATATTCATATGCATAAAATAATGCTGAATTTTATTGACTTGAAGAAGCTATTAACTAGAGTACATTGGCATTTCAAAAAGCCCTGCAAATGTAACCACTAAAACCAAAATTGTAGGACCGCCAACATACAGCAAAAACATCAAAAGCTGCTCGAACTTGGTTCGAATTGGTGATTATAAATAAGCTATGGTTTTGTAGACTATTTGAATTAAATAGGCTCTTTGGCTATATGGAACACAAAATCTCTTCAATCCAATTCAGTTATTCACAATCACAAGCTACTTCACTGCTCCCTTTTTTCCTTCAAGCGTTGCCGCTTATATACCACCAAATTTTCAGGCCATGCCTTCCCTTCCTGTGCTCCAGCCACCTTCTTTCTCTGACCATCTTCAGCAGAATCTTCTTGTGTTGGAGCATCAGTGGTCACCTGAAGAAGTTCCATAGGTGTTGAAGCAGGATCCAGCTCCAAGCAACCTTTAGGAGCATTGTCACCTTCTTGTCCAGTAAGCAAGTATGAAGGTACCTGGTGTGAAAAACAAAACATCTCTGCTCTTGGAATGTTCCTGATTTTTCTTGGATCAGCATTCTGGCGGAATACTGTCTTGAAACCTGCAACCTTGACAAGCGGAGCAACATTCACACCATGTTCTTCACTGTAGTCTTCAAGCACTTCCACCATGTCGTATTGATGTATGATATCATCGTTAGTAGTTACATCCCAATCGAGGGACCAGTTCCGAAATAGAGCCCAAACATCCCCTTTCTTTGGATATATATGGATAAGTCCTCTTGAGCCTTTTGTCCACTTGACCCTGTGAGAGAAAGAATTGAGAGTGTTACTTATTGCACGCTTGCCTAATCGGAGATCCCCGGTGGTCTTTGGAAAGCCGTTACTTACCCACTCTATTGGTGCCAATTCATCATTGGTTTTAGAGCTAAGCCAGCTTATCTTCATCTGGAAAGGATCCTTTGAGATCACAGAGTGGATAAAGACATAGTAGCGCGGCATGCCATCTTCATCATCGTAGACTGCCCACACCTGGTTCTCACCAAAAGAGTCCTCAATTCGATCCCCATCAAAATCATGGAAATCTGGGTCTGGAACATTCATCGAGACGGAAACATTCGCCTCTGAATCAGCAGAGATAGATTTGTTCTTGTTCTCAGACTTGACAATTTCTTTTGGACCAGGCTTCACACCGTTAACAGCCTTTTCTTTTTCCTTCACTCTAGCTTCTGCAACAGTGTTCTTTGATATTGAAGATGGATACCGTTCATCAAGCCTTTTACGGATCTCCTTCCACTCATCAAGCTTCCTACGGCTCTCTTTCCACTCATCAAGCTTCTTACGAATCAACTTCTGAGCCTTTTCCGCCAAGATATTCTTCAGTTGCTGCTGAGAAATATAACTACTACCATTCCGTCTGGAATTTCCAGCAGCACTAACCTTTCCTGCATCAAAACTAATCTTCAGAGACCCAAACCCATTGGTGGAGTTCATTCCTTTTTTTGATGCCATTTCAGTTTCCACGTCTCTTCTAGCACCATCAACTTTATGTTCACCAGTGCACCTTTTTTTCCCAGAAGACTGAAAAGCTGAACCAGCAACAGTTCTCTCAACAGCATGAGTTTTCCCAAAATGCATCTCCTCCCTCATGACAGGTGCTGAGTCTTCATGCTTTCTTTTCAAATTCGCAGATGGCCTCATAAAAAGACCAGGAACTCCACCAGCAGTAGAAACCGATGTTGGTACACTGGAAAGGCCACCAGGCATAGAAAAAGCACCTGACCCGAGGGATGAGTTGACAGCAGACATTGGTGTCCTACTTGGAACATGACAGTTTCTATCTAATCCGGTTGAGTTGAAGCTTTGTTGCTTCATTTGAGAAGGTCTTGAAGTGGATGAAGCATTTTTGCGTACAGATGGGGCTGGTATCTCGGAAGCATAAAATGGTTTCTTGCAGCGGCCACAAACAAGATTGCAGTTTCTGTAAGTAGCAAGGTATTCATACTTTGTGCTGCACAAACTGCACACAGTCCAAAAAGTATCTGATTTAGGAGGGGCTCTTGGAGAAGAATTGGTACGAGCAGCACTCGTATGATCTCTGTTCTTCTGGATAGCAGCATTAAACAGACCATTATGACTAGCAGGTGGAGGAGGTCTTGGAGTGGGACTGGTGTGAGCAGCACTCATACGATCTCTGTCGTTCCGGTTAACAGCATTAAACAAACCATTCTGACCACCAGGTACAGAAGGTCTCTCACCAAGGTTAACAGTATTAAACAAACTATTCTGACTAGCGGGTATAGAAGGTATCCCGACAGGAATCGCTCTAATTGCCAAGCGGTACTTTTGGTCATAGGCGGCTCTCTTATCTTTATCGGATAATATAGTCCAAGCCTCTGCGACAAGACTAAATGCACCCTCCGCACCCACTGATTTGTTTTTATCAGGGTGCAGTTTAAAAGCCATCTTCTTATAACATTTCCGAATCGTTTCATCATCATCCAAAGGTTGTGCACCAAGGATCCTGTACCAATCCACTTCTGCGCCGACTCTTTCTTCAGCAGCGAGATACGCATCAATGGTTTCCAGCAACTGGCGGAGGTCATCATTATTGGGATCCAAGTTTCGAGCCCTCCTTGCAAGTAGTCTTGCAACACCAAAGTCCTTCTGTAAAATCATCTTCTCTGCCATCTCTTTAACATTTAAGGCATCATCTTTTTTAAATCCCATGTGTGGATGGTTTGTTTTCTCTGGATCGCTGCTAAATTTCCTTCCTTAGAAGCAATGAAGCATAACACCGAGCAATATCAATGAGTGAGGACTTGTGGATACTCACACCAAGAATCTGACAACTCTGTGTGCGCAATGAAGATGCTTCCCTTAACTACAAAAGCCAAAGAAACCCTATAAACAATAAAAAATGGAAAAACTACGTTGACAACAAAAGAAACAAAAAACAAAATTAAAACCGTATAACAAAGTCTTAACAAAAAAAGAGAAACAATGGTTACAGCTAACAGAATCATGTGCGGTGCTTATTCCAATCCATTAATTCTCAATGTTTTGCTTAAATAATCAAGTAAATACAAATTCAATGCACACATTCAAACACCGAATTTCCAAAATAAACCATAGGGATATCACGAAGTTAGTTTTCAATTCCAACACAATCTCACATTCTCAATGCCTTACCACCCCCACCGCAATCCTTGGAACAATCAAACCCTTGCAGATTATAATTGCAAAATAAAACAGGAACCATGACATAATCTCAAAACATACACCATCAAACATCAGCTTCAATCACTTACTTCAAAATTAGCGCAACAAAACAAGCATGCTTCAATGCTTCTACTTACAAATTACAACTAAATTCTTGCTCGCGCAACTCTTTAATCGAACAAATTTTACAATCATCCATAAGGAACAACACATTAGATTCAAAAAATAAACAAAAATTCAATCGGTAAGACTTGAAAAAAACACAAATTATCGTTCATGCAGCCCTTGAAATTGATAAACCTTAAACAACAATCACAAAGAACAATGAAAAACACAATAACCAAAAAACAATTTTTTTAAAGATTTTAACCATATTTTTAAGGTTTCGGATTGTACACAGTAATGTGGTTGCAAAACAACACCGCTTCGTTTAGGTTGACGCAAACCACGTTGGTGTTCGGTTACAACACAAAAAAACAAAAACAAAAATCATCAAAAACAAAATAAAACAAAAACCCCTTCATTTTTTTTTTATATTTTCAAACAGAATCAATCAATAAACTAATACAACTACAGATTATAAGAACTGAAAATAAAAATATAAACGAACATTGATTGAAATAAAAAATACAGAAAATGATGAAAATAAGATAAAGGACGCACCTTTAACACAGAGGAATGAAGAAAAATGAGAGAAATTGAAAAGATTGAAGCTTTTTGTGTGTTTAAGAATGAAGAATGATTCAGAAACAGGTTTGAGAATTTGGGCTCCGATCAGAGAGTTTCAAAGCTTACTCTGTGCGGTGCATGTTTATGCCAATATGTTGAGAGGTTTTTATACTGTTTTTCATTCACTTTCTTTATGTTTTTTTTTTTTTTTTTTTATAATTAAAATGGGCATATTTTTTCATTTATTTCATTTGACCTAATTATAATAATATTTAATGTGGTAATTTAAAAATATATATTTACTAGATGTATAAAAAAAAATTAGATTCAATGAATTAAATTTTGCTTCTAGTAAAAACCTTTAATGTGTTCTTATCAACAATTTTTTTTTAAAAAAAAGTTGTGTAATTATTATTAAAATTTAATACTATTTTACAATATTATACAGTTATTACTTGACCACAAATTTGTTTTTTTTACAGGATTTCTTGACCACATTAAATACGTAATTTATTAAAGTTTTATATACGTTAATGGAATATGTTCAAACCAAACGATTTTATATTACTATGTATGCATAACTCACTATATCTATCAATAAGCATTGTTTTTAAAACGATGGGTTGCATCGCTTCAATGGGTTGCATCACTTCAATGAAGTTAATAGAGCAATTTAGTAAGAGCAATTGTTCTGTGGGATATTTTTGTGTTGTATTTTTCTCTTTTTGTGAAAAGGTGCATAGAGAACGTATCGAAAAAGAGAGATTCAAAGAGAATGGAAAGTAATTAAAAAGAGAAGCAGAAATTATTGTGAGACAATAGTTTACCGTATAAGAAATATAAAAAGATGGAAAATGAAATCGGGATTTTATCTTTAAATTTAAATAATAACATGATTATTTTCTTTTTAAACAATAGAGTAATTATGGTAAAAATTATATATTCTTTTGACTAAATAGTAAAATTTATATGGAAGGCAAGTGTCATTAGAATCACGTTTAAACATACTCTTCTATTTTAAAATGAATATCGTTTAAGATTTTTACACACATACTAAGAAATACAAAAATTAAAAGAAAGAGAATTGTTATTTTATCAAATTATCATTATTAACCATTGGTTAGTTTTAAAAGTAATACTTTGGAAGAAGAAAAAAAGTAATACTTTGGAAGTAGTGTGCATAGTATTAATTTGAGAGTACAATTGAAAAGAAAAAGTTATTATTGCATTGGAAAATGAAAATAACATTCATTTTAAAACAATTTCTTTTTGCTAAAGTGACACTCATTTTGAAATGGATAGAGTATGATAATTTATCCAAGAGGTGAGCGTAGTGATAACAGTTTGCAACTCAAAGGACATTGTTGGACATCATTATAAAATGATAACCAGTGTCATCGTTGTTGATAACTAATGAAAAGACGAGCAAATTTGTGTCAGTTTATCTGTCATTTTAATTGCAATACGTTGTATATTTATTATATAGTGTCGGTTTATCTGTCATTTTTTATGTAGTGTCCAATTTTTTTTTGTTGAAGAAGTCAATCTCATCCACCAAATTTGGCATTGAGGGTTTTTTTTTGAGCAGGCATTGAGAGAGTTGAACATTGAGACCTTCAGATGAGCACATTTCAAGGTCCAAAACCAACATCATCGAAGCAACCCAAGAGGGTTTATAGTGTCCAATATCGTTCCTATGTTATGGATTATTCATAATGTAATGAAATTTAACTAATTTTTAATTGATATTTTAAATAATTTTATAAAAATGATAAAATAGTTTAAATGAAGGGTAAAGATGAAAGAAAAAAAACAAAGCAAAAAATGGTGTATCTCCTTTATATATTGTTATTGATAGAATATATTATGTTACAGTGATATTAACCAAGATGGTAGGAACATTGCATAATATATGCAGGGTCAAGGCTCGAAACCAGGACACCCCACTTATTTATCTTATGAGGCGAATTTCTATATAACCATTAGACTACATGAAAACAAATAGGTTATCAAAATTTATTTAATTTTACTTCCAATACCCCTTTATACATTGTTAAGTTTTCAAAATAGTTATGGTGGAAATTTGAATAGATTATCTATACCATTATATTATATCATAAAACAAGAGTGGTGATATTTGGACAACCATTTTTGACAACTACCATGACAACTTCTTTTTCTTCTCTTTCTATTGGTCAAAAACAAGGGAGACAGACAAAAGAAAAGAGAGAGAATAAAAACATAATGTGAGTATGAAAGAGAGAGTTGTCAAGAAGTTGTCATAAAATGGTTGTACATATATCATTTCTCTAAAACAAAATAAAGATATAAATTCATTATCAATGTCAATGGTATCAAAATTGAATAAAGTACAATTTAAAGAAAACAACCATTTTGACTTATGCATGTGTGAGATTTTGTCGTTGTCATTTTTAGATGTTTTGAAATTGAAAACGCATCTCTAGTGTCTTTTTTGTAAGAAATTTTTATGGACTCAATTGACCAACGAAAAAACATATTCGATTATTTAATTGACAATTTAAAAACTATTTTAATGAACAAAATGATCAATAAAAGATATATTTATAGACGTGTATGCAATTTCGATACATTGAGAGGTTAAAGTGACAACACCTTACACATTGAGGCTTCTCTTATTTTGGAGCAAGGGGCCATCTCTCCACTAATGCAAGTCATGCATCATGAGAACCAGTTGAAACATTCTGTTCCGCAGGTCAGTGCAACGTAAATACCTGAAGGATCAGAAAGGATGAACACTTCCGACATAGTTTAGCATCATGCAGAGAACTCCCCAATCTTGAAATCTGTGTCACAACATACCTTCCACTGGTGCATGTTGTGAATGATGACCAACAACATGAAATATCTCATGGTCAAATTTCTTGATGAAACGGTTGTTGACACATAGATAAAGGTGTCTGAAATCGACAAAAATATTATTTCGTCACATCATCACACACAAAATTTGTTCCAGAAACTCAAACAAACCAAGAGACAACCACGACTCTTAGTTCATAAAAAAAGGCTTAATAACAGTTTTTGCCCCCTAACTTTCACGAAGTTGCAGTTTTGGCCCCCTAAGAAAAAAACTACAAAACCGCCCCCTAAGTTTTGCAACTATAGCAGTTTTGGCCCCCCAAGACCAATTTTTGGTAAAAATAATAATTAAAATAACACATGGCACCTCACTTAGGGTGTCACGTCAGCGTAGACCGAGTCAAAATTGGCCTTGGGGGCCAAAACTGCCACAGATGCAAAACTTAGAGGGTGGTTTTGTAGTTTTTTTCTTAGGGGCCAAAATTGCAACTTTGGGAAAGTTAGAGGGCTAAAACTGCTATTAAGCCTAAAAAAAAGGTAATAGTAGCAACAATAATAATAAAAGTAATAATAGTAAGAGTCATGTAATTACAACTCAACTGGTAGTTACAAGAGCAATAATATGAAAGGGTCGGTGTTCAAACATCGGAATCTGCACTTCTCCCCTCTCAAGATGTGTCAGGCCAAACATTAATTACTTGAAAAAAAAAAAAATGATAAATTTATTTGGGTCTCGTCAAATTTATACAGGACATACATTATTTGGTGAGATCTATATGGACTTTAACCAATAAAAAGTAGGTTGAGAAACATGTGTTTGAGAGTGTGTTCATATAGCACATCTCACAAAACATACTGACACACACTAAGTTTAATACTCCCTCCGTCCCTGTATGTAAGCCCCCTTTGCTTTTTTCACATTTCTTAAGAAAAGTTGTTAGTGTAATTAATGTGTCTATTTTATATGTTAATATTACTAAATTGTCCTTTGTTTGTATTTGTATTAAATTTGACTTTTCATATTTCAAGACAAGTTAGTAGTATTAACTAGGTGCATGTTTAAGAGAAATAATAATAAGTGTATCTAGTAATTTGAAAAGGGGTTTACATTTAGAGACAAAAATAAAGTCAAATGAGCGCTTAAATATAGGGACGGAGGGAGTAACAATTTTGGTCCCTCAATTTTCACCATTATGTGGATTTGGTCCCCTATGTTAAAATCTAAATTTTTCGGCCACTCCATATTTTTGACTAAAAGTTGATGATGTAATATGGTTTAAATGATGAGAAAAAACCAACATCGATGAAATTGTAAGAAAGATTTCTTAAAAACTTTATTTAAAACATGTCATATCATGGTATCACCATATTTTAGACTAAATAGTTAATGGTGGGACCAATTATACAAAATGATGAAAATAAGGAAACAAAATCTGCAATCAAACCTTCCTTAAAAAAAATATTCGCAATCAAACCTATATACACTAATACATTATTTTAGGAATTATATAATAATAAATGATAACTATTACTAGGAGAATCTCACAAATATAATTCATGCTTAAATTGGTGGCTTCCTTTTTATATATAGAGGCACCAATACGAAAAATGAAGGAATCTAAATAATGCAAAATCACATAAGAAACCGCACACATGATTTTTTATAAAAAAAAAACAAAAAACACACACATGTATTTTAGACTTCCCATCTTCACAATTTTTTTCATGACATTAGATATATGTATTGTCCTCTCACTCAGAGGCAGAGTTAGAAGTTCAATCACTAAGCAATGTTTACATGAAATTAGTTGCTAGGAAATGTATGATACCCGGGTCTGATTTGTGGTAGAACGTGTTGCTACTAGCTTGGCTCATGAAAAAGATGAAAATTGGGGAGAAAAAAAATGATAGATCGAAAATATTGATTCTTTTCGTAGTGAACATAGAAAAAGACTGAAAAAAAAAGGTTTATCTCTACCACTACATTGCCTCATTCGACCGCCGTTCATTCTATCTCAACTATTACTTATATGATGTTCAACCTCAACTTTTTTTTATCCAATATGAAACTCCTATTCACATTCAGACAAGTCATGATCATTATAATAAGTCAACTGTATACATAAACCGAACATAAAACCTCAAACTAAGTATGAAATGTTCCAATACTTATCTATTAACAAATTATTCAATCCATAAAATAACATGTTAAACACATAAGTCGCAAAAGACTATAATACATTGAATCCATCATGATCTTATATTAACATAATCAGCTGTATATTGAAAGAATATCAACAAGGTTTGATTGTTTTTACAAGGTTTTGTGACTATGTGCTAGTTCTCTTTAAAAAATCTTTATAAATTTTAATTTTTATAATAAAACACTTGCTTAACTTGAAATGAAAATGTCAAATAATACTCAAACCTTGTTGGTGACACATTTTGCACTCCCCCAACAATTGCAAATGTAATTTTCCTCTGCTCCCCTAAACTCTCAAGATAGAGACTTCCCATTACCATAAAGTTGGGAATAAAACCTCTTAGTCCTTTGAACAATGATCAAACTCAAACCAGCTGCCACCAAGCAAACTACTGCTAAAATTCCACAAGTCAAGGAATAGCAAATGTTTCCTTCGCAAAGAAGCAACTCATTATTATTTCCGGTACCATAATAAGGCATTGCCAATTTCGCGGAGGCTCCATAAATTTGTATTCTGTGCTTTGCTTGCTGTTCTGCGTAATAGTCGTATATCGTGCTCGCCAATCCAGATACAAGCAGAGATCCAACCGGGCTAGCAATCGTAAGAAAATTGTACAAAGTCCCAAAGTTCTTTAACCCAAATACTTCTGATGTTGCTGCTAATGCAATTGACCAATGGGATCCATATCCAAAACCCATAGTTATTGCTATCACATAAACTTGTCCAACCAAACCTATGGTATAGTAGGAGAGTCCCAAAGACATCACTGCTTGAATCATTGCCAAAGCCACAAGTCTCGGATATCCAAATTTTCTGTTAAAAAATCAGGCGCAAGTTGGAGTGGAACATTTTATAACATAGTAGAATTAAAAGACGTACTAAAATCAAAAGAGTAAAGTCTCAAACTCAAATTGTTACAAAGAAAATTACAAAGCCTTATTTTGTACTTGAGAAATGGAAATATTAATTTAGTTATAAAAAAACTCAAATGTCAGTCAAATTAGTCGTTTGCATGACTAATTCGATCAATATTTGAAAATTTTGAAAATCAAATTGATATTTTCATTTTTCAGCTATTAAATAGATCAGGGTATTGGAGATATTTTTGTCTCAAAATAGAATAGAGATGAAGAAAAAAGATTACACAGATCGCACCTCACTATAACTTCAGAGAAGTAGCCGCCACCAACACGGCCTAGGAAATTGGATATGCTGATAACCGATACATAAATGTTAACATTGTTGTCGCCCAAAGATTGACAAATCTGACCCATGTTGTTTATCATTGTCAATCCTGATCCACAACCTAAGACGATAGAAACAAACATGATCCAAAAATCAGTATTTACCATTGCTTGTGTTAAGGTAAAATCCTCTCCTCTATGTGGACCATTTTTTTGCGGCTTCTCATCTTCAAAAGTAACATGTTTGGAAATGACATTATCACTAATCTCATTGTGCATAGGTGTAGTTGCTGCAACAATGGATGGTTGAAGAAGTTGTTCCTCATCAGCACTTTTTGGTTTAGAGAAGAAAACCAATATAATAGGAACTATAATTGGAAGCAAGATGAAAACAATCAAAATAACTGCAAATAAAGTGATAATGTTTTGATCCAAATCAAACATATTCTCTAGCAACAAAACTCCCATTAGATAGGCAGCTAAGAGAAGACAAATGCTATAGATAAACATGAATCCTGATTCATTAGAGGGTTTAGATTGATTAAAAGTATGAACAGGTCTTATGATGAACATGAAAGTTAAAGAAACCATTGCTGGACCAACTGCTATGATGAAAATCAAAGAGGCTTGATCAGGGAGATTAATCATAGCTATTATTTGAGTCCAAATTGCGCCGCTTAAGCCAACAAATCCTTTCAATATCCCTACCACGGGGCCTCGGTTTTCTGGGAAACTTTGCACACAGGAAACCAATGCTGCTGTGTTGTAGTACGTTGATCCATTTTGTCCCACCAAGATGAAAAAACATAGCTGCAAATTATCAATGTCCGGTTAACAATGTTAGTTAAGTTTTTATTTTGTTGTATAATATAAATTGATATATATGAAATGAAAATAACACATGGTGGATCAAGTTGAATATTTTATGTATGTAGAGATTCTGAATTAAAACATATAACTATAAGCACAATCTTTTTTTTATATACTAGTAAGTACTGTATTGGGTAAAATGTGTTGAGAACTACATCATAAGTATCAAAACATTCCTTCAAAAAAAGAAGGTATCAAACCATAATTTGGTCCCAAAAAAAAAACACAATTTTGTATTTTTATTTTATCAATCAATAGTAAGTAACTAAGCTAGTTATGGTGAGGAAAAGGGGGAAAGAAATATTAAACCACACTTGATTCAATATGAAGCATCATCAAATGTTAGTGTAATTAAAGCAACAGTCAATCAAATTTCATATGAAAAACTGAATCCAAACAACAGCATCTAAAAGCAAAATTGATGATGGAGTTAATTAGATTAATAACTAGAGCTATAGAAATAGAAATAAAACACACACACACACACAGACATACCGTCCATAGAGGCAAAGAAGGAAGCTTATGTGTTACAACAAGCCAAACAAGACCATAACCAACAACATTCTGAAGGACACCAACAAATATAACTGCCCAAACAGGCCAAGCTTTGCTGATAAACCCAGCAAGAAGTCCAACGTTGTCACCCAAATCCTTAGCTACACTTAAGAAAGCTACTTGCTTCTGATTGTAACCCATGCTGCTCTTTATGACTGGTGATATGCTTCCAAACATGTAAGCTGTTCCTGCAAATGACATATCCCACATTGCACACACAAACACCACCCATCTGTGTCCCACAAATTTCTTCAACTTTTCTTGTAATGAGACCATGTCGCTTATATTTGAACACTTAATTTGCTTATCAATAAGATATCTTAAAGTTGCTTATCAAATCAACTTCTTATCCTATCCCACTTCACTCTGATGATGATGTTAAAAAATTATCGCTATTACTATTGCTATTGCTATTGCGTGTAAATATATGAATAATATTTTATATGACATATATATATATATATATATATATATATATATATATATATATATATAAAAAATAATATTTAAAAAAATATTATATATTTTTTGTAGAGAAAAAGCTACTATATTATTGTGTTCGAGTATTTGTGTGTGGTGTGGTGATGGTTAAGGAAAATGGAAGTGGACATCCTTGTTGTCTTGTAGTGCCGTGTTTACTTTTCGGGCTAAAAAATATCGGGTTCGTTATCAACGGCATCAGTGCAGTATATTCTCCAAATTTTCATCACAAATTTGCTAAGGGCAAATAAATATCTTTGATTTAAGAGCAATTCATTCCACAAAATACTTTTATTTGAAAGGAACAATTCAAAGTTGAATAATTGTTGGTTAAATGTCATGATCAGAGATCGTTCGTAATATCATTCCAACTTTCCAGCATGGGATAAATATCTAAGCCTTTTAGATTCACTTCACCAAATGGATCCATACACGGGTTGGTACATATTATGTTTTGGGTGTAAAAAAGATATATAAAAATAAATTTGTTTGAAGGGAAATAATCAAATAAGTAATTAGTAATGTACGAAAGTTGTCTGCCTTTGCCATCTCTTCTAGCTACCAAAATATACGAAAGTCGATAAATATCTCCGATTGTTGTCCACCTCAGATCACTTTTTTGTTTTTTTTTTTATTATTTCATAGTAGTTGATAAATACCACGAGTTCAAAGTTTGCAAGTAAAGATATGTTTGGTCTTCGGTTGGCTTATAGTCGAGATTTCAAAGTTGTTGAACTTTGTATAGACCAAATCCATCATTATGGTCATGAGTGTGCATTAGTCAGAAGAAGGGTGAAACGAGTGCCACAGGTTGGAAATTGGTGTAGAATAGTACTCATCTCCTAGAGTTTGATTGAAAGATTAATGGGTGCTCTGTAGGTGCTGATATATATCAACCATTTGATGATTATATGAAAATAAATTTTGAAGGTTCAAATTTTTAAACTTCAAATTTTATCAATAGTGAGAGGGCAGGGTAGGGAAAGAAATTGTATAAAATTACTTTGTTTAGTTGATTTTTGCAAAGGAAGGGGAAGAGAGCAAATTTTTCTCCATTCATTCTAGCTACTTTTACCAACCTTGAATGTTGATCACTCTTGTTATCTTTTTTTGGGGTGAAATGGAGGGGCTAGGGACACAAACACAAATTAAAAATATGTGAGGGAAACAAGTTGAACGGTTGAAGTACCATTTTGTTATGATCCCTATGCACAATTGTGGTCCACCACTCCCACTTCGTACTTCAACCTCAAACTTCTACTAATGCAGTATGATGTTGCAGCAGTAACTATTGGATTTGGAGAGAGAACGGCTAAAAGAATGTGGTCAGACCCACACTTCCCGTTGTGCAATAAGAAAACTAAAGAATATGAGGCAGTGATGAAAGAGAAGTGGAAGAACAATGATACTATTTTGATTTTGTTCTTTGATGTTGCAATCTTGATAATTGTCTTCCAAGACGAACAATAGATAAGGCACACAACTGACATAACCTACTGCTGGTCCTATGTAAAGTATGTTTTGATGAGATGATTCTTGAAGCATATCATAATGTTCATGAAATAACACTTGAACAATACTTCTCAATCAACCTTTACTATTTTCCTAAAAAAAACTTGGTGATAAGGTGAATTAAGGTTATTGCTTACAAGTCATAATAGACAGGTTAGTTTTTCACCTTATTCTCAAAGAATAGCATTTACTACTTCAAGTTAAAACAGGAAAGAGCAACGAGAAATGCTAAACAATGAATAAGTTGTAGGTTGAAATCAAAAACAGCCTCGGACTAAGGTAATCATTGCACAATTACGCAAAGTGAAATGCAGCAAAAGCTAACACAAACATCCTTACAAACTGCTATCAAACAAAATATTATAAAATTGTTTATAATAATAAGCATTGAGCTTAGCTGCAAAACAAAAACAGCCATGAAATTGCACATAATAATGCAAAATATAATAATAAAGGCATTCAGCTATACACAAACCAAAGAACTAAAACAACATAAAATGAAAACATTAACTACTCCATGGAATCAAAACTGGGAGCATACCAGCCCAACTGGTCATTAATTTGCTTGAGTCTTGCTTCTTGACCCTTCGAATCGCCAAATGCAGTAGTGAAAGGGTATATATAAGTCACTTTTGCTGCCATACACCTAAAAGCTACGACATCACCTTTCACCAGAAACTCAAGTACGTCTCGATCAAATTTTCCATCAACTTCAGCTTGCAGATATTGTCCTGTACATTCATTTTAGCATAAGTCAAGTTTTGCCTAGTAGCTTGTAAAACCAATGTTTTAATTAAACCATACATCAAACCGGAGAGACCTATAGGTCATGGTTCAACAACTTTAAACAGCTCAAATAAAGACGAAACGGCAACCGGACCGTTCAAATAACCTAACAGTAGACAGAGCTGATTCACGATTCAAGCAGTGGAACTGTCTAGTTTGGTTCAATTTTTAAAACATTGTGTAAAACAATTAACCTTCCTTATTGTCTCGGGCCTGACCTAGATAAAATCATTTATAATCTAATACATAAAATTTATCAACTTTCCTTGTTCGTCACTGCAATCTAAGAATAAACCATCAATTTAGTTCTTAAAGTATCACACTCTCTCTTCAATTTAGCCCTTAAAACATATAAACATTATAAGTATTGAAGTTGCATTAGAGTCCCACATTGACAATGTTCCTGAGCTGTGCAATGTAAATATGTGCTTTTGCACCCTCGTCTTACGAGCTAACTTTTGAGAGTGAGATCCAAGCCCATTTGACATGGCATCAAATCTAAATTGACGATTGCTTTTCTGACTTTCAATACTTCCTAAAAACACAAGTAAAATACTAAAATACCCTCAGTGGTAAATAACTACCGCTGACTTATAACTAGGAAAACCGGTAGCAGTTAACTGCCGCTAGGTTTTTCGATCATTTACTTGTGTTTCTAAGACACATTGAATGTCAGAACAACAATTGTCATCTAAATTTTGTAGGGCATTTGGAAATCGGGCCTAGGCCCATCTTAGGCGCGAGCATCGGTATTGTATACGATTTTTGCTCTTCCCCCAGCACAAAACACTCGCACCCTGCAGCCATGCCCAAATTGCCCCTGCGCAACTAGCGTGAGTTAAGTAACGTAGAGTTACTGTTTTCGTACAAAACCCATAAGTCCATACTCCAAACACCATTTTCTTTCCCTCCACCTTCAAAAACCCAAAAAGTGCGAATTTTTCGGTCAAAATCCTCATCCCAAACCATTGCAAATCATCAGGAAACAAGTTTCTATGCTCATCAAACATCAAATATAAGGTTTTGTATCATCAAAACTCATCTCATTTTGCTGGTTTTTGTGCTTGGTTCGTCTGTTTTTTGTAGGCAGTAGGGCTTGGTGCGCACGTTAACTTACGCAAGGGTTAAAGGATGCGTGACTTAAATCACGTAGGAGTTAAAGTGTTGCGTGACTTAAGTCACGCCACTGTAGGGTCCTGTTTTTTGAATTTTTTGCGCCACTTTTGTTCTAGGTTAGCTTGTTCCACAAGTAATTTATTTATTCTTCCTTTGTTATTTTTTTCCAATAGATATATAGTGAGATGGTTGACAATGCAGCGGGTGATGACGTTGAACCGAAACCGGCCAAAAATGAAGCTTCCGGTGATGCTTCCGGCGAAGGTTCCGGCGATGTCAAACCAACCGTTAATGTGAAACCGTTTAAAGTCAAAATTTCATTTGAAGCTCGCATTGGTAAAATTGAAGAACCTAAGCCGGTACCTATCGGTGTTGCTTGCGAAGGTCGCGACACCGCCTCATTTTTTACAACAAATGCAAGATGGAGAGAGCAAGAAGAGTTGCTTGGTTCGGTTCGTCGACAAGGGGTAAGGGCCGGATTTAGTGTTTGTATAGATAAATCCGTTATAAAAAGGTCGTACTTGATGATGCAATGTGAAAGGAGTGTGTTATACAAGCCACCTAGGACAAGGAAGAAACCGAACCTTGAAGGCATCGGCTCAAGGAAATGTAATTGTCCGTTTAGGTTGAAAGGTTTCTTTGATAAGGATACAAATGATTGGTGGCTTGCAATGCTTTGTGGAATGCACAACCATGACTTGGATGAAAAGTTGGACGAGTTGAAGGCAAAACTTGACGTCTTCTTTATCCAAATTGGTTCAAATAATAGAATATGTGATGTGATAGTAAATGTGTCAGGCCTGGACTTTGGGGAGGATAAGGAAGAGGACTTCTGGAAGACCGTGTATTATCCACAACTTCTCAAAGATGATAGCGGCGTTGATTACATGTTTAGGTTAATGGTTGAGAATAACACTTTGTATCTTTTTGTCCGATCCGTTGAAGTGTAATATTTATTTAAGTGTAATAGTATAATGTTTTCCAAATTTGTGTTCGTATCGTTGAATTTTAATGAATTTGTGTTTATGTAATTTAACGATGAATTTGGGTAAGTTTGACCATTTATTTAAGATTGTGTTATTTTAGAAATTTATGGACAAATTTGTGTAATTTGGATCGTTTACGTGTCATTAAGTGTGTTTAAGTGATTACGGGTCATTACCGACGAATTTGTGTAATTTGGACGTTTGGATCGTTATGTGTGATTATGTGATTGTGAGAAAAACAATGTTTTTTGTGTAATTTTGATCGATTATGTCGTATTATCCAATAATCTTGTTAAACTGGCGTAATTTGGTTCAATTATGAGCGTGCAAAGATTACGAGTCATTAGTGACACACTTTGTAATTAAAGCATATTAGTACAACATTTAATGCTGTAGTAGAGCGTGAGTTAACTCACATAGTGTTTTGCACATCCGCATCTTAAGTGACGCAATGTTTACACATGCACATCTTAAGTGACGCAGCGTTAGTTAAGTAACACATAGTTTTACACTTGCGTTAGTTAACTAATGCAAGGGTATTTTGGTCAGTTTAGCTAAGTGCGAGCGAAAAGTGCAGGCGGAGCAGAAATCATTGTATACAAGTCCTTGGACTCCCTCATTTTATGAAGTAGCTTTAGGAGTCCATTTAATAATAGATAGTCTCTAAAATATATAAAATTCATCGTATTAGTGCCTCAATTGACAGTTTATTCTACAATCTAATATAAATGCAGGACTTATTTTCTAATACTTATATATTATTTCATTGCTAAATTGGCTTCAATTTCTAGCAAATAACAACAACATTTGATCAAAAACAGAACTATGTTTGAATTACCATCTGGGGTATCTTCGACGGGCTGAAATTTCACATTTTTCTGAGTCTCTAGAATTGCTTCACGTAGTCTCTGCAAGAGAAAAATAATAAAATAAAATTATGAAGAATCATAACATGAGATAATAAAAATACATAATGCTTTTTGAAGTCTGAGTAATAGCTTAGAAACCTGAATAGCATTATCCACTGAATTTTCAGGAACCGTCCAAGGAAAATCAAAAGATGATGACTTTGGATTTGTTGATATGCAACCGGGATTTATTGATGGGCAAGGTCTAATTTTTCTGCAAGAGAAAGGTTACAAATACATTATTTAGTTGATAATAAAACAATGGTATTAATTATCAAGCATATATTAAATGGAAACCATTAAGCATACCCATTTTCTAATCCAAGTTGCAAGTTTTTGGATTGAGAAAAAGGGGTGGTACTAAGAGTGGTTGGAGGGGGTTGAGAATTGAGGGAAGGGATTGCATGAGAAGGTAGTGGAGATGTTAATGTTACTGCAATGGCTAGAGAGAAGATATTTGGTAGGAACTTGGATGTAAGGTTTGGTTTGTCAGAATTCAATTTGGCAATGGTGTTGGTGTTGGTGTTGGTGTTAGTGTGAGAAGATGCAAGAGGAAGAGAAGGGAGAAGAGCAAGAGTCAGAGTCATGATGATTTTTATGGCGTCTCATATCCATTCACTACATCATGTTTTTGCTCCATTTTTTTGTAGCCACAGGTGATGATTGTCCTGTTGAGTGTCAAATCCTTTCTCAAAGGTTGTTAGTATTGTCCATCACACATAACAAAAAATAAAGGTTTATTTTATGTTTTAAAAAAGAAAAAAAGGTTTGTCTTGTTACTCCTTTATTTATGGTTGAATAATGCTAGTATTAATCTAATCTAACGAGTACAAAGGGGCTTACACAATGGTTGAACTTTAAGAAATTATTTCTTAAATACTTTAATTTTCACAATATTAAATATACAATTTTTTTATAAAAATTTATCATTTAATATTTTTAAAGAATGCTCTATATACACTTGTTAGCATTTTGCTTAAACAACTTCCTATTTCATCTCACACAGTTTTGTTTGGATTAATTGACGTAGGAGAAATTTGTATGAGTTTATCCTATTCTAGCGTTTTAAAGAAAACACTCTTTCTTTATCAAAAATGTTTGGATGAGAAGATGACACTCCTCTTCAAAACAAGGAAGATATTTGAACTAAAAAGCGCTTATAAATGTATTTATATTTATCTCTTTCTAAAACCACCAGTGAAGTTCGAACTCAATACTTTTAGGAGGTTAGTTGGTATTTGGCGTTGATTTTGTTTTGCTCTTGTTTTATGGTGGGAGGAATTTTTAGTTTAGTTTTGGCTAAACATAACCACTTCTTATATCCATTTTTGTTTTATATTTGTCGATACTTTTTTTGGAAGACTTCTCATTTATATATATTTGTCATAAAAAAAATATGTTTAAGTTAAAGACAGATCGTTTTACCACTAGATCCTTTGCTTGAAGCTATGAAAACAATTTTTTATATAATTAATTAAGAAAACCCTGTAATATATTTTTAGTAAAAATCCTCATGATATTATTGTTTTGAACTTTATTTTTATAATTTTTCAATTACATTCTTCATTTTAGTAGTAATTAATTATAGTTAGAAATATGTAAGTAAATTTGATCGCAGTAGTCGATATGTCCGAGTGGTTAAGGAGACAGACTTGAAAACTGTTGGGTTTCGCCCGCGCAGGTTCGAACTCTGGTGTCGACGTTTGTTTTTTTTTCATCTCATTTTTAATTTTTTGTCCGCCATGATTTTGTTTTTTCTATTCATAAAGTTAGGGTTTGTAATCCCTCAAAGTGACAAGATAAATAAATAAATTTCGAATTGGAATGGAAGAACAATCCATAAACGGCACAATGACAACCAAAACGACACAAGATTTAGCCATTGAAGGTCACAAATACTTAGAAGAAACAATACAACACGCTTTCAAGATACTCTCTTCCATGAACGACGAACTCTGCAACCCCGTTTGGTGGTCCACTGCTACTTCCCCCAATGCTCCTTCTTCAAACGGTGACGCCAATTCCGAGAATTCCGGCCAACAAACTGACGCCGCTGCTCCCAGTGCTGGTGCTGGTGGTGCTCTTGATGAAGCTCGTTTGAGATATAAAAATGCTGTTGCTGGACTTCGGAGTGTTCTTGCTGCTATTCCTAATTCTCAGAAGGTACAATTTCGAATCCCTACTTTTCTAATTCCGGTTTTATTGTGTCGAGTGTTCTTTTTTTTTTTTTTTTTTACTAGATCTGGATTTTTTGAATCATTGAACTTTAGGTTAGTTGAAGATCAACGAGGTTAGGGATGGAATTATGCAATGCCACGCATGAGAGACCATCGATTAGAGCATACAATACCTTGTTCATATGACAGA
>Ga0315913_1000538_pt1 | contig 34805 bp, 20 predicted proteins | sample MpolsnodulesMG_FD_207736 | JGI IMG/M metagenome (GOLD analysis project Ga0315913, IMG submission 207736) | Medicago polymorpha root nodule microbial communities from Los Angeles, California, United States - small nodules | ecosystem: Host-associated > Plants > Roots > Nodule | place: USA...
ATTTTGTGGTGATCCAACGTCACTACAAAAATCCACGCGCTTTTATTTTTATTGCTCCGTTAGTTTAATTTTCATTTATTATTCCAAAACAACAAAAACATTCAAATAACAAAAATCACAAAAAATATTTTCATAATAAACCTTGATTTCTCAAATCAAGTGATTCCCTTTTTTTATTTATTTCTTAATCAAATTTCAATCCATTTAATCATACTTTAAGTCTATTTTCTTTCAAATTAAAAATACAAACCAATTCATATTTGCCACTTGACTCTTTATTTTAAACCTTTTTCAAAACTAATAAAAAAACACACAACCAATCAAACGTCAATTTCTACCCCGAACTACGAGGTTTTGTTCCTTACGGGTACGTAGGCAAAAGACCTAGTCCTTCCAAATCAATAAAAAATGTAGACAAATAGGTCTCTTTTTTTACCACTTTAATTCCTTTTTTCAAAAACAAGCAAGTTTATAGTACAAAACATTAAATAAAATCAAGAGGTTCACGTAGGATACTACGGACATAAAGGGTGCTAATACCTTCCCTTTGTGTAACTAACCCCCGAACCCTAAATCTTTTCAAAGGGGTAGTTTGAACTTTTTTTCCTCTTTTCCTAAAAAATTAAATGTTCAGTCGTGAAATAAAATAGTGAGTCAAACGCTAATCAAATAGCCTTGATCTCCAAAAAATGACGCGACAACTTGCTTTGTGAACTCAAAATGTGATGAATTTACATTAAAAAAATTCATTATGACGAAATGTCATCAGTCCTACCAAGAACTTAGCACTTAGCTATAACTTCCAGACTCTTCGAAGTTAAAGTTAACGTTGAAACAATCTCTCTCGATCCTTTCACCAGTCAGTGCTTAGGGAAAAATTCATAACTAACAATCATGTTCTACTCTCATACCCAGTCGGGATCAGGGAGCTATAACATTAGAAATAACAATGATCAGAATTTATTTCTAAAGATTTTGAGTTACAACTGTTTGGTAGAAAGTAGCTAAGTGCTACAACTTTATATATCACAAGTAAATAAATAAATCATTACCTCACCATGTCTAAACCACAAGAAGGGGTTTAGCTCATGGTGAGCTGAACCATGGAAATGGAAATGAAGATGAACATAAATGAAAACATGAAAAACTAAATTGATAGATTAAATAGAGTTGCTACAAGATTACAATCCTTTGAAGGAGAGTGGTGAGCCAAATCATCACCAAGTAATCTAACTCTAAACCTCTAGAATCTAGCACCCATGCTCATCTAGGGAGAAAATGAGATGAAATGAGAACTCTAAAGCTGCTAACCCTAGTCGTAACTTGGTGATGGTCGGATTTAGGCAAGTGTACCAAATCGTTTACCAAGTAGTAAAGTGTAAGTAGAGTATCGTATCCACAATGATTGTTGTTTTGTCCAAACAATTCACGTTACCTATAATTGAACAATTAAAATAAATAAAAAAGTTGTGGGTTAGAGATTGCAATTTTTATCTGTTTGCAACATAACAAGTTATGTGTTTTGGTTGCAGAAAGTAAGCAGCGATTAGGACTCTTTAAATCCCCCATATTTATTTGTTGGAATTAAATAACATTCATGTAGCATTTAGTTATCTTAAGTAGACTATACAAGTGATGGGACGTCCTAACCTAATCAGTTCGTCAAGTTGCACCTGTTGATCACACGGTGATCCTTACATGTGGGGTTTTACTCTCAGTTTATATAGGTATATCCCTCCAATGTTAAGTTGCACTTGATGGTCACACGATGATCCTTACGTGTGGGGTCGTGCTCCCTCAAAGGTAATTGAAATATAGACTTAACTTGGCGTTACTAAATTTCCAAAGGTATGATGACCAGTGTTCCTAGAGGTTCTCCCATATATGAATCTTTGGTATCTCATATCACATTCTCCCTATTGATAGTTTTACAAACGGGCAGCCCTATCAACATCTACCTTACCAAGGGTCGATGAGAATGATTTTACTAGGTTTGGTTTACTCACGAGAGTCACTTGTTTCCTTAATTAATAACTAGTTATATCCTAGGTTCAGCACATTTTACTCAATATTAGTAATGTCACCTCTTAAGTACTTACTACTAGGGTTAACTCTCTTTCGGTATCTTTCTCTAATTGCTAACTAATTTCTTCATAGATAGGCATATATAAATATCAAGAGATAAGCATCAATATTAAGCCCTGTCATAACCTAAGTACCTAAATTAGGGTTGCGCTCCTTTGAAATAAACTAATCCTAATAAAACTTAATAGTGAATAGTAAATAACTAAATAATCGACATTAAATTAAATAATTATCCAACAAAATAAATAGAGGTTCATCTTAGAACCCTAGCATTTAAATATCTAGTTACACATGATAACTAAAAACAAAATACAAAAAGGAAAAAACATACCCTAGAAAGATAATGAGAAGATAAAACTCGTTCTGTAGCTCCTAGAATCGCCTTCCTCTTGAACTGCTCAAGTTTTGAATGAGTAATTATGAATGAAGAAGGCGGTATTTATAGGGAAATTTTCAAATGACTTGGACTAAAATCAAGGGCTTCTAGGAGCGAAAAAGTCACAAAATGTGACTTTTTTTCACAAGTCACTGAGCACCTAGCGCCCCAGCATGCGCCAGGCGCATGTGCCTGCCATGTTTGGGCGCCTGGCGCCCATATCATGCGCATGGGTGCTTTCCTTCAGCTCCTGGACGCTTCGTTTCGTGCGCATGGGAGCTTCTGAGTACGTTTCGGGTGCTGAAATGCCTATTTTCTTTGCCTATTTAGGTGTTTGCTTCAATGTAAGATGTCTTGAAACTTGGGAACATAATTCCTCCCTCTGTAAAGTCTTCTGAGGCCTCTTGAATATTCATTCTTCATCTTTCCAAGGAGCACATAAATCTTTGGATGTCTTGCTTTGCCGATTTGCATGATTTCTTCGTGAATTACCTCAAGAACACCCTAAAATTGGTATGTTTCGGGAAGAATAGAATTACAGACTCAAATATAGAAAACAATACAAATGTTCTGAAATCATATGCAATTGATCTAATACTCCTTTGTTTTGCTGGTAAAACCTACTGAAAATGACTGAAAAACATGCTAAGAATAACGTAAGATGACATGTCATCATCTGGCCTCTCCAATTCTATGATGAATTTTCGGACTCTTGGTACTAACACATGGTTGTCCTTTTATAGTATAAGGCCAACCACTACAAGTTGTACGCTTTAGTCATTTTACACATGGGCTATCCTTATCATATCCTACCTACTCCACGACATATTCCTTTATTATTCCTAGGATTCTAATCATTGGGGACAACTCATATTCTTCCTCATTAAGCAATGGCCAGACTTGGTCCCACATGTTTGTATTATGTACGACCTGGATAACGATCCAGGACGCTGCATCTTTCAAAATCTTCTGTGGATCAACTGTAATCCGCGATTCAACTTCCCGCATCTTCAGAGTCATTCTTTAACCTACATAATCAAACATCCATGACAAGCATTACTAGTTAAAAAGGATTAAGTAACACTAAAAACAACTAAAACTATAAAATCTTAAAATAGTCATTGATTAGATGTCTTAGGAATTACAATCACTCAATTTCTTGTCCATTATGAGAGCTAAATGCAATGTGATAACCAACTTATTTGCTGATTATCACACCCCCAAACTTAAACATTGCTTCTTCTCGAGTGATGCAACTCAAGCATTGATAAAAAACAGATCCTAAATTATAGTCCACTCATAGTAATCGTGCAATTGGTCTCTCATGAGTTAGCTAACCTCAACTATAACTACTCAAGTAAATTATAGTCACCCCCTACACAAAACTTGTGATTATTTCCCACATTGAAATTTGTGTGTGTGTGTGTGTCTGTGTTGTAGCATATTGTTCCTCCTATTGATGTACATATCCAAAGTAAGTATTTTTATATCCTTTCCACATGGACTAGTGCGATATTAGAAGCCGTTCAACACTAATTATCATTCTAAGTTAGGGTTTATAAGATTGTTTGTTATGAAAAACTATTCGAACTATAATGTGGTAAATTAAACGAGATTAGACAAAGACTTAAAATTGCTGGGATTAGACTTCACTAACCAAATGTCGCATATATTCTCATAACATATCAACAACAATATGTCGAATCTCAGACATAAATAAACAACATGTCTCATCAATAACATGAATACATAGCATAAGATGAAAAAGTCCGGACACTCTTAATCATAGTCCTAATCTAGACTTCAAATAAAAGATAAAGAGGTAGCTTTAAGCTAATCCTCGAGCACTCACAAGCAATACGAACTCAAACCTGCATGTCATCTACACCGTTTTTAAAAATAGTGAGGCGGTCAACCAAAGGACCACTTGAGGGTTAGATAACATTCCACATAATAAGGTATAGACATAAAAATAGCATTCTAGGATTTCAAGTAAATCATGCATATATACATATTTAACATTCCTAGAATACCAACATCATATGAATACCATCTTTAATAAATCATCACATCACTCTCATATCAACAACATCATCTCAAGTAAATTATGATATTAATGATTTATGACTATTTTGGATTAATGATGGAGTAACATCTCTAACCTTTGTGATTATCTGTTGAATTTATTATTATATACCGTTTTGGGGTTTGAGGGTGTTACAATGCTTCCAACGTTAATTATCTTTTTGCTGAAGAGACACCACATCAACACCATCATGGACACTATGATCTTCTCGTTAGTTGATGTAGGCATCACACCATTTTGAACCATTCTCTAGCTAATCTTCACTTCTCCTCTCAATGCCATTCTACTAACTTTTTCTAGTTCACCCTTTGAGTCCAACTCCCATTCAGTGTCCTTGTACGCCAAGAAGTTCTTGATCTCATCCCTCTCCTTTTCAGACAGGTTTGCCAACTTCTTTTGAAAATCACCATTCAACTCCAAAGTTGGAGGCTTGGAGCCCTTGTGAGGCCAAAGTGGTGGTTGATGGATCTGAAGAGAATGGAACCGACATCCCTCTAACCATTGATGTATCTTGCTCATGATTCAGAATTTAGGATTAGAATTTCTTTACCTATGTTTCATTATAGGAGTTTCGATGGGACATCATATTTTTCCAATGCAAGCTATCCAACATTGTAGCTAAGAAGGTAGTAAAAGGTAAGGGAATGGATTGGAGAAATCCAGCCATTTTTCTAGGTAAATCTCCCTCTTAGTTATTTGGCCTGGAGTTTAGTGAGGGTCAAGTCATTTTGGAAATGGGATGCAACCACTTCGAGTTGATTCATATCACCAGAATGCAAAGATGTATCCTGGTGTTCAAAGAATTCACTGCGTAAGAGGGATTGTGAGGCTCTTGAAGTGGTGGTTTTGGCGAATTTCACTGTTGTAGGAAGAGCAAGAATCTTCAGGTTTTGTTGTTTGAGAGAGGATTCAAAAGAAAGTTTAAGGGTTGGATTGTAGTTGAATCGGGCAGTGGAAGGGTTGAAAAGTTGACACTTTTTAGAGAAGAGTGGTGGTTTTGAAAGTTGTGGGGGTAACATTTATGTGTAGGTAATGAAGAAGGGAGTTATAACTCTTGGGAGTAGTGACCGCGTGAAAACCAGATGATACAACTTCGCAATCCACCAATGCAACGTGTCCGAGAGTGTACCCCCTCTGCAGTTGTGTGCATACCATGTCCCCTTGCAATTACAACTTTGAACCACGATCTAACTCTTTCAGTTCCTCTCTTGTCATTTAAAATCCAGTTATCCCCCAGTACCAACAATGTGACGCGCTATAGCTCCAAGACCACGATGTTGCGTCAGAACCAAAGCTATATCTCTCACATGTTGTAAATCAAACTAGCAAAAACTACAAAAATTAGATAAAAGAGGAGGAATGTAAGCAAGGCCAGCCCATAGCCCTTCAAGGCCGGGCTATGTCACCGAGCCTCAAATTTTTGGGGGCCCATATTTTTTTTATATGTAAGGTCCTATATTAAGTGTTATATAGATATAAAGGCGAGTACTTAACAAACTGATAAGAATAGCTTAGTGGGAAAGATTTACATACTTGACCATGCAAACATTGGTTCAAGTCCCACCAGGCTTTTTTTATTTTTTTATTTTTTATATTTATCTTCCTTTACAGTGCCTCTTTTTTTGTGGGGCCCAGCATGTTTAATTTTAATCACTTTTTTTGCCCAAACTAATCCTTTTTACTTAATTAAAAAAGAAAATCCTTTATTATTTAATCTCTGAGTTATCTGTTACAACCACAATTAGAAGTTAGAAACTCAGAAACCATCACACACACCCATCTCCTCAGACGTGCCTCCGCAGCTCCGCCACCCAATCGTAGCCACCGCCACCCAATCCCAGCCACTTCCGCTTCTCTACTTTAAAAAATCGTTTTTTCTTTCTATTTTTATTAGGGGCCAATTTATAAGATTAAAACCGGGCCTACGAATTGTTTAAGACGACGTTAGATGTAAGCATTCCTCCTTATTGCCAAAAGGTTTCCTCCCTTCAAAGCGCTTAGTTTAACGTCCTCAGGCCGATGATTATGATCCCTAAAGGATTCATATCATGGTGATTGAGGTTGCACAAGCACCAATTGGGAAGTAACCCCAATAATGCTTCCTTTCTTTAACATTCACCTTTAATTCATGGTTCGTTTCATTCTTTCGAGATATAGCTCTAGTGGGAGATACAACTCTAGACCATCCATATTTATATTTTTCTAAGTAATAGCTTTGGTCTAAAGCCTACAACTTCCTCCCGCACTACGAGCTTTCTCTTATGAAGTTTCGAACACTTCCATTTCTTATCTTTGGACTTAGTAAAATGATAGTCAGTGGTAAGTTTGTGTGTTGACTCCATATTTATGCAATATGCTTTCATACACTTTTTTTTGTAAAATTGAATGCCCCCTACTATTGATAGCTCTAGGTGTATCCCATTTTGATAAGTTGCATTTGCTTAAAAATTTGGGCATCACCTCAGCATCAATAGTGGGAGATGCCACTACCTCACTTACCATTCCTTTTTTAGACAAACATTAAAGATGACTAACCCATTTGATGACTTCTTCTCTACTTTCAACTTCTCTCATGATAGGACTCACCTTCCCTTGAGCTTCAGTACTTTTCATTGATCATTTTTCAGGTGGGCTACTATGCATGCAGATGGTTGAGTTAATTCCTTTCATGTTTGACATCTGCCAGGCTATAGCTTTACGATGCTATCAATCAAGGGCTTCAACAAGTTCTTCCTTCAAGTCTTCAAATTGTTCTGCTTGAATGGCTTGATTTGATTCATGAGCCAAAAGGTCTACAATGCTTATCATGGATAACACTTCTATAGGCTCATCTGCAAACCCCATGACTTTTGGTATGTTGAACCTGACTTGTTGATCATTCATTCTCATAGCCAGCTCTCCTCTGTACGCATTAATATTAGTCCTTCTAGTTGCTAAGAAAGGTCTCCCTAAAAGGATATAAACATTCTCATCAGCTTCAAAATCAAGTATGATAAAGTCTACCGAAAATACAAACTAATCCACTTGTACAAGTACATCATCAATCCTTCCTTCAGGGTGGACTAGAGACCTATCAACAAGCTGAAAATTTAAAGCAGTATGCTTGGATTGACCAATTCTGAGTTGATTGAAAATTGATTTAGGCATCAAATTGCTGCTAGCCCCTAAATCACCAAGAGCTTGCCCATAATAAACCCCACGTATAGAACAAGGAATAGTGAAGCTACCTAGGTCTTGCATCTTTGCTAGCATCTTATGTTGAATCAACATGCTGCTTTCATCGGTCATGGATACTGTCTCAAAAACTTGGCATAATTTGACATTTGCTGTAGAACTTCCAGCAAAGGAATGTTGATTTGGAACTACTTCAAGACCTCTAATAAATTCTTGTACTGTTTCTCCATTGAAGCTTTCGCCAACCTTTGAGGAAAAGGTGGATCAAGTGGTCAAGTGTATTGACTGAAGTTTGGAGATGTAGCTTTGCCACTAGTGGAATTCTCTTTTGACTTAGGAGATGCAATGGTCTGCATCTCTGGTTGTGTTGGCCTGAGAAATACATCAGTTTGTATCTTTGCTTCTTATCAGTTGGGAGTTGCAGCGGTATGCATATCTATTTATGAACCGATTTCTTCCTCTCTGGTCATGGGCTTTGGATTCACAGCTAACTCCATTTCCTTCTCAGCAGTGTTAATTTCTTTACCACTCCTGAGTCATATTGCATTAACTTGCTCCTTCTTCTTCTCCTTAGTAGCTGCAATCTCAGTTTGACTAGGTAGAAAACAAGTATGTCTTTCAGATACAACTTTGTGGATTTGTCTTAGCTGATTCTCCATAGTCTTCTAAGATGCAGTTATAGAAACTAAGGCTTCTGCAGTTTTTGAGCTGGTGGACTCATTCATGGTGAAAAATTCCTTGAAGAGATTCTCCATACTCTCTTGGAATGCACTCTTTGCTGGAGGGTTTGGTTTGGTAGCTGAAACTTTTTTCTTTTGACCAACCCATGAGAAGTTAGGGTGATCTGCCCAACCATGACTACATGTGTTGGAGTAAGGGTTGCATGTCTTATTTGGTTGACTTCCAACATAGTTGGATGCGACTTGGTTCCAAGGACATTCTTCATACTCATGCCCTCCCCTACAATAGACACAATAGGCAACATTAGCTGTTGCTGGAGCCCCAAGAGTAGTTGTATTGGAAGAAGAATCTCTTGGTCTTCTTCATTCTCTAAAATTTTTAATATCGAATGACTTGTACAATGTTATGTTTGAAACGGATAACAAGACTATGATGGATGCTCTTAAAGCTCACAATGTTCCTCTTAGCACATGTTTAGTTTCCAAGTCATTTCACCGCGGAAAATAGAAGTTTAAGACACTGGCTTTATTCAAGACGTGTGTTTAGTGGCTTGGGTACTGCAAAAACAAACATGCACTTAATGAATTCAATGTTTTGGTATCTGAATGTAAGAGTCTCTTATGCAATAATCTCGACTATGTAGTGTCGTTTGTCAGGAGGCAAGCAAATAAGGTACTCATAGTATTGCTAGAGCCGCCTTATCCCATCATAGCCCCCATATTTTTCATATCGTACCTCTTACTTTGTATCCCTCGATTATTAATGATATGCAGTAATCTTGCTTTGATTAAAAAAAGGCTATGATAACAAAAGAGTAATCAAAAGTTTATATAAATTTTAATTCACATGTTAATTACAATTTATATAAAAAATCCCTTATAATAATTTAACTTGATAATATATTGCTATGTTAGTTGACCATATATTTTCATTATAACATCATAAAAAACTTATTTGAATGTATAAGGGTTAATAGTGCTTTACCCCCCTGTAATTTTTTTTTTTAGATTCGGTCATTGTAAAATAAAGATTCTTCAAATTTGCCCCTTAAGCCATGTGACTCACCAGAATCTCCTATGTGGCATGGACACTTGTCCTTCAGATTTTTTTTTTTGTAGAAAAAAAATTAATTCAAAAATATCAGAATTTTTTATAATTTCGAATTTTTTTTATTTTGAAAATTAAATTCCCGAATTTTTAAATATCTTAATTAAAAAAAAACACTCAGAACTTTTTTCTATTTTTTTAATTTCAAAAAAAAAATCAAAATGTTTTTTCTGATTATTTTTAATTTTTGAAAAAAAATCTGAATATTTTTTTCGATTTTTTAAAAAATAATTTTATTTTTCTAATTTTTTAAAGTTTTGAAAATTAATTTTTACATTTTTTTTAAAAAGATTTTCGTTTTTTTAAATATAATTTTTTTTATTTTTTAAAATATAAATGACATGTAAATTGTTTTTTACGCGTGGCAAGAAAAAAAATGAAAAATAAGCCAAACAAAAACAATTTTTTTTTTTCAAGAAATTTTTGTTTTTGTTTGGCCTATTGGGGGTAAATCAAAACAATTTTTTTTTACAGGGGGTAAATAATTTTTTTTTTTTACAGGGGAAACCGGAAATGACCTATATTAGAGGGGGATAAAGACCTATTAACCCTAAAAAGAAAAAGCCACTTAAGTGCCACATCAAAGATTTTGCTGAGTCAATGGGCTTAGGGGGCAAATCTGAAGAATCTTCATTTTACAAGGACCGAATCTAATTTTCTTTTTTAGAGGGGGCAAAACCAAAAATGTCATATATTACAGGATGTAAAAATCTATTAACCCGATGTATAATAACGTATCGTAAAATTTGAAAAATGAACTCTAGAAATTATGTTAAGTAGTGTAATATTTTACAAAAAGTTTCGGTGTCATGATATATTTTTTTAATTTTGTTTAGAGATCAGGTCATAGATTCAACCTGATTCGTACCTATACAATTTTGTAACTAAATCAACCGATTTTATCCAGTTTATTCCTGCGATTTAACCAACGACTGCATGGATCAACTATTGATCCATTGACACAATCACTTTGCCGTCTCATTTATCGATTCAACTTTTTTTAAAATAATCTTTTAAAATCTAACTAGCCTAGAAAAATCGAATGATTTTCAATTTAGAGGTGAAATTCTAACTAAGCTATTTCCTAATTGAAAAAAAACATCAAAAAAGAAAAATGAACAACTAGCGACAAACCTATATATCAATCATCGCAGGTAACACACACTGTTCCGAATCCTTCTTTGGGCGATTGTAGAAGAAGAAGAAGAAGAAGGGTTCAACTTAGAAAATTTCTTTCATACACGATTAAATTAAGGTTATTTCTTCTCCCATTTCAATCCTTCAATTCGATTTTGCTCAATTTTCACAATCTTTTCTAATTGCACACCACTTGTTTGATAAAAGTCCCCACTCATTATTTTCTCAACATAAACGGGGTTTTAAGTTTTTTTGTTTGTTTATGAACTATAATTTATTTAGAGTTGATGATGTTGAATGATTTGATTTGAAAATTTATTTAATTTTAGTTGGTTTTTTTTTCCAGTGTGATTTTGTAAAAATTGACACTTTGTGCTGAAAATTGATTTATGGGTTGTTTTTGATGGATTTCAATTGAAGGTTGTTTTGGTTGAGAGGGGTGTTTGTTTGAAATTGTGGTGTGGAGAAGGAGAAGATGGAGGGTGAGGAAGGAGGAGGTGTAAGGCTGAGCAAGAGATTCAATGATGATAAGGGTGGAGGGGAAGTTGATTATAAGACGAAATCGGGTACTGCGTGGAGTCATAATTTTCTTAACCAAAAACCATGGCATCCTTTGTCTTATCCTAATCAACGCCGCAAGTGGATTGCTGAACAAACCCATGCTCAACGCGAACGTCGAACTGAAGAGGTTGCTCGTGAGGCAAGTAGCTTTCCAGATACCCTTCCCCTTTTAACCAATTCAGTTCTGATTCTAATTTGATAATCCTCTTGTTGCATTTTGCAGTATGCTCAGGAGCAAGAGTTTTATCGCACGACATCTCTCATCTCGAAGAAGGACAAAGAAAAGGTTCCATTTTGCACCTCAACCTCTTCTTTTTATTTGTTTCCCCTATGTGGGCTGCAATCGAATTTTTCATGTTTTTGGTTTGTGTATGTGTAGGTGGAGCTTATGCAAGCTGTTAGCTTTATGTATGTTCGTCCTCCTGGTTACAATCCTGAAAGTGCCAAGGCTGCAGAACTGAATGACGAGAAGAAAAAAGAAGATATGGTGAATAATGAGCCTACACAAACCAATCCTGATGGACCTTCCTCTTCATTGTACTTGCTCCTCACTTTGCCTTATTTTTTTCTCCAATAATCTAATTTTCCGTGATTTGTTTTCATTTCTTGTGTCATTGAATCTGTTTGTGAATCACTTAATTCCTAGGCCGCCACATGGAGAGAAGAAAAAACCGAGGCCTAAAGATGTTTTTGGCCGTGCTCTACCAACTGAAGAAGAATTCGAAGTTCTTAAAAATGCACCAAGGTATGTCAATTAGTAATTCTTTTTTACTTGCAAGAATTAGTTTTTATTGTGGCATTTCTGTTTAGTTAGGTTGCTTTGTGACACATATTAAGGAGTTTTGCCAATCATACTAGCCTCTTGGAAATCACCATTGTTGAGGTTTTTCCCCCAATATATGTGTTGGTGACAAATGTCCCAACCTAGATACTAGATAAACATGGATTTGATCCTATATCCTGTCTAATGTTGAATGGGTAGAGTAGACTTGTTTATTTCAAAAGCCTTTATTTTTCCCCCTGTTAAGTTAATAATAAAAGAAAGAATAAATTAATTTCACCATATATGAATTATACTTCCTTTTTCTATTTTGAAAACTTGCACAAGTCCCTTTTAATTGGTTTGTACCATAATGAATATAATACCTTGGTTTTTTTAAATGTATTGGAGGTACTATATTCACAAGGGGGTGCTATTCTCTCATTGTGCTTTTAAAAACATCCATGTCAACATAATCATAGAAACATTCATTTTTGTTACAAAGAATTAAGTTAGAATCCCTTGAGGGTCGCACCTCCGAAACAGTCAAAAGGTCCTAATTCACTCAAATGACTAGCCACGCCTGTCTAATCCTTCCCCTTATTTATATACATCACAGTCTAACTCTCTTACTAACATACTATTAACAAACTAGTAGTTACTGGTTACTACCATGTTCTTGAAATTTCACCATTTTGGAGAACAAACTTCCCGATGCTTAGAATTTTGCATCAAACTAGTCCCTTATTCCTACACTAGCTTGCGCTGGAAAAAAATAAAAAGTTTTCTGTATCAACAAAACGAAATAAACTATTTGAATTCTCTTTTCGATCAGGCGACACCTGGATTTGAACTGGGGAAAACGAATTTGCAGTCCCCCCTCTCAAAAATAATACCACTCGGCCATATCGCCAAAATAATACAAAAAAATATATCCGAATACCGCTCCTCCTCTCATAAAAAACAAAAATGGGTTTGTAAAATTAATTTTTTGATGTGTTTGTATCTTAAATTCCGTTTTCTTTAATCCCCTTCCTCTCATTCGATCTAACAAAATCAGTTATGGTTTCTCCTGAAAAACCTTATCTCTTACAAAGTAATAATCGATCTCTATGTGCCTAGTTCTTTAATGAAAACAAGGGTAACGCCCAAGTTGTGGGCTATTCTGATGCTGATTGGGCAGGTTCACCAGCAGATAGAAGATCCACTTCAGGGCATTGTGTCCTCATTGGAGGAAATTTGATCTCATGGAGGATCAAGAAACAAAACATAGTTGCAAACTACAATGTCTGTTGGTATCCCAGTCTCCTTCATAGATAGAGTCTGTGTGGGGGTTTAGGCAGCAGTGGTAGGTCGTCTGAGTTTAACATGCAGAAAACCACCTCTTTAGGCTGTCACTTTCTCTTCCATTTTCAACACCCCGATCCCTGTACTGGTGCCATCACCCTCGCAATCGTCAATTATTCTATTGTGTCCTATGAAAGAATCCCCCCAATGGGCTCTCCCATTGCTTGACGGCATTTCTCTTCTCTATTACAAATCTGGTTACACTTGTTCTTGTGTGGCTGTGGGCTGACCGACTTGCAATCTAGAAAATGCTGACCAATGTTCTCCACGTTAGAGCAAGGGAGGGAAAAAAATATCTGTTAATCATTGAAGGGAGATAGGCAGTCCAATATAGGTTTTGAATTAAAATTACTGTTGTGAAACTCCATGAATTATTAATATTGTACTTTTAATAACTGAATACTTTTTAGGCATGAAACAGGAGTTGCTGCAAGGGCAAAACCTTTTGGAGTTGAAATTCGCAATGTTAAATGTTTAAGATGTGGTAACTATGGTCACCAAAGTGGTGATCGTGAATGTCCCTTGAAGGATGCTATAATGCCAAACGAGGAAAGCAGATTAAAAAGAGATGACCCTTTGAATGCTATTCTTGCCCACACAGATCTTACTGAGGTCAGCTGCTCTTTCTACTGAATTATTGTTTGAGAAATTTTACAATTTAGTCCTTGACATTGTGGATTGATACATTTATGCCTGCATAGTGTTTGGTTTAATCAAATGTTTATGTTTTTTTTATTGTTTGTTGACAAATTTACTTGTTTAATTCTGTGAGTATAATTGTTGCTTGGCAGTTGTTTTATCACACTTCCGTTAAATAATTAATACACTATGATTGAACTCAATTACATCTTGAAGTGACTAATCTATTCAAAATCTGATCAGTTATATGCCATGACTTCCTGATAAGAAAATATGTTTTGCGTCATAATGGGACAGCTTACATCTGTTCACAAACTGATAACATTTGGTGAGAATTACAATTCCAAGAATTTCCTGTCTTCCTCTATGTCATCTCAATCTTTAATTAGCTTAAGATCACTGGGACCTAAATTCACTGCAACCAGTAATTGAATGTGAGAAAATTTAAGTAAGCAATTGATTGTTTTCCACCTGTTTCTAGCAATTATTGAACAATCCAAGGGAAAATGCCTCATATCCATATCTGCTACATTTTCTATCCTTTATAGTTTCGCTTCATCATTGTACAAGGAATTTCTATTCTTCGATGAGTTTGTGTTTGGGTAAACTTATTTTACTTTTGTACAGCTCAAGACAAAAATATTGGGGAGGGAGATTTTGACCGAATTCTGGATCTTTGTGCTAGTTTAGACTAGAGATTCATGCTTAAAGCAATAGTGTGGCAAGCTTAAGACCTGTGACGTGTAGCAAACAGATTGTCCCAATGGTTTAGTTTTGAGCTGGAAAAATGGTTTAGCATAGAGTAATAGGCAAAATGCAGGAATTTTTTTCTTAGAAGTCGACACTTGTCCAGCTATGACTTTGTTTTACTATGTAGTAAACAGAATAGAATTATAGATATATCGATAAATAGAATAGAATGAAATAGATTAAAAGCCATATTTGCACAAATTTGGATGAGAAATTAGTTAAGAACTCAGAAAGGAAAAATTAGTTAAGAACTCAGATTATCTGCAGCCTAAACTAAAGTTTAGCATGCCTTCCAGGAATGTCCTTCGTAGTGGCACAATTTGCTGTTGGGTATTGCATCTGTATGTTCTTGTCATGGTAAATTATATAGTCTAGATGTGAACATCTATAATACTTATTCCCCTCTCCCTCAATAGTCGGTAATATTGACAATTTGATATTGATTTTGTTGTTTTGTTTGGGAATGATGCAGCCTCTAAAATGGGAGCTCAAGCAGAAGCCAGGAATCAGTCCTCCTCGTGGAGGGTTTAAACCAGACGACCCCAACCAGCAGATAGTTGCTGAGGAAGAGGACATATTTGATGAATATGGAGGTATCTGTCATCAGCTCTTATTTTTAAAGTGATTTTATAGGCCTTGATGATGCCTCAGATGTTTGTCCAACCAAATCAACCATAATTACTCTCGATTTTACAGGTTTTCTCAATATGGGTGATATCCCTGATTTATTGACCAACTTATCTAAAAAACCAAAAAAGTCCAAAAAGAAGAAGCACAAAAAGCAGCAGCTATTGCATTCAGAAAGGGAAGCATCTTTAGATGATGGAGAGAGTAGATCTAAGAAAATAAGAGTTAAGGAAAGCAAAAAGAAGCGAGATTATAAAGAGTCAAGTTCATCAGGCTCTTCTGCCTCTGAAAAAGATCATGGAAAGAGCAGAAACAAGCATTCGGATGATTCTGATAGTGACAGAAATGATCCAAGTAGAAAAACTAAACGAGAACGTTCACTTTCACTCAAAGATTATGATCATCCTAGGCACGGTAGGAGTAAACATGGCAAGCGAAGGCATTCCATTTCATCTGAAGAGTCTGGCCCTGATTGTTACAATGGAAATTATAAGAATAGGGATAGGCGTTCGTATTCATCTGAAGCTCCTGACAGTGACAGGGATGATCGAGGTAGAAAGAACATTCAAAAGCACAAGAGGAAACATGGCAGAAAAAGACATTATAATTCTGATGAGAAGGATTCTGGTCCTGCCGATTATCATTTAAAACAGAAGGGCAGAGATGAGCATTCTTATAAATCAGATGAACGTAATCATCAACGTCAACCCGAGGATAAAATAAGCAGCCATAAGTATTCATCAACAATCCACTGCGATTCTCAAAGGCATCATGTAAGTTTTAGTCATGATCGGTACCGTGGAAGTCCGAAGAGCAGGTCTGAGCATTCTTGTTCTTCTAATGATTCTGATGTTGAAAAGAATGATCAAAGCAGAAGGATCAAAGAAGAACGTGGAAGTCAAAAGAGGAGAGCAGAACATTTATATTCTTCCGATGATTCTGATGTTGTAAAGAATGATCGAAGTAGAAGGATAAAAGAAAAACATGTAAATCAAAAGAGCAGAACTGAGCATTCTTATTCTTCCGATGATTCTGATGTTGACAAGAATAGTCAAAGTAGAAGGATCAAAGAAAAACATGGAAGTCTGAAGAGCAGAGTTGAGCATTCTTATTCTTCTGATGATTCCGATGTTGAAAAGAATGATCGAAGGAGAAGGGTAAAAGAAAAACATGGAAGTCAGAAGAGAAGAGCTGATCATTCTTATTCTTCCGATGATTCTGATGTTGAAAAAAATAGTCGAAGTAGAAGGATCACAGAAAAACATCAAAATCAGAAGAGCAGAGCTGAGCATTCTTATTCTTCCGATGATTCTGATGTTGAAAAGAATGATCGAAGTAGAAGGATAAAAGAAAAACGTGGAAGTGAGAAGAGAAGAGTTGAGCATTCTTATTCTCGCGATGATTCTGACATTGAAAACAATAGTCGAAGTAGAAGGATCAAAGAAAAACATCGAAGTCAGAAGCACAGAGCTGAGCGTTCTTATTCTTCCGATGATTCTGATGTTGAAAAGGATGGTCGAAGTAGAAGGATCAAAGAAAAACATCGCGGTACATCTGATGGTTCTGAACATGCTGAGATTGATGTGTGCCAACATAATAGAGAAAAGCCTTTGTATCATAGAAGTGAAAAGAATTCCAATCATTGTGAGAAACATAAGCTGAGAAAAAGCTTTCACAAGCATTGAATAACTCATTTCAACTCGAATGTGCATCACACAAATTGTGGAGCAAGGCACACATTTTTCACAAACTTTCGTCGAAGTCTTCCAAGAGGTTGTCAACATATTGAGCATTTTCATTATTATAGTCATTGTGCTCATCAATCTGATCATATGTAGTTGTTTGATGTATTAGATAGGAAGCAACAATTTACCGCACCATGAATCTGTTGTATATCTGTTATATGATAGTAGTGCTTTTCACAAGCTCAAAGCCTCCAATCCGTGCTTGAGAAAGTTGATGTCAAAGCGACTATCTTCAATCATCAAGTAACTACTAAATTATTTTCTCTAACTTGCCTCGAGTCTGAAATGTAATTATTGCTATTGTTTGTTCACGGTGGATCAATTCAATTTTGAATATTTCACTTCGGTTCGGTTGATTTCTTTTAATTAGGGAAATAGATGATTTACATAATTTTGCAATTGGATTATGATGGATTAACTGAAACAATCTATTAATCTATCAATTACAATTTTTATATGGATTGATATCCATTTCACCCATAAATATATTTTAAGGTAATTTAATTACAATATCAGGACTCATGGTGCCGGGACTTGCACGGTTCTCGGCTGTCCCTTGACTGTCAGGACCCATTTTGTCAATGACATCGCCCCTGGCAGTCAGGTCATTTTCTGTTAGTTTGTTTGACACCAAATCTGTCAAGCGCTAGGCCATAGGCCTGTCGGTAGTTGGTTAGAGAGTTGTCGGTAGCCAACCCATTGGTTGGTTTGCATGTAGCAGGCCTATATATCAGAGGGTTGCTAGAAGTCAGGATGTTGATCAATCTGCCTATAGCCGACCTTCATGTTGGAGGGTTGCCATGCTGCTGGTCGGTCAAGTGGATTGAGTGAATGGTTAACAACCTTCCATCATAGTTGCCGGTATACTTTGGTATGCTACAAGCTTGTATCATAGCAACCAGCCTATAGAACATTCTTGGAAGCAGAACAGCCTCAAAACAACTTAGCACACAATACAATCACAATCCTGGAAAGTTGACCAACTGATTGAAAAATCTGTGAAACCAAAAATAAAAATAAAAATGGAAACTATTGAAAAATCTAGACCATTTTATTATTTATTATGATTATTATATATTTAATGAATGTAATTTGTACCTCGTTCATGTATCATTTAACATAATATTTTGATATCTCCGATTGACAGCTAAATCTTTGTTCTAATACAAACACACATCAAAATAAGAAAGGTTGAGTTGAATAAGAAAATTATGTACCAAGAAGAATAATTCAATCAAATCGATTCTCAAATACAAATATAAAAGCCGATGTAACTCAAATTTCAAAATGAATCATAGTATCATCACAGTAGTAACAAAATAAAGCTAAAAAATTCTTAGGTTGTCTAAACTGGTACTTTTTGAAAGATTTTGTAGATGAAGTTAATTGTATTTGACTCATTTGGTTTGATTAGATTACATTTTTATATTTTGATCAAGTTATATGTCAAAGAATAATAATAAAAATAAAAAACTGGTTGAGCTTAACATGATTTCAATTGAATTAGATGGAGTTTACATCTTGAATCAAAGTAAGTGAGCTGTTTTTATTTCCCCACACCTTTGTTTGTAAACCGATTCCATCCGAAAAACTGTTCTGGACGGGCAAGAAACACTATTTTTTCCACTTCTGAATCAGTGAACCCGGAAAAAACGTTTTTTTGGTCCTCTGGAACGGGGGATCGGTTTTCAGTAGACCACATTTGATCTTTTCTATCAAAACCCAGTCCAATTGAAACCATAATGCTTGAGCATATAGTGAAAACCCAATAGTGTTTCCTTTCTTCTCTCAGCCTCCTTGCATTCCATAAACTCAGACAGAAATTTGACATCCTCTTTGATATCTCCACTGACATAAATGAGAGACCAACTTGGATTTCTTGTTGTGGTCTTGTCATGGTTGATCATTATTCTTTCAGAGCCACATGGCATAGGGTATTTCAAATCATATAAAATCTCTACTTTATTCCATTCATGCTCTAAAAATGATCTTTCCGGTAGGCCCACTAAATCACACATAAGTATTTGGTCTGATTTGCTTCCTGCAGAAAATATGTAGTTACATGAAGAAGTGAATTGCTTAGTGCCATTGATGAGTACACACAACCTGAAATCCAACAACATACTGTCTTTATACATAGGCGGTTCTCCAGCACAACATAGAGCTATCTGAGGGAATTTCTTTCGAAACCAAAAGCATAACGATGATTCCTTGATTCCTTGCTGGTACCAATTTACCTTCCCTTCAAAAATCCCTTTAAACACGAATCCAAAGTCATTACTGACAAACGAAAGCTTACGTACTTCTATGTCATTGTTGGCACAGATATTAAGAGAGCACACATCGAGCAGTGTCTCCTTTCCTTCATTATAAACAAGCATGGCTTTTGGAAATACTTCTGAACCCACTTTTTCTTGATCCTCAAACAATTGAAATCCTCTACAATCATAAACCATTATTATCTCAAGTTTAGGCAATATACGAATACTATCCGGTAGCTGAGTAAGGCTCTTGCATTCCCTCAAGAACAATCGTTCGAGGCCAACAAGATTTCCAATTGAAACTGGTAACTTATCTATGGAAGTCTGGTCTAAATAAACATCTCTTATATTCTCCATTACTCCCAATACTTCAGGGAAGCTCTTGAGACGCGAGCAACCCCTCATATCTAGACTCTCTAGAGATGGCAGATTGATGTTGGGCACCAAAAGTTTTAGCTGGTTGCATCTTTGAGTACTCAACAACACGAGTTTATTGAGAAAACCAACTGACTTATGAATCGCGATTAAATTAGTGCAATCGTCAAGACACAGTGGCCCCAAATTTACTAGTCCAGATAAGCTAGGTAGCTCAGTTAATAACTTGCATCCTTCAAAATCCAGAAAGCTCAAGGACTCAAACACCTGCAAAACATAAAAACAATGAAATGAAATTATGAGATTTGTACTGGAAACGCACATTATATTTTAAGACCAATTGAACGCGTTGAAAAATACATACCTTGAGCGATTTGAACGATATAAGGCTACTTTCATGTAGGCTAAGTATCATAAGCTTCTTAGGATTGAAATCACCTGGCAAAGATTGTGATGAATATCCACTCCAGTCTAGAACTCTCAAACTATTTGGAAGTTTTTGAGGGCCTTTAGAAAACCGTGCACTTCTAATTATAAGAATTTTTAGGTTTTTCATCTTCTTGAATGCTTTTCCACTCCAATGCACTTCTATGTCATTGCACAAGTTGATGATTATGACTTCAATTGTATCAGTTCCCTTTCAATTCCAAATCATTATTTTAATCAGAATGTAAAGTTTAGGAATATCATCATCTACATATTTCAAGAAATTACACTAAATAATAACATCATTTTCTAATGAAAATGAATTTCATTAAACATGTGTAATTGAGAATGGATAAATAAGAATCTAGAAATTTAGTAGTTATCAATCAGAAGAACAACATATATGTTTCGAGGTTGTAACATACCGTATTTTCTTCCAAAACATGAATTATATCGTCATCAGACCATAATCTACTGCGTTTGCCAGGCTCCAAAGTTGATTCCTGCCTCACGATTTCTCTGCCCATGCCTTGAACTAAGTCATGCATTCTCAAACAACCACTGGCATCAATTTTTATGAGGGATTTGTCGGTCAGCACTTGAATGCCATTTGCAGCACTAAAACCATGTAGGTGTAACATTTCTTTGGCATAGCTCATTTCATAAGAATTGTAGAAACAAGCAATGTCAAGAAAAATACCCTTGTCATCTTCGTCCAAATCATCATAGCTAACTTTAAGAACTTCATGAATATCTTCAGGAAGAATTCTTTCATATTTATCTAATGCATCTTTCCACACATCTAATCTTTTGCCAAACAAATGAGAACCTATCACCTCCAAAGCTAATGGAAGGCCATGAGCATAAGAAACTGCACGGTTTGAAATATCACTGTAACATGGATCCATTTTTCCGTTTCTAAAGGCATGCCAATTAAACAATTCAAGAGATTTTTCATGATTTAACTCTTTAACCTCATATAAATTCAGAATCTCATGAATAGCCAACAAATGTTTGTCTCTTGTAGTGATTATGATCTTGCTGCCGGAGCCAAACCAATCTTGTCCACCTGCAAGTACTTGTATCTGCTTCGCTTTGTCAACATCATCAAGAACCAAAAATACCTTTTTTCTTTGGAGCCTTCTTTTTATGATTGAAATTCCTCTGTTAACATTACCCACTCTAATATCCTTCTCACAAAGTATTTCAGAAAGCAGTGTTTCTTGGAGTTGCACAAGACCATGATTAATTGCATTTTCTCTTATATCATCAAGAAAACACACACCATCAAATTGATCAGAAATTTGGTTATTATACACAGCACGAGCCAATGTTGATTTTCCTACACCGCCGGTTCCATAAATGCCAACCATGTTGGCTCCCTCATCAGTTCTGATCCCTAGAAGAGATGCCACATCTAACACTGGAGACTCTAGCGCAACTGGGTTATCAGCAACATGTAAAGGAGTACGATTGATCTTCTTAGTGACTTCCTGAACGATATTTCCAATAAATTTGTATTCTGATTGTAACCTACACATCACAGAAGTATGCATGATTTGAAACAGCAGCACTGAATCGATTCTTATACTTCATCTTAGTCAACATTAATTACAGGACAGGTAAAATACAATTAGATCTTTAGAATTTGCATCTTCTGTTACTTTGGTTAGTCACATAATGTGTCAACTTATCACATATCTGTTATTTTGGTTTCACAATTTCACAAATTCATCATTTTATTAAGTAAAGGTCTAAACTGGTCATTCAAAAAAAAAAAACAGAGAGACATATTATGAGCACATAAAGTACAAATAATCATGTCTATTTACTTTCTATGTTCCCTTCATCTAGAATTGAATATGAGATTTCTTTTTCATTATAAAATCAACTATTAGACAAGTAAAAGAAGGGTAATTAAAATAAACGCATAAAAGTATGGTATGAGATTAGAAAATAATCTACCCATTTTGGAAATGCCAGCCAGAAACATTAGCAGCTTGACATAAAGCATCCCTCCATTTTTGCACCTTATCCTTATCATCACTAAACCTTTCATCGTGTTTTTTCAAAGCTTCACCATAAGCACCGCCTTGGTGGCGAACTTGTGATGGATCAACATCATAAAAAACGGGCAAAAGCAAGCGTCCATGTGTGTTGGAACACTCAAGGATCACGGCAAGTTCATTCAAACAAAAAGTGGAGGAAGCATAGTTGTTAGAGAAAACAACAATGAAAATCCTAGATTGTTGAATTGCTTGACGAAGTGATGGTGTGATTTCTTCTCCTTTTTGAATTTCTTCTTCATCAAGGAAAGTGTGAATACCCTTTTGATCAAGAGAATTGTAGAGGTTACCGGTGAAAGTGTTGCGGGTATCTATTCCTCTAAAACTGATGAAAACATCATAGGTGAAGCTAGAAGAGAGAAGCAATGATGGATGTGTCATTATATTATATATGTTGAAGAAATTAAGTTGATATCTAGATGAACTGAATGAGTTGTGGGTGTGGGTGTGGTTGTAGAAAAAGCTGAGAAGGTTAAGCATTGACTTGGCAGTTAGCAGCTAAGTCTTCTCTTTAAAACACTCCTCCAATATATATTTACTAACATAACAATATATATATAAATGGAACTACAACAAAATTTCATAATCGTCCCCTTTAAAACTTATGATCTCTTTAATTTTATGTGCATAATTGTCATTTTGCAAAATTTAACTTAATTTTTTTTTTAAAAAAAATTATGGACAATGATTATCACAACCGTAAGAAATTTACACGCATAACTATGAAATTAGTTAATTTGTTAAAAAATTATGAATAATGGGCATTATAAGTCTAACAATTTTTTTTGGGATAACTATGGAATCAATTATTTGTCTACTAACAATATAAAAAAGTTGAACCACAGCAAAATTTCATAATCGTCCTCTTTAAAAAAAAACTATACACTGAGGTCGGTATTTTGAAAATAGTCATGAGTTTTTCAAATTTTATCATATCGACTATCACATATCGTTACATAAAAAAAAACTACATATTCAAGCATATAAAATCCTCAGCAAGTGCGGTGCAAATATTTAACGATGTTTTAAATATAAAATAAAACGTTATTTAGTAGAAACACTACATTGATGTTGATATTCTGAAGATAGTCAAATTTTTAAAATTTTATCATATCAATTTTCTCATACATGTACATATAAATTTATTTAATCGACTATCACATACCGTTACATAAAAAAAAACTACATATACACGCATATAAAATCCTCAACAAGTGCGGTGCAAATATTTAACGGTGTTTTAAATATAAAATAAAAATTTATGTAGTAGAAAACTACATTGATGTTGATACTATGAAGATAGTCGAGTTTTCAAAATTATATCATATCAATTTTCTCATATATGTACATAAAAATTTATTTATGCATATATAAGCACATAAAATCTGCAATGAGTGCGATGCAAACATTGAACGGTGTTTTGCATATATAAAATAAAAATTTATTCAATATAAATACTGTATTAATTTTATATTTTGACAATATTAATGAGTTTCCACAATTTTATCATATCAACTTTCTCATATATTTACATAAAAATATGTTTCTCCAGATAAATTGCATAAAATCTGCAACGAGTGCGGTGCAAATATTGAATGATGTTTTGCATATCAAATAGAAAGTTTAATAGTTAAATGTGTTATTTTTTGAAGAGAAAAATTGTTTTCTTTTTTATTGAAAGAAGAAAATTGTTTTCTATCACCTATAATTATAATAATTAAATCTTATTTATCAAAAAGGTCGACGAAATAAAATTTAATTTTTCTGAATTTTTAGTACTCATAATAGAGAATTTTGATTATTTTTTACAATAAAATGTAAAAAAATATTAGTATGATTTTTACAAACAATGAAATGATGTTTTTTCTTATGAAATCATGTTTTCTAAAATACAAATATCAACAAATAGTTCTTTATTTTATAAAATTGATAGTTAATTTATAAATTTTTGAAGCAAGAGTACCGGTACACCTTAATTTGCGGGTGTACAGTAGAAGTTCCTATGTTTGTGGGGTTATAGTAGTATATGCCACCATTAGAGTCATCATCTTCTTCCATTTATTAGTATCTCCATTTTTTCAGTTTGATGAGATAAAAACACGAAAGTTTGGAAATAATTGATAATAGTAGACTTACTTAATGTATGATCAATTACATACTTTTTTCAGTATCTCTCATTAAATGATGTTGTCGAAATTCATTAAGCATTTACAAAATATAATTAATCACAATTTTTAAGTGTGTATAGACGAAAACTTAATAATTTCTCCCTAAAACTAAAAATCAACTATATTTTTTTTAATCAGAATTTGTTGATACCAGATATTAACTTTAGTTTGACATCAAATCTTAATTGTGTGTTTCGATTAATCCAATAATTTGTCTTGCACGATCTTTCCTTCATGGTCCATCCTCATTTTTTATGCTCCATCTGCTTTGTATGATTTTTTGTTTATCGAAAACTGACTAACAATTCAATTTAACTAGACTCTAACTCGTACAATGCACGAGTTTCATATATAAATATTAAATTGGCTATTACTTTTAATGTTAAAAGGGGAAAAGTGCATTAATCATGGAGCAAATAAGGGAGGTGAATGTTTTTCCGGACTAGCCTAAAGCTCAATCCGGCTCTACTCGGGTTTGACTCGAGTCCATTAAGTAGGTGATACCATATGATGGACACGCCCTAAAATCCACCAGATTACGGTGCGGGCAGAGGGTTACACATGAGGTCAATGGGTTGACCACAACCACGCAGGCCGAAGCAGCTTCCCAGGGCCAAGGATTACCTATGTCCATACCAACAGGTACGATTGTCAGAATAAGGTTTGTCAGTCAAACCCTACCTAGACCCTCTTTATACCTATGCTTTAGCCTTGGGATAGGTATGCCACTTCTAACCCTAAACTTGTGATCTCTCCTCTTAAACCCCTCACTGACTTGGACGCCGGAGTGTATGTTTGTACACAACCTTGTTCCTCTCACTGGGGGCTGACGATCAACCTCACCAAAGCCATCACATCTCCACAACTCAACTGAACCAGACAGACGGCAAACAAACCGGTGGATCAACCCCAACATATGGCAGATCTAAACAGCTCAACCATGCTCTTTGGTCCAACCAGATCAGGTTTCATTTAATAAAACTTTAGAGGAGGTGAATGTAATCTGCTCTATAATTTATCTTTTTATAATGATCAATTAAAACAACCTCCCAATTTTGTTTATTGACACCTAATCAAATTTATTCATCCAAGTAAACCTGGAATATGAAAACACACATGAGAATATATATGTTATTTTTAAATTTGTGCCTTCATAGATAGCAGCAATCAGGTTAGTATCTAGTTAATACCAATGAGCAACATTACAAGTATCTAGTCCTTATAAATTGATGCCTCCAATTTATTTGTTTTGATTGCATAAAAGCTACTTAATACCAAATATTTTCGTAAGCACATGACCAATGAGCAGGTTTACCTCTAGTAAAAATAATTTCAAGTATCTAATGAATGACATATCAGAATCATAACAAAGTTTCCATTGATATTTGATACCATTTTTTTCATTATGTCAACATTACAAATGTCACAAGTCACAACAATTTGAACTTCATCTAAATTAATGGCAGTAAAAAGTTATTTGTTGTTATGTTGGAAGTACAAGAGGAACTTGAAGACAAGGCATAACAAAAAGGATTAACAAAAAAAGAAGAGAATTGAGGAAAAAGGGTCAGAAGTTGCCACATGTGATGGCACATTTTTCTTCTAATTTGCCAACCTGGGCATCTTCTAATTTACAAACATTCAACATGGCTTCAAAATATATATCACAACAAGTGAACCATTCCTCAAGTGGTACATACATAGATATCAATCCCTGTATACGAGGTTCTGCATGATATATGTCCGTTAGCACTGAAATGAAGGCGTAAAGACACTATCTTCGAAGAAGGTGAATCTCCATCTATTTGCAACACGAGATGGTCATAATGTACATTACAATAAGGTTAGGTCACTCTTCACAAGCACCATAGGGTGCAACCACCTACGCTTTGGTGATGTCCATTGAGTATCAGGTGGAATAGTTTATTACAGAATCACCTAGAACAAAACTGGTTGATTAGAATTGCATAACTGAATAAACATACAAGTAGTTATCAAAATCGAAAAAGGTTTTATTACTTTGTGTGGAGTCGACTGATGATCGTGGTGACAGGCTTCCCTTTTCTGTATCAAGTCCAAAAAAAAGTGGTAGGATATCATTAGTTATAAAGGATAAAGAAATGTATTAATGAAAATATCAAGAAGGTATTTATATATCGTGGTAGGGATAGATATCCTTAAATATTTCAATTTCACCTTTAGTCTTTGTAAAATTTGTTTTCTAGTCCCTGATATGTACACAATATTGTTTTTGGTCCTTGTTATTTTAACTTTAATTCATGGATATTTGTTAATGTTGGTTAAAATGTGGACCTTATTGATTTTAGTACTTAAATTATATGGACTAATTCCTACATACACAAATATTCCAAAGATTAATGCTAAAACAAGGACTAAAAGCAAATTTTCTTCTTCAGAGACTAAAGCAAAACAAAAAATTAACCGAAACTAAAAGCAAAGACTGATTTAACACAACTGTGCATGTAGATGTCAATATTAAGCAGAGTAAACATGTGTTCTAGTCTGAAAAAATGTAGCAGGATCACGTTAGTCCACACCATTATAGGCTACATCAGATTGACTCGTATATGTCGAGCAACGCCATCAATTTTGTCCACTAAAGGACCAATTTGATGACATTAGCTGACAATTACGGACAGCTATACAGGAGGAGCACCAAGAATAACATGTGAAGTATAGCTTTGGATGATCAAAATATATGTTTTATAATGCAAAGAAATTATATAGATGGAAAGTCTTGTTTTTGCTGTAACATATAGCGATGAGCCTAACTTGTAACTTAGTGCTAAAAATCATTACAAATTCAAAACCACAGAGATTGAATCTGCATTGTACAATCTAAAGGATAAAGAATCTACTCTTAACTAAAACTTGGTTCTCTTTTATTACTTATAGTTATAAGAAGCAATCGTTCTCAGAGGTCATAAGGAAACAAATTAAACTCAAGTCTCATGGTTACATGTGCACACTCTACTTTTCTATTAAAGTCTCTTGAACATGATGCATATCTAAAAGTTGCTTTTAGAAAATGTGTGGTGCTATATAGAACAAAAGAAAGAGATATGAAAAGTGCACCGAAACGATTAACCTATTAAGTCACTGCTTTGATGGAAAACACAAAGGGTAAAGGTTAAAAATATCACAACATATTTGTGACATTTTTGTGCAATACGTTTCATAAATATCAGCATTCTCCGTGGCAGATAACATTAAACTGATCTCATGTACAAAAAGAAAATGGAAATTGGCGATAAACAGTTAAAATACAGCATTATAGATTCATAATATGTGGCATCAAAAGATAAAATGTGTTCATAAATAAAGGAATAGTAACATATTGTGCTTTTATGTGAAAAGTATTTACCAATAGAATGACGCTTCCCCTTGACAGCGGCAAAATTCTTATATGTATAGCCAACAAAACTGAGATCTTGAGGAGTTAAGAGCGTCTGTAGACAAAAATCATACAAGAAACATAAGAGTTGTTCAATCAACTTATATTTAACCTTGAAATTTTGTATCAGGGTAAATAACTAGAACTGGTGAAAAAAATAGATACTTATGAATCAATCGAATGATGCATAAAGCTATTAAGAGCATTTGTACGATGATTAATGTTATGTGTATGTAAGATCAACGGAGACATACTCATTCATGCAGCTATTATAATTGTTTATATATCCTAGAGGAAATGAAATTTGCAATCCGAATAGAATGATTCAAAAAAGCGAATAGCTAAGACAAGATGATTGACTATTTTTTCCTGAAAAATCTTAATCTTCATGCAAGTAAATAGAGTTTTACCTTTCTGATGGGTCCGGATCCAGATCGAGCTGGCATTGGTTGTTCAACCTATGAAGACAATTACAATGAATATCACAATTTCAACGTAATCGAACCAAGTCAAAGCAAAAGATATGAAAATCCACGCACATATAAGTACACCTCATCAAATTTCATATAATCCAACTATTTCTTAATTATCTTATACCTCATCGAATTTCATAAAATTCTGAGTATCAAGTTCCCCTACGACTCGTGGTTTAAATGCAGCCTCAGTTTCATAGAGCCTATCCCATAGGACATCCCTAAACCAAGGATGATCCTGCCAATTAACGATCAACGTCATCAGGGGATAACATGATTTAATACTAATCCATAGTAAGGGGGAAAAGAGAGAAAAAAAACCACATCTTACACACTTTAATTTCTTTTGCTCCTCTGGTTCCAAGCCTATGTGGAACACCAGAAAGCAACTTGTACATCAGATCTTTCGCTTCAGGTGTCAATCTTGCCTCCTCTGGATATTTTAAGTGGTTTTTCCAGTGGACAATCTGTAGACACTCGTCCCCAGGCAAAATGAGTACAACATAAATTTAACCGTTACGGTCAGTGCTACTAGAAAAAATAGAGAAATAATAGGGAATTATGAATTTTACAATACAATTAGTCCTGCATAATGAAAATTTCATTTTTTGGTCAAGCCTATTGAGAATCATTATGTATAACTTACATTCATAATAAGGTTGTAAAGAAGTGCTTAAGGAGAGAAGAATAAAGCAAGAAGTTTAAAACCTTTCTGCATGTTGTTACAGGATCATCAGAGTAAAATGGAGGATAACCAACAAGCATTTCATACATTATAGCGCCAAGAGACCACCTGCAGCAAGTCAGAACACATGTTGGAAACAAGGAAGATATTTCATTTCAAAAAGGGAATTCTTAACGAGGAATAATAAGGAATTATATGATCCTGAACTCATAATGAGGAATTCTTAAAACTGGATAGAATTTGTTTCCTTCGAAGTGTTTTAACTTTAAGAAATAAACAATAACTTAGAACAAAGATATTTTTTCACTACTCTTACTAACTGACTATATGAAAGTATCGCATCACGTCAAAATGGGAAAACTACTACAACAGTAAATAAATAGATGCAACTCTAGCAAATGAAAAAGAATATCAACAAACCAGTCGCACTCCACGCCATAACCCTTTTTCAGTAACACTTCCGGAGCAATATAATCTGGAGTTCCAACAGTGGAAAATGCCTGCCATGAAATGAATAGACAAGCTGGAGAAGATTTTCATGCGAGCAAATGAAAACATGTTTGAAGTGATAAAATGCTATCAAATATGGACTTGGTCCTTTTATAAGCAAAAAAAACCATATACTAATTGAAAAAGAAGGAACACAAGTTGAGAAGCACAAGCTGTGCTGAAATGATTGCACCAGAAAAAGATGTGAAACAGAAAAGAAAGACCAAATAAAAAATACAAAATCATGAAGTGCTTACCAACTTCCTCCTATTCATTTGCCAATGTTGAAGTTGTTCGAGAGGACTTTTCCAACGCCTACCATTTCTGCTATTCGGGCAATTTCCATCAACGTCCATTGTATCATTCAAGTTATCATCATCCAATATTTCCTTTTCACTTATAGGTGATAGATTTGAGACTTCAAGTGGTTTGCAAAGACCGAAATCCGACAATTTCATATGACCATTTATGTCTAAGAGAAGGTTGTCAGGTTTTATATCCCTGAGGAAACGAGGAAACGTGAAGAAACTTATAACTGCAAAATATGGTTTACAAAAACTAGATGAAAGTAGATTTTAAAATGTAATAATACCAACCGATGAACGTAATTGTGTTTATGAATAGACTCAATGGCCAAAACGGTTTGGGCGATGTAAAATCGTGCCACACTTTCTGTCAAAGTTTCTTCCCTCATCAACAAAGTCATTATATCGCCACCAGGTAAATATTCCATTATAAGATATAAGAATTCAGGATCTTGAAATGAGTAATAAAGTTTCACAATGCAGTCATTGGCAACTTCTGCAAGTACATTCCTTTCAGCTCTAACATGCTCAACCTAAAATGGAAAACAAACCCAATGAAATTTACTTTATTGATGATAATAAGTTAAACAACAGATTGTACAGTTCTCAATTGCAGTCCGCAAATGCAATTTGCCGCCTCAATATAAGATTTTAGAGGTCTTTGCAGTGGCATCACAATTGCAAGCGCAACTACATCAACTGCATTTTCCCACATTTTGCCAAGATATCAAGGTTCGCAGACCATGACCGCAAAATAGAACCATCAGGGAAAGAACAAACATTCATATTGTTAATAAAAATATGAAAAACTCACCTGTCCCCTGCTGAGCATTTCAGACTTTTTCAACTTTTTCATGGCATATATATTACCGGATTTCTTCTCGCGGCAAAGTCTTACCTGTGAAATCACTTGGTATCAGATATCGCACAATTTCACCATATAACAAGAAGAAGAAAATGAGAATCCAGAGGAAATATATGAAATTTTGTACCTCACCAAAAGCTCCCCTGCCAATAATGGTTAGAAGGTCAAAATCATCAACACATATTTTATGTCTTTTTAACCGCATATACTCCGTCTCCTTGCTCTCTAAATCTTTCAGTAAATTGATCTGTTCTTCTTCTGGTACATGCGACGATTCTAGCTCCTTTTGTAGCACCGAACGCCTGAAAATAATAAAGTCCCATGAAAAGCAAAACAAGATGACCAAATAAATGTCAAGTCCTATCTTTGAATGCATTTTTATTACCATTTTAAACAAAAGAAAATAATCTCTTATGGATTTTGGAAGAATAAAGCTTCACATCATCTCTGCCATATTATAAGTCATTTTACCAAAAACGAAATTGTCTCATGTTATATACCGTTATGCAAGTTGTAACCAAAATGTTACTTTTTCCTATTATACCCTTAATCATTACTCGTAAGTTGTAACCAAAATGTTATCAACCGAATCATTTAGAATTTATCAACATCATTAAGCATGTACCTACCTATAAGCTAGAACACCCTAAAACACATTTAACAAAAATCCAAAGCTTCCACAATATGCACGTATTAATGTATTAGAATAAGCAAATTCACATTAACATATACTCATTTCACACCAACATTACGTTGGTCCGAGTGAAAATAAACTCAGATCTCTTAAACAATATTTCGTGTTCGATCAATGTGGGTGAAAAAAAACACGGTTAGGAGAGGTGGCAAGCCAGGTGATTCTTCGCACCAATAACATGATTCTAGAAAGAAAGAAAAAAATTTCACGAAAGAAGGTCATCAAACAAAGCAAATAAGAAGAAAGATAAAGAATTAAGAAGCCATCAACAACATGCAAAGTGGAACAAACAGATCTTAACCAAGACAAAAAAAAAATCATAAAAAAAGAAAATCTATGCATGGTGTTTTTTTTACCTTTCTTTGCGTTCTTGAATGTGTTTCATTTGAGATTTATAATGACTCTCAATGAATTTCTTAGCAGCAGCAACCCTTTCCATAGTCAAGGTGGAAACAACATCTTCATCATCTTCACCACCACCAATGAGACCAAACTCATCATGTTCCACCACTTCTTCTCCATCTACCATTTCCTCCTTCACCATGTGATTATTCTCCATACCAAAATCCAAAACCCCTTCCTCCTCTTTTCTCTCTGTTCTCTTCCTTAATTTGAAATGATTGTGACAAAAAAACAAGAGAAGAACGTGACCCTTCTAAAAAAAACATACACATATGAAGGGTAAGGAGCTATGTGAGACAAGTGTTGAATGATGGTTGGTTTTGTCCTTGTAGCTTGGAACACAATCCTACGGTTTTTAATGTCGATGAATCCAAGGTCTTAAACAACATGGGATTGAATTCTTTCACCTTTTTCAAGGAACATACGTGCCGTAAACTAATTAATACACTTTCTATTTTTTCTATTTATTTGACTTGTCAAAAAAATCAATATGGCTTTGCTCAAAAACAAAAAAAATTCAATATGGCTGGTTTTTCTTTTCATGCATAACTTTGATGTTTCCATTACCATCAAGACAAAAATCATGTACTACTTTTTCTTTTTTTAGAAATAAGCTTTATTTTTGGACAATGGAGGCACTAATAAAACATCGACTCTCTTAATTTGTGGTTAAATACAGTATTTTCTCATCTATGATAATCATATTGTTGATTAATGACATTGTTCCAAATAGTTTAACCACAGATTAACTTCATTCAAGTTTTTGTGTTGTTTCTGTTCATTTGCACGTGCTGTATTAACCGAAATGATTTTTTGACTCAAATTATAAGGTGTTTTAATCATTTTACAAAGATTAAAAAATGTAATTTATTTTATATGAGAAAGAAAAATTATGAATCGTTTTACAAAGTTATTATCAAACTTGTTCATCTCCTTCATTCAACATGTGATATCCATCTAATTCGTTCAAGAATCGAATCCTACTTATCATTAGGGGTAAATCACCCTCTATTCGTAATGTAGGTCTCACCTGATGACATTATTAGAAGTAAATTGAATCCTTCTTGTCATTATTTTCTTTATTTCATCACAAAGTGACATTAGAAGAGTAAAAATGCTCATGAAGTAAGTTAGAATAGACTGAAGAATTAATTAGATAGGAATCTCAAACTCTAAGAATTAATATTCCTTCATATTCGATCTTTACTAAAATATCCTTACTGTATATTGTCACCTTTACTGTAAATGCAAATGGATTATTTGTATATTCAATTGAGAGTGATACAAACAATATTAATTAGAAGGAATAATAAAAAAAAGTAATTAAGAACTAGAAGGAGAAAAATGATGTTTTTTTTTGTCTAGTAGTCTAATGGCCTGGAGCTCACACATTTTAAATGTTAAGAAGTGAGATGTCTGGGGTTCGAACCCAACCCCTATATATATTATGCAATGTTCTTATCAACTGAGTTAATCTCACGTGGACCTCTTTTCAAATGATGTTAATGAATATGAAAAAGACAATGACTCAGGTTGTATTTTACAAGAAAAGTTTTATTGGAATACAAAATATGACATCAAATACTTAATCGATATTGTTTTGTTTATTATATTTATACGACAAACAATGCTTTTGAACAGACTAAGAAGAAGCCCACGTAGCGCTAGCACCTACGACTTCTTCCTTCTAGGCTTACTTGCCAAGTACAATAGCAACAAATTATGTACCAGAAAGCTTTATTTAACCGGTTTTTTTCTCTCTGTTCCATCTTTCTAAATAAGTTAGATCAATGCCCTTTATTTATCTGAATGCTTTGCACTGCCCTTCCAAACAATTTCTTTGATCTTACTCGGTTTTCCTTTTCCATTTGCTTCCAAAAGTTCAACTTATCCAGAAAAATTGTCAGCCTGCAAATGTGGTTTCGATCCTTTTAATGATGCCGGAAGTCGTTTTGATATACGATTTTATCTTGTTTCCATTTTATTTATCATTCTTGATCGGGAAGTCACCTTTTCCTTTCATTGGGCAGCACCTCGCAACAAGATTGATCTGTTTGGATATGGGTTTATGATGGCCTTTTTATTGATTTTGATGATCAGATCTCTCTCTATGAATGGAAAATGGGTGCTTCAGATCAAGAGTAATTACTATTGATAGGGCAAATATAGGGAGGGAGGACAAAGTAAATAGTGATGCCTATATTAAATTAATTGATTCATCATGGTAGAGAAGAAAAACGGCACACACACCGCACTTGAGCTTCAGATCAATGTCCCCATAAGCAAAGAGTATGCCCGATTGTTTTTAAGAAAACATATTCACCTCGATTAGAGACGAATTGCTTTACGCGATTGTTTTGAGTTCTCATCTCACTCTTAATAAGGATTGATATTATAGAAAATAAGTACTTATAGAGATCCTTCAAAAAAGAAAAATGTACACGACGACAATAAGTAAGTATATTGACAGATATAATAATGTTAACGAAACATTTTAACTTAATGAACTATTTTGACTAATAGAGTGACAATTAAAAACTATTTTAAAATTTTGATAAATTGAGTAACTATTGTAATTACTCGTTACACGATATCAAAATAATTATTACTCCAATAAATATTGATCACCGTATAAATACAAATATAGTATATGTGTCATCTTTTTGTGAAATATTTTTTAGATTATTTTCTAAATACCCATGTAAGACCATCTTTAATGATGAAGTCTTAAACATTTAAGACTTGGTCGGTACCTGTGACGTATCCCCGTTGGGGAGAAATTATTTTGGGATCCTACACGACCGAGAGTCTCACTTAAGACACCCATTTTTAAGTGAGATCCACATTATTTTAATATTAAAAAATTGATATGTAATAATATAAAGTCATTGATAGATGAGTAGTGAATCTAATTTAAGAATTTTGCATTAGATGTTGGATTGAAAGGATTAAATGCTTATTACGTACTACTATTAAAAAATGAGGAATGCTAGCAACACTCTCTTTTGAACACTCTCTCTAACACTCACTCTTTTATTGGATGAAATTCATGCATGTCCCACCACTTTGTGTGGGTTCTATTTCCAAAGTGTACACTCACAATGAT
>Ga0315913_1000540_pt1 | contig 34776 bp, 23 predicted proteins | sample MpolsnodulesMG_FD_207736 | JGI IMG/M metagenome (GOLD analysis project Ga0315913, IMG submission 207736) | Medicago polymorpha root nodule microbial communities from Los Angeles, California, United States - small nodules | ecosystem: Host-associated > Plants > Roots > Nodule | place: USA...
CTATACTAACATCTAACTTGGATAATTCATTGCTTGCATTTATTCACCACAAATAGGCATTATATAACCTAGGGATTACAAATGATCCTGACATGAGAGGATAGGCTCTAACGGTTCAATACAGTTGTTGCCATATGTTCTAGTACTATTGCTAACATTATTCCCTCTACTATGCAAGCTTTTTGTCATTATCTATTGCAGCTTCTCTGGGACCTGATAGTTGTTTAGTCACTTGGGCCTTATCTTGTTTCTCTTGGCTCTCATAAAAGGAATTGGGCCTACCTCTTCATTCTCTAAGTCCAATTTTTCCTCCTCAGCTAACTCAGGGTCCGTAACATCTCCTTCCCCTTGGAGAAGGACCTTGTCCTCAAGGTCCAAGTGAGGAAAGCGCTTACGCATTTCTGCCAGATTTTCCCAAGATGCATCTTCTGGGTATAATCCATTTCATTGCACCAATACCTTATCTTCATTGTCCACTGTTTGGTGAGCCACAATAGCTGTTGGCACAAGAATTGGTTGGTTATTGATGGATGTTGGTGGCAGGTCCAGTGAAGGCAGAGTTTCCCCAAAGCAAGGTTTCAACTGTGATGCGTGGAAAACAGGATGAATCCGACTTGTTGCTGGCAAAGCTAATTGGAACGCAACATCACCTATGGAACAGAGTATTTGAAAAGGGCCATAGTATCGTTTTGCTAACTTGTTCACACGATGCCCTGCCACATAAACTTGACGGTGAGGTTGAAGCTTTACAAAAACTAAGTCTCCCATCTTGAAGGGGTATGGGATCCTTCGTTTGTCAGCAAATTCTTTCATCGTTTCTTGCGCTTTCCGCAGTTTCTGCTTAAGTTTGTGCAGAATGGCGTCCCTTGTCATTAGCTCAGATTGCACTGCTTCAGTTGTGCTAGAACCTTCTACATATTGCTGCAAAGTTGGAGGAGGTTTTCCAAATACAACTTGGAAGGGTGAGAAACCTGTGGAGTCATGAGTAGTGGTGTTGTAGTGCCATTCAATCCATGGAAGATACTTTCCCCACTGCTTTGGTTGTTGATGAACAAAACACCGGAGGTATTGCTGTAGAGCCTTGTTAACAATCTCAGTTTGGTCGTCGCTCTGAGGGTGATAGGCTGATGACATTCACAGCTTTGTACCACTTAGCCGGAAGAGTTCCTGCCAGAACTTGCTCATAAATATGGGGTCACGGTCTAAAACCATACTCTTTGGCATGCCATGAACACAACTGATCATTTTAGTGAAAAGTTCTGCTACCTTTGTTGCAGTGAAATGTGTGGGTAACATGCCGAAATGAGCCACTTTAGATAGGCGATCCACTATGACAAGGATGACGGTATGGTTTTGGAAGGAAGGCAGACTTGTAATAAAGTCTAGAGAAATGTCATCCCATACATTTTCTGGTGGTGCAAGAGGCTGAAGTAAACCGTATGGTAAGTGAGCGGGGATTTTTGTTTGCTGACATATAAGGCAGGCTTTGACAAAAGCAAGGACATCCTTCTTCATGTTTTCCCAATAGACATTCTCTTTCAATCTGCTCAATGTCTTGGATATACCATTGTGCCCTCCAATTGGGGATGAATGAAATTCCTCTAGCATAATCCGTTTCCAAGGAGATTGGGGAGGTAAATAGGTCCTTTTTTGAAAAACAAAATTCCTCGTTTGACTTGAAATAGCTGGTGAGAATCTGGATCCTGTTGCACTTGATTTAGTAAGTCCATATACTGCTGATCTTGTTGTAAACTGGTTTGCAGTTTGTCTATGAACTCACAATGAGCCACAGTAAAGCCTAGACAGTGGGATGAGCCTTCATGGATTCTAGAGAGAGCGTCAGCGACGCGGTTCTAAATGTCGGGTTTATAGAGAATCTCATAAGACTAACCCAGTAGCTTGGCCAAGTAGAATTGTTGTTCTGGGGTTTGTATTACTTGTGTCATGAGTTCCTTCAAGCTACGTTGGTCCGTATGGATGATGAATTTGCGACCCAACAAATAAGTATGTCATTTCTTCACTACAGTAGTAATAGCGCATAGCTCATGGACATAAGTTGAAGAGCTCAACAATTTTGGACAAAATTTCTTGCTGAAATAACAAATAGGGTGTCCTTGCTGTGAATGAACAGTGCCCATACCCAAACCTGATGCATCGGTTTCCAGCAAAAATTCTTCATCAAAATTTGGTAACCGTAATACTGGTGTCTCTATCATAGCTTGCTTCAGTTTCTCAAACGCAGTTTGGGCTGCTGTGGACCAGTGGAAGGCGTCATTCTTCAATAAGTTCGTGAGTGGAGAGGCAATAACATCATAGTCTCGTACAAACTTTCGGTAAAACCCAGTGAGACCTAAAAAAACCCTAAGTTGCTTCAAGTTTTTTGGGGTTGGTCATTGGATCATAGCAGCTATTTTTGTCGGGTCAGGACCCACACCTTCGCCAGATACAATATGTCCCAAGTAGTGGATTGACCTCTGAGCGAAAGAACATTTTGATTTTCTAAAAAAAACATATTAGTATCTGGAAAACCAACTTCAAATGCTCCAAATGTTCTTGCAGTGAACGACTAAACATCAGTATATCATAAATAAAAAAAACAATGACAAATTGTCGTAGATAAGGCTGGAATAAGTCGTCCATAGTGGCTTGGAAAGTTGAAGGGGCGTTACTTAACCCAAACGGCATAACCAAGAACTTGTAATGGCCTTGGTGAGTGCGGAATGCTATCTTTGACACATCAGCATGAGTCATTCTTATCTGGTGGTATCCAGATCGCAGATCGAGTTTGGTGAAGAACTGAGTTCCAAATAATTCATCAAGTAGTTCATCTATTGCAGGAATTGGAAAACGATCTTTGATTGTGAGAGCGTTCAAGGCGCGGTAATCGAGACAAAACCTCCAAGTACCGTCCTTCTTGTGAACCAATAGCACCGGCGATGAGAAAGAGCTGGAACTATGTTGAATGATACCTTGTGCCAACATCGCACGAATTTGTTCCTCAATTTCTCTCTTCTAGAACTGCGGGTAACGATAAGGCCGCACATTCACTGGATCTAGTTGCTCAATAGTGGGATTTTGTGGTCTGTAGTTCGGTTGGGTGGAAGGTGAGTAGGTGGCTCAAAAATGGTGGTAAAATTTGTGAGGATTTGGTCAAGTTCTGGAGGAGTAGTGGTGTTTGTTGGTGAGTCAGATGAATCCAGTATGTGAAGTTGAAAAACTGAATCAATTGCGTGCGTGTTTACCATACGACGCAATTGATGTAAAGAAGACTCGGTGGATTGCGGCTTGGAAGTTGAACCAATCTATCTTCATAGATGAATTTCATAGTGAGGGTATTGTGATCAGTTAAGACTAGACCTAAGGTTCTTAGCCACTGGACTCCTAGAAAAATCTCGGCCCCGCTTAGAGGGAGCACAAAGAGATCCACCAAAAATTTGTTGGTTCCCAGTTGGAGTGGAATTTGCTCGCAAAGTGATTCACACTTTAGTTCTTCTCTGTTGCCTACTAGTACCTGGAACGATTGGGCTGCGTTACGAGTAAGGCCCAATAGTCTAGTTGTCCTGTCTTGAATGAACTTGTGGGTACTCCCACTATCAATGAGGATTGAGACAGAATGTTTGCCAATGAGGCCCATGACTCTCAGTGTTTGGGGAATAGTGTGGCCCATGAGTGCATGAAGGCTAATTTGAGCTGGAGTTGGGTCGGGTTGTGGGTCTGACGGTTTTGTTGTTGGGTTAGAGTGTTCCAGCAACAATTGAGATCCAGTTGTATCTGCATCATCTGGTTCGTCCGGTTCCACAATGAGTAAATGGAACTGGCGTTTACAACGGTGACCGTTAAAGTAAAGTTCATCACAGTTGTAACATAAACCGCGGTCACGCCTGGCCTGTAGTTCCGACAGAGAGAGACGGCGTATGGTGGGAGCAGGGCAGTTGGTGTTTGTTGCTGGTGGGTTGGTTGGAGTTGTGGTTAGGGCAAGTCTGGGATTGGGATTTGGTCGTTCGGTATTTTGTGGGATATTTGGTGTTGGTGTGGGGGTAGTTTCTGTGCGACGGTGGGGGTAAAGATGGGAACGGTCGTTGAGTTTATCTTCCTGGAGGCGTGCAAGGCTGATGGCATGGGAGAGTGATGTTGGTTGAAAGGCTTGGACCTCTCTTTTAATGCCTGGTTTAAGGCCAGAAATAAAGCAACTCAAAGAAATGGTTTGGGAGTCCAGAAATGCGATTGGCCAAAGATTCAAAGACTGTTTGGTAATCTTTGACAGTGGTGGTTTGACACAATTTAAACAAAGCCCCTCTTGGGTCATCAAAGTGAGATGGAGCAAACCTGAGTTCGAGAGCATTCAGGAACATCGGCCAGAACAGCAGCTGGTTGTTGGAATGCATCCACCGGTACCAGATCAGAGCTTCCCCCTCCATGTAGAAAGAAGCTATTCGCAGTCGTTGTTCTTTAGCAGTGTGATGGAAATCGAAGAATTGGTTGATTTTGAAAATCCAACTCAAAACTTCAGATCCATTGAAACGAGGTATTTCCAGTTTAATGGAAGTATTTGTGAAGCCATGGTTTTGTTGGGTGTCGGTTGTGTTGAGGTTAAATCCAGGAGGCGGTATACGAGTTCGGATCTGGTTTACTTCAGTAGTGAGGTTTACCAGATCTTGTTGGAATGAGTGTTGGTTTTGTTGGAAGGCGTTTTGATTTTGAATGAAGGCTTGTTGAGTTTGGAGTATTTGGTTTAAAGTTTCGTGGATGTTATCGTTGTTGTGGTTAGGAGAGGCCATAATGAAAGCACCAATGTGAGAAACTCAGGTTAACAGATAGTAAAAAAAAGAGAACTTTGATAAGATAAGCTACAACTATACTAACATCTAACTTGGATAATTCATTGCTTGCATTTATTCACCACAAATAGGCATTATATAGCCTAGGGATTACAACAGATCCTGAGATGAGTGGATAGGCTCTAACGGCTCAATACAGCTGTTGCCATCTGTCCTAGTACTATTGCTAACATTATTCCCTCTACTATGCAAGCTTTTTGTCATTATCTATTGCAGCTTCTCTAGGACCTGATAGTTGTTTAGCCACTTGGGCCTTATCTTGTTTCTCTTGGCTCTCATAAAAGGAATTGGGCATACCTCTTCATTCTCTAAGTCCAATTCTTCCTCCTCAGCTAACTCAGGGTCCGTAACAACATGTCTCATGTGTAAGGTTTGCTTCGAGTAAGAAACATATGTATGATTGTCCATTTAATTATCCTTCTTTAGATTCAACGCGTGAACTAATCGAATCGTATTTTATACAAACTATCGTTATTTTCTCTCCTTGCCTTCTTTCTCATCTCTTTTAATTGAAATATCTGTTGATTTCCCTTGTTGTAACTTTCTGTTCAAGAAAGTTGGCACCATCACCTTCAAGGTTTTAGTTACTAACTATCTTTGCTATCACACAGTCATAACTTGTTTTAGGTGCAAAACAGTGAACTTATAATTCAATTGATGACCAAAGAATATAAATGTTGTCCATCTAAATCATAGAGTACTCAATTCATTGTATAATTAAATGTAGAAATGTTCCTGATATATCAACTAAGTTTTGTTATAGGATCCTTGGTTAAAATAGGAAACTTTTGTCTTGAAAGTCCCTTATTCCTACTTACAATTACAACCATGGTCATGACATGCAAAATGCATGCCACATACATAATTTACAATTTTTAGTTGAAGTATAGTTAAAAATCTCAAATGTGAAACCTTAAGGACAGATAACTTAAATAACACTTTATTGATATAACAATGCAATACAAAGTTGACAAATAGCCTTATTCTAGTTGCATTTGTGATCTCACTGTGATCAACAATAATGCAAGACTCGTGGTTACATTGCTTAAGGGTACATAAAACTGACAGAGATGATCTCACACTCAAATGACCATGAAGAAGACTAAGAAGAAAATGCAATAATTAAACATAGGACATATAGTTTGCCAATGCCAAAGTTCAATGAAGCTAGCTAATGCTCACCATTGGCCTTATCCCCATTATGGCAACACTTGTAGCTAATAAACACTTCCATTGTGCGGTGACAATCTGGACACTCGATAAAATCTGGGATTTTTCCAGCAACATTAGGAATCTCAAGGTGAGAGCAAATATGAACAGTACTAGCAACCTTGTGATGATGTTCTCTAAATGCAAATTCAAATCCCTTATTGATCGCGACATCTTTCCATTTGTCAAACTCGGCCACTGCCTTCAAAACTGTAGTCCCATGACCAACGGAAGTCACAATAGACCCTTTGGTTACTATTGCCCACCCTGTCTCATTCTTGTATGAAAGCAATTTCTCAACCTGTTGTGTAACAGTATTTGTTTTCTCATGCATCTTGGTCACAAACAAACTTTCTACCTTTTTCCAAAAGTTGTTAACCACATTTGGTTGTTGAGACTCCAAGCAAAACAGGTCGATTGAAGTCTTCGTCTGCTTAATAGCGGCATCATTTGCTAGGGCACCAGCATACTTAGTGAACTGTTGAATCCATTCCTTATCTTTACCTCCATAAATGATGACAGACTTTTCCTCCTTCTTCAATTTCCAAAGATAACATGAAATTACAACATTAGTACATAGTGATTAAATTCATAAAAGTTTATCGTAATAAGATTTTTTCTAAGATTTATGATCGGCCAAATACGTACCCATTTAATCTTTATATCAATGTCAGCCAGCAGGGAATCAACCCACATTAATTCTTGGGTCATTGATTCTTCTTTAGATTTGGAGTAAGGGAAGCCCTTTACTCCCCAAACTTGAATCATATGAAATGCATTCTGATGTAGAATCTTTCCTTGTGGGCTCAACACAACAAATAAAGGCTTCTGCTTGAAATGCAATTCCTCCTTTATGTACTTGATGCCTTTAATGGGTGCAAAGTGATGCAAAACATACCAAGGCATCTTTGACTTCAAAGAATCAAATTTTTTCTTCAACTTATCATTCCATTCCTCCACAATGGGAACCCACACAATCTTGTGTTGGCTTCCTGTTTTCTTTATATGATCATGAATTGGGATCAAAATCGAGATGTCTTCTTGGCTTATGTCCAAAGTTGAAATGAACAAGAACACGTCCTTCTTTTTCAACACTTCGATATTAACCTGTTTAATTATAAAAACATATTCAAACATTAACCAACCTTGTACATACTTAAACATAAAACCAATGAAACTAAATTAAGATATGACCAATACTAACCAGTGTTTTAGTGGAACCATCATATATGGGAGCTTTTGGAGTGTCTTTCCAGAAAATCAAAACCTTAAACACTTCCATAATTTCCGTCGGGGTTTGAAAGAGCTTCCTGAGCAACTTGTTATACTCTGCTTCATCTGAGAATTCAAATAATTTCATTTAATATGGGAAGAAAATACTTACATTTTGGGTTCACAAAACAAAAACATATAAAGCATTAATTTTCTACATGTGTCAAGCTATAATTACCAATCTGTATAGTGCATTGTGACAAATGCTTCCTCAATTTGCTAATTATGATGTTAATCTTTTGACCAAAATGAGATAAGTCCTGCCTCTTATCCCTGAAAAAAAAATGTAACTATTTAGACATTAATTAATTTAATGAAGTTGTTCAATTATAATGTTGCTAACTTGATTATAAACAAAACAAGGTTTTAACATGATTGACCATGATGTATCACATCAGTGCTAAGAATAATTAAACTTACGAATTAGTAGTGAGACATTCAAACTGAGTAACAATTGCAACAATGGTGATGATAACCCAATATACATCAACTGGGAATTGCTCCAAAGCTGGTGCAAGAGCTGGAACTTCCTTGATGTCATGACGTGAGTTGAGTCTTTCCAACTCAATGATGATTTCAATGACTTGCCAGGTTGCCTTGATCAAATTGTTGAGCTCCAAAATTTCATTGCGATGTTTTTTCAGTGCTTCAGGCTTTGAAAGTTGAGGGACTCTCTTGATTATGCCTAATGATTTGGCAAGTGGTTCTGTTGGTAGATTCTGTGATAACAACCAGAAGTCTCCATACTCAAGGGCAAAAGCAGAAAGAGTGAGCACTCCTTTTGCAACCCATGAATAGTTTGACAGTTTTTTTAGGATTGCTAGTGTTGTATTGTAAGCTATTTCCTCTCCTGGTGCCTTGCATGACATCTGCCATCATCATACAATATAAATGTATTAGTTATTTTAAACTATAAAGTTTACATAATGATTTTTGTATCGAACTATTTTTTATATAATAAAGAATTTAGATTAGTAAATGCCCTTAAGAAAGATCTAAACTAAAATTTTCTTCCTTTCAAGAATTTGTTTAATATGGACTTTAAAGAGATGTCAACTTAGCAGGAAGATCTAAACTATATAAGCTCAAGTAACGTGATTCGAAACTTACAATAATAATAATTTTCCTTTCTTCAATTTTTTTTAAGAAGATGTACATTTACCTTTCTTCAATGTAACAAAATAATTATAGATGTTCAACTAGATTAGTTGGTCAAAAGAGTCTCATTTTCTTCTTGAACTCATCAAAACTTGAATTTTCTTTTATAAGTCTCGTATTATTATAATTTTAATTTAAATGGTGTCACTATAAAAATTATTTTAGACCTCTAGATATGTTGGGACGATCTTGGTATTCATTAGAGCTGTAGCAAAGAATTGGTACCAAATCTTTAGATAAAAAAAAAAATATTATGGATAAGGTTTTTCTTTGTTCCAATTGTGGGCTTATTTGAGAAAAGGTCACATGTGTTTGAAGCAATTTCAAAAGAAGAAAGGACGAAAGAGTTTCGGGATATGTAAACTTGTGTCCTCATGAACATGTGTTATTAACGAACTTATTATAGAAATATATGTATTAAAAGTTGTGCATTCAATTTTTTAAAAGTTAAAAAAATATTATGTTTTTCAATACAAAGTTGCTCTTTTTAGGTTTTTTAACATGTGCTCTTAGGACATTAGTTACTATAATCCTTAACTAATTTAAATTAATAAGTTAAAGGGATAAAATACTAACATAATAATTAACATATTATCATCTATTAAAAAAAACATACTAACATATGTCATAGAAAAGAACATACAATTTTTTTGTTAATTGTATGTTTGCTTTATAAAAACATTTTTTATTTTTATCTATTTTGTTTCTTATTTTAATTGTGGGATCCAATTGTTATTAGAGAGAGCGAGAGTCGCGATGATAACTTATAGATACTTTTAAGTAAATGACTCTATATTATAAACAATAGTATTTTGCGATATTAAATTTAGAGCTCGTAAGTTTGTAGTGACTAAAACTATATTTAACCCAATATAATTTATCATACGAAAATAAAATATTAAATTGACACCTCAGAGTTAATTTGCTTCAAAGTACACAGCGGTGAAGTGAAGCTAGCTGTTGGATTAATGTTATCCAGGTGCTCCAGACCTCCTTGATGTCCCTGATAATTATAAACAATTTAATTAGAGGCACTATATAAAAATATCGAACCGAGAAGTATAATAGAAGTTGGCAAAATCACAAAAATCAAAATGCATAAATAAAATGAAAAAAATGATTAATGTGCATATATATTTACATACTTGAAGAACGTTATCAACAACATGGGTTGAACGTGTAAGGATGTTCCCAGCAATGTTGAAAAGAGATTCAGCATCAAACTTAGTGTCACTATGGACATGAGTGACATAAATCTCTTCCAAAATGTGCTCATCAGACATGGTTAAAGGGTTATGGTCAATGTTATTATCATTACCAATGTGAATAAGTGATCGCACTAGGCTAACCATCTTGATTTAGAGGAAAAAAAAGAAAGTGCACTAGAATTACTCTTGTGTGTGGGTTACTATGGTTTAGAAGCTAATATTTTGTGTGTTTTGTGTGGTTGCTTCAGTGCCCTATTTATAGCCTTGAGAGCTGCAAGATTTACTTTTGTGAGAGGGTAAATGGTTTTCATTTTTTCGTTTAGGATAAGCCTTGTGTGCAGTTGTTGGGATTTCAGCCGTACGATTGACACAATATTCACCCTACAATTTCTTCACTTCTTCACGTGGTCCATTTTTTTTAACAAAAATAATAAATAACGTGTAATGGTAATATCTTATGCTACTATGAGGAATCCGAATTAACATCAGGCAAGGTGTCACAGGTTTTATTTTAAAGAATGGAAATGTTAATCAGTGTTCAATACATTGGATTTATAATATTTGATTTTTTAAAAGATTAATTTTTAAATTTAAACCCACTTGGGTTGGCCTAGTGGTATTGCCTTGGAACTTGGGAATGTGCTCCTCCTCAAAGTCTCAGGTTCGATTCTCTCTGGTGCCAATTTAAGAGGTTAGTTTAGCTTCTTCAAAAAAAAAAAAAATTTAAGATCCTTAAAGAATATATTGGGGTACTCGTTAACAAAATTTAAAAGATAGCACTAAAATTTAGATGGTTTGATCTCATTCAACGATTGCTAAAGTGGCAACTGCATGAATGTTTGAAATCTTGGATGGTCGAAAATTTGAATTCAACTATGAGATGTTTGTCTAAACATAAACACTACACTTGATTGAAATTGTTAAAAGACTCAAATATCTTATGTTAGACATATTGAGTTTGATATGTGCTGCATTTTTTTACTATATGTGGTGCATTTATTTGTTTGGGTTGGGACAGAATGGAATAGAAGGAGGATAGGAAATACAATAAACATGTCAATCTAATAAAACTTTACTTACGTATGGAAAAATGTGTTGTCACGTTATTCAATGATGTATGTAAGTTATCTGTTTTTAACTTATTATTAAATTATGTGGCAACACATTATTGAATGTATTTATAAAACTTTGTTATATTGACGGTGTAAATATATTAAACTCATATACATCTATATTACTCTCTTTATCTCACAATAAGTTTATAACAATGAATAAATTGGTTATGCGTTCATACAAACTGATTATGAATAAATTGATTTGGGTTAAAATCATGTGGAACGTATATATAGTAATTTATATTTGAAGATATTAATATAAAAGTATATAAGTTGAACAGTGTATTGTTGTAGAAAATGTTGAACAATACCTTTAATACTAAAAATCAATTGTAAACACAATGATTTTAAATTCAAATTTCAAGTTAAAGTAAATTCTTGGCAAAATCTTTTATACTAAAAAAAAAAAATATAAACATGTCAAAATTAATTCGATAATTCTAGAATCGACTTTGTCTCTTCTAAAAATAAATAGAAAATGCTACAAGCAAACAAAAGAAGAATTAGAGTTATTTAGAGCAACAATGAGAAATGACCTACTCATGAGCACAGATTGGTAATACAAATTAATACAAAGCACAAGTCAATCGCATGAAAGATAATTATGGAAACAAACTAACAAAGTATGAAGTTAGACATTTTCTCTCAAAAAAAATGAAGTTAGACATTTAAGAAGCTGGTTTGGCTTGATCACATTTCATCAGAATTCAAATTTAATGAATTGAGGCATATTTCGTTCAATACTTCTATATTACCATATATTTTGAGTTACAATATAAGCTTAGAATATTAGAGGATTACTCCATTGAATTTAGGTGAACATAATGGTACTCGATTGGGTATATATTATTCATTCAATTATTCAATATCATGTTATAATATTTTTATATTCATTTATATTAAAATAAATCTAAATGACAATGGAGTAATCAGTATTATGCATGTGGTGTCGTAAGCAAGCCTACAAATCTTATAAAGAAATGACAATGGAATACAAAGATGAGATACATTTAAATGATGAATATATCCAACTAAATTATATTTATATTCTTTTTGTTAATTCTCTAATTTTTTTGTGTTAAGTAAACTATGTTTTAAAAAATTGAGCATATTGTGACAAAAATAATAATTGAGAATTAAGACACGAAGACTTTGGAAGATGCACGAGGTGATACTTGAGCACGTGCTTTCTTTTTTATAATTATTAAAGTATCACACCCGTTCCTGTTGCGAACTTGTCATAACAAGCTGATAAAGACACATACGTACTCTTATTGATAAAATATGAAATACACTAAAATTAATCACTGGAATATTTATTAAAACAATTGTTTTTAGGGTATTGTTAAAGAATCCACCAAAAGAAATTTTATCTTAAAAATACAAGTTAAACGCATGTAAAAGTCATAATTACATAATTTTTAATATAAAAATTGCTACTTTTGAATGCTTATACAATGCCTTAAGATCGTTGTTAACATTTTCCATTTATTAATTACTTCTTCCATCCAAATTTATATGACATTCTAATAAAATTTGTGTCTCAAATTAATTATATTTAATTTTATAATTACAATGAATTATTAATGTTTATTTTTTTATTATGTTTTTGTGTATAATTTAACAGAATAAATAAATCAAAAATATACATATTAATGACTAAATTGATTAACCAAAAAAATATCTAATTAAAAAAATATTTTAACTAAATTAAAAGTTAAATTATTGTCCAAACAACCGTCCTATTCAAGAGAACAACTTAAGCTAAAGACACAAGTGAGAGGCTTTGTTGTCTGTTTTCTTCGGGTAGCACTTGGGTGACATTGTGGTTGGTGATATTGTGACATTGGCCAACCACAACGTCATAAGTGACTTTTCTTCTTTCTTTTTTCTAAGGTCTTTTTGTTTTTTTATATATTTGTGACATTGTGGTTGGTCAATGTCACCAACCACAATATCATCCAAGTACTTTCCGTTTTCTTTCGTGTGAACGTAGGACACGCGAGTTCTTTTTTTTTTTATTATTAATTAATGCTATCATCACCTAAATGAAGGATAATGTGAACAATAGAAAGTGAGTTTAAGTGGTCAGTGAGTTTTACTAAAGAATCAATCTTTTTTTTTAGAAGAATATGAGTTCGAATATTTGGTGGAATAATTATTAATCTGATTTTATTTACCTTTCGGCTGAACTTGAGATTACTAAGTCTCTTTCTGTTAGGAACCGAAGTTTTAATACTAAAATAATAGATATGTCCTTCGTTTCTTTTTGGAGTTTTTTTCCTATGACATCATCTTTTTAATCCACATATAAATTCTTAATTTTTTTTGATACATTGTCTCTTAAACCTACAAATTTTATAAAGAAATGACAAAGGAATACCAAGATGGGCAAAGAAGAGATACATTTAAATGATGAATATATCCAACTAAATTATATCTGTATTTTTTTTTGTTAATTCTCCAATTTTTTGTGTAAGTAAACTACGTTTTAAAAAATTGAGCATATTGTTTCAAAAAAATAATAATTGAGAACTAGGACACGAAGACTTTGGAAGAGATGCACGAGGGAAGAAACCTGAGCACGTGCTTTCTTTTTATAATTAATAACTATTAAAGACACCCGTTTCTGTTGCTAACTTGTCATAACATGCAAATAGAGACACATACGTACTTTTATTGATAAAATATAAGGAAAATGTTATTTCTCTAGAAAAATAGCATCAAGAATTTTTCAAGACACTTGTTCACTTCCTATTTTCCAGTCATACCTCCTTGAATTATGGCAAATAGTGCATTGTGATTGACTGCTCTTTATTTTTGAAGAATTCTTGATGTTATTTTTTTAGAGATATAGCATTGCTCAAAATATAAATATACTAAAATTAATATGGCATATGTATTTATTAAGACTCTTGTTAACGAATGTTTTAAAGGTAAAATTATTTACAAAAAAATGTTCTAAAGGCATTGTTAAAGAATCCATAAAAAAAATTGTTTTAATGAAATAAATCAAACATATGCAAAAATCATAATGACACAACTTTTAACGTAAAAGTTACTACTTATAAATGCGTATACAATGTTGCAAGGATCGCTTTAACATTTTTCATTTTTTAATTACTTCTTACATTCCAATTTATATTGTAACAAAATTTGTGTCTCAAATTTGCTATATGTAATTTTACAATTTTACTATTTATAGGACTTTTTGTGGATAATATAACAGATTAAATAAATCAACAAAATATATATTTAATGACTAAATTGATTAACCGCAAACATATCTTATTAAAGAATAATTAAACAAGTTAAAAATAAAATTATTGTCCAAACAACCGTCCTATTCAAGAGAACAACGTCAGCATAAGACAGAAGTGAGAGGCTTTGCTATCATCATCTAAATGAAGATAATGTAAACAACAGAAAGTGAGGTATCCATATTTTTTTTAAGCAGTGAGGTATATGTATTAACTAATCGATTGAATTTAAGTAGTTAATGAATTTTATTAAATGATGAATTATTAGGAATGATATGAGTATGATTACTTTGTAAAGTAATTCTTAATCAGATTTATTAAGTCTCATTCCGCTGGGAACCAAAGTTTTAATACCAAAATGATATTCCATTCGTTTCCTTTTGTAGTTTTTTTCCTCTGGTATCATCTTTTTATTCCACGGATAAATTCATATTTTTTTAACCTCTATTTTTTCTATCAAGTTGTTCCTGATTTCATCTTGGATTCTTTTCTAAAAAACAAGTTGGGTTGGTCTAACTTTAGAATTTCTTGACCATGGGAGTTGTGTCCTAGTCCCCTCCCTTTTGTATTTATTCTCTCTTTTTCAATGCAGTTTGGGTTGGTTGCTCTTTGCTTCCAACCTCTTTTTGCTAAAAAAAAAAAAAAATCGATCTTATCATGGAACCACTGTTATAGGAAACTGAATTTAGTATCACTAAAGTTTAAATTTGCGCATGACAGAAAATATTTTGATTATTTTGTTTTTGGAATGAAGTGTAGTTAAAATTTAGAAAGTCATGGTACAAGTGAAATGATGACTCTTCTATTGTCAATTTTTATGGTCCACCGGTAATCTGGTTTCTTTGTTGGAGGTTATTAGACAAACTTGGAAAATAATGATCATAAAAGAAGAAGAAAATTTAATGAATGTTGATCCAACTTATAAGGAGTTGGTTCGGGAGTATTTTCGTAATGGCATAAATTCAACTATTGTTATCGACACAAGCATGTGATGATGTGCATGATCATATACTAGCTCCTTCTGGAAATATGTTTTTTGCCTAATATGGAGCACTTTGATATGTTTTTACCTTTTAAAAAAAAATAAAGACATAAGTAATTATTATGTTTGATGTACTCAAGTAGGAGTATATGGAGTAGGTAAAAACTATCCTTAAGCTAATACTTTCATGAATTATGTGAATTAGAAAATTGATAAACATAACTATATTTCTTGTTACATTTAAAAAGTTTAATATAACTAACTAATATTTTTTGTAGAATAACAAACTAATCTTTTTTAAGTCAACAGAGAACTATATTAAAAACCTTTAGAAGCATAAGATGTATGTAAAAGGAATCAAAGTCAATATTTATAACTAACTAATTTTTTCAATTAACGTGATTTTCTTTCAAAACTTTGGTTGTTTTAATAATTTGATTTTGTTGCAAAATAAACAACGAGGGCTTTACAAATACATCAAGTTTTTTGGACCAATTTTACTATATTTGATATCAAAAGGAGTATATTTTATTTGTTGTTAGAGTGAATCTGTTGATTGTTTCTCTAAAATATTTAGGTAATTAAATTCTTAAGTATATAAAGTTTGATTTGGTGCTGGTATTCATAAATAAAACTCATTCAAACATTTAATTACTCGATAATAGAATATAAAGTCGGTCCAATAATCTTAAAAAATAAGTGAAAGTCTAAAACAAGTTTTGAATATGAGATCTTTCTTCTTCACATATAAGGCCATTTTAATTATAAAACTAATAAAAAAAATGGTTTCAGTCGCCTTACCCTCGGACCGGCCATGATAGAACATGTACTAAAGCTTAGGTAACGAGATTTGAAAACACAGGCCCTAGTTTGGCAGAACACACAGTGATAATAGAATATGTACTGTGTCACAAGGCATTTGAATGTGAGTTAAAATTATGTAAACGGTCAACTGGGAACGAGATAAGATAATGAATTTGTGGCCTAAAATGCATATGGAGTATTATCTTATCAAATCAATATGAATGCTGTGACAAAAAGGTTTATTGTCCTCTTCCACTCCTCACATTCACATTTCTACTCAAACAAAAACAAGGATTGTCCTATGTATCTAAAAAAACGCACGTTGATAAAAAAGAAATGATTAAATACTGTAACACGAGGAAAGCAATATACTTTGCCTAAAAAAGAAAAGAAAAAGAGATACACATGTCACTTAAATGTCGGGTAAAAACAAACACAGCATTAAATTCTTTCTCCACTCCTGACGCACTCACTAGATTTCCTTATAATGCAACTTCAAGAACTCTCTAGCTACTCAAAATGTAAATAGATAAAAATAACTAAAAATGACAACAACAACAAAAAATTAATGATATTTGAACAACATTTGTATATAATTATTATTATTATTTTTTTGCAAAATAATTATTAAAACTTTTGATAAATATACAATCGTTAAACAAATTAGTTAGATATACCCCTCGCAAGAAAAAAAAAAGTTAGATGCACAAAAATATGTTACGTCCGGCCCATGTTTTTAATTAGGTTGTACTATCAAATTTCGTTGCTAATCTTCACTATTTTTTTTTTGGTTACATAATCTTCACTAATTTGAGTATAATCAGATATACCGGTTTTTTATCTCTAAATTTGTCACAGTTGAGTTGGATTTAGATGTCTCGCCGATTTTCGTCACTACATTTTGTTTTTTTAATAAGCAATCAATCACTAAACTTTGTTTTTTAGCCGTCATAATATATAGAGAAGCAAAGAGAAGATTTTATTTGAAAAATTTGCAAATCAGAGATGAGAGGATTTTGTTTGGTAAATTTGTATAAGAGGGAGCTAGAGGGTAAAAGGAAAACGGTTGTTGGAAAAAGAAAAAAAAATCAAACCATGAAAGATCAAGAAGCAAAAACAAATGACTATCTGCAGTGTTGAGTGTTGACCATTTACAAATATAAAAGTATTAAAATAACTAGAAGCAAGGCAACAAACACATTTTTGTTCTTGCTAAAAAACACATTTTTGTTTTTAGTATTAATTATTAAATAAAAAAATAATTGAATAGCATAACTCAATTTAAATTTTAAATTGAAAATAAATTAAAATAATGTGGAGCCATCTAAGAGATTCATCATTCATCGTAAGAGATCTTGCATTGAAATAAAATCAATGTAAGTTGATTAAAAAATAATGTGGCATGTGGAGACCATTTAAGAGACCCAAATTGCAATAGTTAAGGGATGTTATAGCATTGAATATGCTTTAATAAAGCTATAAGGTATAAAAACATTAAGAAAAATTGAGTACAAACATGGACAACGTGCTACATGTTTAGGTTATGTTTTTCTTTGATCAAGTGTTTATTTATCTAGTCAAGGATATATAGAATCTCCAGCTGACCACTAGTATAACGTAATCACAATGCATAGTCCTGACGTAAGTAGAGTGCCCTACATCAAAACGAGAATAATCGCACTCAACTATCCAAGTCCAAATGAAATAGAAAAGCTTCACGTACATTAATTTATTTAATTGGCAAAAAGTAAACGAAAATTTATTTAATTGGATTCAAATGGTTAACGAATTTCGTCGAATAATGAAAGCTAGAAGAACCCGAGTTTAACTATAGGTGAACAATTCTAAGTCAGTTTTACTAACTTTCGAACTAATTTCAGATTATCAGGATCTCTTTATCTTGAAGGTTAACGATGATGAATATCAGAAAAACCCGAGTTTAATTATTAGCTGAAACAATTATAGGCCAGTTTTACTCATGCTGTTTAATTCATGTTGCTTGGCGTCTTCTTCGAAATCAGCTTCTTACGAAGGACAATCTTCTTAGTCGCGACATTCTATCTCATGAGAATCAGCTATGTGTGGGTGGCTGCGGGTTGGAGGAAACGTCTCATCAATTTTTTTTATACAAAAAATCCAATGAAGTCTAAGTTTTTAGATTTGTACGATGAAGATTTGGATTTGTTTACCAGTTTGATGAGTTTTTGATTTTTTTTTTTTTGAGTTTTTAATTTTTTTGATAAAAAAGGATAATTATGTTGATATTTTATAACATAAAGAACTAAATTGAGACCAAAAAAATAAAGGACAAAAGTGTTATCTGAAATTAAGTTAAGGGACGAATTGTGTAATTTTTCCTTTACATTATTTGATAATACCTTTTTTTACAAAAATAAATGATATTCATTCATTTAAATTGATAAAGTACATCGGTACAATACAAATTAAAAGTCGTTAAAAACAAAAGGGATAAATCTGCGAACAAACTCACATAATTTATATTAATAGCATAAAACGACAAACTATTTATACACCTACAAATATGAATATATTCAAGTCTTTAAAATCTCATGTCTTCATATCTACAACGTTAAAAGTCATTGATCAAATATACACTTACTCAAATTTAGATGCAAATTTCTACACGATAAAAATACTCAAAAAAATAATTCAAGAACACTTTTTTGTTTGGAACATTAATAGACAACACAACAGATTTGTGATCTCCTTTTGTTTTCTTTTCAGACTGTGTGAAAATGATTAGGTTGATGTGGGTACCAACCAAATTTGTCCCTCGTTCTAGTTTCATGACTTTCATCCATCCGAAAGGACGTGGGAAATATATTCGTCCAATTCTTTGGGGGTACGTGTCGTCTTTAAGGGCCGTTTATTTACATATAAAATAGAGAATGACAATTAATTTTTTTAATTTAAGAACAGATTCAGAAATTTTAAAGTGTGAGACGATACTGATATATTTTCGTATCTAGTTTTGTTATTAGTGGGAAAAACTCTTTCAATAGCATTAGATATCACTAAACAAATAAATAAATAAATATAACAACATACTTCATGTTTTCTAAATATATACTATTTTTCCCCAAAAAAATTAGATGATATTTTTAGGGTTAAAAATATGTTTTTACTATCTATAAATATATTAATTTTTCGTTTTAATTCTTTTATAATTTTTCTTCGACTTTTGTATCGGAGGAACACTAGATTCAAAGTCAATGAAAACATTCAAACTTAAAAAATTTGCATATAAAATTCATCAATGAACTTTATATATGCAAATTCAACTCTAGAACGGATATATCCCAGAAAAAAGAGTCAGAAGTGATATATGAAAGACTTCATTGTATTAGTTCGACATAAATAAGATATATAATTTTACTCAAACAGTTCTACGTCGTAATTTTTTTGGGTCAAATCTACGTTGGAATTAAACTGCTCCATAAGCAGCTTATCTTCAATCACTCGTATAACAAGTTTAAATATTTTTATTTTTTTGGAATGAAGTGTGGATAAAAAGTTTAGAGAGTCGTGGTACAAGTGAAATGATGATGACTCTTCTATTGTCAATTTTAATGGTCCACCGGTAATCCGGTTCTCTGTTGGAGGTTATTAGACAAACCTCGAAAATGATGATCATAAAAGAAGGAGAAAATTTAATGAATGTTGATCCAACTTATATAATGAGTTGGTTCTCGAGTATTTTCGTAATAGCATAAATTCAACTATCCTTAAACAAAGCTTCAAAAAAACTATCCTTAAACTAAAATTTTCATGAAACATTTAAATTCTTATAGAAAATGATAAATAAAATTATATTTCCTGTGACATTTAAAAAATTAAATATAACTAACCAATGTTTTTTTTAATAACAAACTAATTTTTTTTAAGAAGTCAAAAGAGAACTATATTAAAAACCTTTAGAAGCAAAAGATGTGTCTAAAAAGGGATCAAAGTTAATATTTATAACTAACTAATATTTTTAATAAACGTGATTTTGCTTTCTAAACTTTGGTTGTTTTAATATTTTGATTTTGTTTCAAAACAACGAGGGTTTCGCAGATACAATATCGGTTCTTCTGTTACTTCTTTCCTTCTCAAACCTTAGTCGTCACTCATTTCTTCTTCTTGTCTATCGAAGAGAGGTGATTCAAGGTCAATTTTGACCCAAAATCACTCATCTAAATTGTTTTTCCTTCTTTTATAATTGAATAAGTGATTTCCACGTAATTTCAGTATTCTTTTGTTTGTTTTTGTGATTTCGTTGTCTCTACAGGACTCTGTTTGTTTTGATTTTCTACATTTGTACGATGTGTTTTTTATTTCTCGTCTTAATGCGGTGTTTATTGGATTCAAGCTGAAAGATCAACTTTGAGCAAGCGCAGATCCGACCAATGACTTTGGCGGCGTTAATGTTGCAAATCCGAAGATATGAGTATTCTGGAAATTTGAATATAGTCATATTTGTAGACATAAGTACTTTGTCGTTTTATGTTATTAACATGGATGTTGTGAGTTTGTTCGCATATTCATCCTTTTTATTTTTAGTGACTTTGAATTTATATTACTCTATCAATTTGATTGAATCAATATCGTTTTTTTTTGTCAAAAAAAATACATCAAGTATTTTGGACCAATTTTACTATATTTGATATCGAAATTAGTATATTTTATTTGATTTTAAAGTATGTTGATAGTTCATCTAAAATATTTAGGGTAAATTCTTAAGTCTTCAGAGTTTGATTTAGCGCTGGTATTCTATAAATAAAATTCATTAAAAAATGTAATAGAGTCGACTCAATAATCTTAAAAAATAAATAAAACCTAAAGCAAATTTTAAATATGAGATTTTTCATGCCTGAAAAGTGGTTGTTTTTACTTATAAGTTTCAGTGGCTTTTACCTAAAACCGAGTAACCGACCATAGTAGAAAACACATGCCCTAGTTTGGCAGAACACACAGGGAAAATATAATATGTACTGTGTTACAAGGCATGTGAATGTGAATGTCAACTGAGAACGAGATAAGAGATAACAAGTATGTGGCCTCTCCCCTCAAAAAAAAAAAAAGTATGTGGCCTCTAATGACTAATGCACATGGATGAATTATGATGTAGTAAGAGAGACACAACAATAATTTTCAGCTTAAAATTTTTTTTTTACGTCTGTCCATATTTTTAATTAGGTTGCATCAAATTTCATTGTTAATGTTCACTAATTTGAGTTTATTCAGATATACAGTTTTTTATCTCTAAATTTGTCACACCCAAGTGAGATTTAGTTCTCTCGTCAATTTTCGTTACTAAATTTTGTTTGTTTTTTCACAAGCAATCACAAAATTTTATTTTTTTAGCCGTGATAATAGAGTAATGATATTTTTACAACTATTTGATGATAACTTTTGTGACAACCTTCCTTTTCTCTCTTTTTATTGGCTAAAAATAATAGAAAGAGAAAAAGGAAGAGAGAGGGTAAAAACATCATGTGAGTATGAGAGAGAAAGTTGTCCAAAAATTATCATAAAATGTTTGTACAAATATTATTACTCGTGATAATATATATAAAAGCAAGGATAAGATTTTGTTTAGAAAAATTGCAAAACAGAGAAGAGATCGACGATTGGTTGAGAGGATTTTATTGGGCAAATTTGTATAAGAGGGAGCTAGAGGGTTTCTCATTTGTTACCAAGAGAGTAAAAGGAAAACGGTTGTTGAAAAAAAAAATCAAACCATGGAAGACCTAGAAGCAAAAAAATGACTATATGCAGTGTTGACCATTTACAAGACAAATTCTAATATGGACCAGTTGTCCAATATGTTCCACCATGGATCAGTTTTTGCAAATCGATTTCAACCATGGATATAATATTAAAATATTGACTGGCCAGGATCAATTCTATTAGCAGGTTTTCAATCGGGTTTTTTATTTTATTTAAATATTGTCATGTTTTTAGAAAATGCTCAATAATAGTTATAAAATATAAGAAATAACTTAATATTGCATCATAAATCAAATGAATTAACAAATTACTTTTAATTATGTCATTACTGAAATAATTAAGTTCTAAATCCATAAAATTAAGATTTTTGATTCTTCGTTCAACAAAAAATTAAGATTGTTGGTTCTTCCTTCAACAATCGATCTTGTCTTCATCAATGTTTGCAACTTTCGCTTTCCCTTCATCGTTGTTCTCAACTCGCATCGTTCAATGACTGTAGTTTCAAAAAAGTAAAGTTGGTTTGTTTAATTAGTTATTGGTTTTCGATTTAAAATCATTTATTTGGTACGATTGTGTTGGAGATTAACATCAGCTTGAGTTGCGTGTGAGTTGGGACCAAATGAAGCAATGGGCTGTTGTCAATTCGCAGCATAGATTAATGAGTAAAGATTGAGAGTTGTGGGTAGGTTGAGTTATTTGAAACAGGTTAATTGTGTTAGTGATAAACATCTGATTGAGTTACAGGTGGGGGTACTCATGTTATAAAATGAATCAATGGGTTGTTCAATACCAATATAACACATTGAGTAGTTGTGGTTAAACTAGCCAATTGACTGCAATACCATTAGCCTACTATTACAGTTGGTTTCTCATTTTTGTTTCATTGATATATGATCTATATATGTTGCAGTACGATTGTATGATATGCTTGCATTGCCATACATGTTGATTTAGGTCCCAATAAGTAAACAATTGTCAACAAACAAAACTTAACATACATGTCCCTCCTAAATGACATCACATCATTTAGTAAGGTTATGTACAATAATTAAAATAACTCAAGGCAACAAACACTTTTGGTTTTTAGTATTAATTATTATATATAAAATAATTGAATAGCATATCTCAATTTAAAATAATGTGGAGCCATCTAAGAGATTCCTCGTAAGAGATCTTGCATTGAAGTAAAGTTAATGTATGTTGATTAACAAATAATGTGGCATGTGGAGACCATTTAAGAGACCCAAATCGCAATAGTTAAGGGATATTATAGCTCATTTGAAAAATAGTCTCTATATTTTATTAAATGTTTTTAAAATCCATACATTTTATCTTCGTTATCGAAATTAGTCCTTACTGTTAATTCTCTAAAAGAATGCTAATGTGGCGGTTAGTGGATCCCAATTATTTTAGGGTTAAATATGTTATTGATCCCTACATTTTGCATTATTTTGAAGAATAGTCCTTATTATTTTAGGGATTTTAAAAACATTTATTGAAATGTAAGGACTATTTTTCAAAGTCACGCAGAATGTAGGGACAAAAAACATATTTAATCTTAAAAATAATTGGGACCCACTAAATGCCACATCAGCATTCTGTTGGGGAATTAAAAGCAGAGACTAATTTTGATAAATGAGATAAAATGTGAGGATTTTATAAACATTTAATGAAATGTAAGGACTATTTTTCAAAGAGACACAAAATGTAAGAATTAAAGACATATTTAACCTATAAAACTATACAGTATGAAAACATTTAAACAAAAAAAATTGACTACAAATGGACAACCTTCTACATGATATGTTTATTTATTTTTTTGTCAAGTCAGGTTAGGTTATTCAGCTACATGATAGGTTTATTTATTTTTGGGTCTTGCTGACTATTGTCTTGAGGGTAATAGTTAAAGAAGCCAAAAGTGACATGTTTGCATTGGTTTCAATAACATTTTAACTTTTAAAAAGTTAAATTTATCACTTTTTACCATTTTTCAATACTATATTCTTATTTTTATCTCTTTATCCAACGCCCTAAGAATAATAATTAACATTCTACTTTATTTTTTTTTCAAGTCATGTTAGGTTATTTATCCAGTAAATGATATATACTATATAGAATCTCCAGCTCACCACTAGTATAACGTAATCACAGTGAAAATATAGTCCTGACGTATGTAGAGTACCTATACCAAAACGTGTAAAATCACACTCAATTCTCCAACTCTGCAAATTAGTTTACTTTGTAAGATACTAGTTTCTCCTTTTTAAATTATATGACATTTTAAATATTTCACATTTATTAAAAAAATGTAATTAATTGTGTATAAGAAAAAGAATAAAAAAATGAGAGAGTAATTAATAAACTATGACAAAAAGCTTCAAGTCTTGCTGTTCTCTCTAGAAATTTTATCTTCTTGTAAAGATGATATTTAAATTACAAACATTAAAATAATAGTATTTAAATTCTACATAAAAATCACATGTGTTCATTAAACAACTCTGTTTGGAACAATAAAATAGACAACACAACAGATTTGTGATCTCCTTTTGTTTTCTTTTCAGACTTGCGTGAAAATGATTAGGGTTGAAGTGGGTACCAATCCAATATGTTCTTTTGCGGGGCAATCAAATTGGTCCTTCGTTCTAGTTCATCCATCCGAATGGACGTGGTAAACATATTCGTCCAATTCTTTGGGGCATGTGTCTTCTTTAAGGACCGTTTATTACATATAAAACAGAAAATGACAGTTAATTTCTCATCTTGTTTTCTCATTAGTGGAAGAAACTCTTTCAATAGCATTAGATATTTACCTAAAAAAAAATATATTAGATATTACTTTACAAAGTCACCGTGAACTTAACTCAATTGATAGGGACAATGCATAATATATGCAAGATCCGATGTTTGAACCACAACCACCACAAAAAAAAAGATATTACCTTAAATAAATATAATAATATACTCCATATTTTCTAAATTCATAATATTTTTATGTAAATAAACATCAAGACACTTTACAAACAAGTTTTTATTTTAACGTTACTTTGGGGTATATGGTCTTTCCGTTTTTATTGATAAAAAAGATAAAAAAAAAAAGGGTAAAAAATAACAGTTAAGTGAATTGTTTGTCAAAAAAACAATTAAGTGAATTGTAAAATTGAAAGATAAAAATATTACAAAAAATCAATATTTTTTTAAATAAAGTTAAAATAAGGATTTTTTTATAGTCACCATATTGTTTCTATATTGTTGTCGATTGTTCATCATATTATTGTGAATCGATCCTATCTGAATGTGATTTAATTAATTTTTTAATTGATAACTTCAATAATTTCATAAATATGATAAAATAGTTTAAATGAATAATAAAAATGAAAGAAAAAAAATCAAACCCAAACAGGAGTATCCTTTTGTATATTGTTAAAGGTAATTACCACAACATAATTATAAATATGATATGTTAAATCAACATATAAAATATCACACAAATTATTTAGCCAAATCAAAAGCATCTAAAATACAAAAAAAAGAAAAGAACAAGTTCATATTACAATAAATATCAAAGACTTAAGATTAAATAACTAATTTTAGTATTACATAAAGATATATTTATAGTTTATATAATGTGCTAGTGTGGGGCGAGCTAATCACTAGAGTGTCTGTACCCGCACTCATACTCGTTCAAATATGCAGGTAATTACCTGAGTCCAAACTCATACCCAACAATGTGGATTTTAAATGCTATCATGGATATTTATTGCAGTTGCCCATTGAGTTGTGTCCAATTGTTATCCCTACTAAAATGATGGGTACATCGTTTTATATGAGCAAGCTACATCATTTTTATGCACTACAACAAAAACTAATGTATTGTACGAAAATTACATCCAAAATGATGCAGATGGATCAACAAAAGTTGATGTATAATAGGTCAATAAAAGAAATTCTTCTACTATATATTATGCACATTATTTTAAATTTTAATTAGTATATTTTAAATCTTTGATAATATATAATTATTTTACACATGCATTGAATGATACGTTGTCATGTCAATTAATGAATATGAAACACATGAATTGTCATACTAATTAATTGATGTGGCAACATATCATTGGTTACATGTATAAAATAATTTCACACAAATAAAGTATACTAATTAAACTTTGGGTTAATGATGTTTTACCCCCTGTAATATAGGTCATTTTCGGGTTTACTCTCTGTAAATATTATTTTTTTATTTACCCCCTTGTAACTTTTTTTTATATAGGCCATTCAAAAACGAAAATTTTTGGGAAAAAAATAATTTGGTTTTTGAATGACCTATTAAGGGTATTATATATATACATTTTTTATAGGAGGGTAATCAAATTTTTCACTGGGGATAAATCCAGAATTGACCTATATTATAGGGGATAAAACATTATTAACCCTTAAACTTTTATTTTAATAGTTCGAAAAGAAAACTCTTATTTTAATTCATTACCTTGTTTTAATTTGCCTTTGTTTTTTTTTGTTTTGAGGGGAGCTTGCCTTGCCTTTGTTAAAAACAAAAAACCTTACGCGCATATTAGGTATGACTAATGACTTTATGTTATTTTAATTGTAGATATTAACATTTTTTTTTGGAGAGAAATGTAGATATGAACATGACTACTATAATATTGTTTCGAATAAATTACTATTATTATAACTAGCGGAAAGATGGGCACTCAAATGTCCGTCTTTCTGCTCTTTTTCTTACGTTAACGTTTGAAAATTATGAACGGTTTTTTTTTTATAAAATTTTGATTTTGATTAAAAATAAAATAAAATATAAATGTTTGTTGCTTTCAATTTATAAAAAATCAAACTAACCATGATTATCTATTTCAACGACACCGACAATAATACAATATAACAAAAAAATATAATCTAAATTCTTTTTTAATGACACCAACAACAATTTTTTTTATAGAAAAAATTGTTTAAAGATATAATTGGAATGATGAAAAAGTAAGTATAAGTATACTCATCTAGTTTGTTACATTTTTCAAATGATAAAGGAAAAAAAACAAAAAATATATATTCATATCGTGTTTGTTTTTTTTTTTTGAAGAGGCTAAAATGAAATATATTAACACATGAAAGCGCTATTCCCGGCACAAGGTTTCCCAAGGAAAGGCAGCAATGTCTGAGCAATTAATTACAATGGGAGACAGAAACAATAAAATAAAAGCAACTTGAAAGAAGCTATTAGCATATGTCCAAAATGGTGAACGGACTAAGCCACCAGCCATGAAAATTGAAGGGAAGAGTAATGTACTTCTCCTTCAACCACATATAGGAGATGGCCTTGATCCTATCAACCACCTGAAGAACGGGGCTTTCGAAGCCTTTAAACAACCTATTGTTTCGTTCCTTCCAGATTTCTCAAACTGTTGCATACCATATAACCTGTAACAACGAACGCCTCTTGTTCCCAATTCCACCGTTGTAGCTAAACTGGTGAAAATGATCAGGCACATAAAAGGGGTTGGTCACTGAGACACCAATCCAACTGTAAATCGAATGCCAAACTGAACCCAAGATATTACAATGGAAGAATAAATGAGAAGACGATTCGACTAGGTCACACCATGCCACACACGTCCTAGAATCATGGTTAATAACACCTCGCCGGAGAAGATTGTCCTTTGTAGGCAACCTATCCCGAAATAACTGCCAAGCAAACAACACCACCTTGAGGGGCACATCCTTATGCCAAATTGAAGCAGCATCAACAGATAGGTCCACCTGCGATTGTATAGTAAGAAAATGATAGAGACTACGAACTGTGAATGTTGATGAATTCTCCGAAGTCCAAAGCCACTTATCTTCCTTAGTAACCTGCAATGTAACATGAGCAAGCAGTAAAATAAGTTCCCCCATCATCTCCTCCTCCCACACGAACAACCTCCCATATCGTGTTTGTTACATTTGTTTTAATATTTAAATTCATTTAATCTATTTTTTTTAGGGTTCATTTTTATATATTTGTTACATGTGTTATTTGTATTGAAAATTGAAGGTATTTTTAGGAAGAGAAATTCAACTCAAAAATGCTGAAAGGAGTATTTTTCTTTATATATAGTATAGATATATCCTATTCAAAGTTACCAAAAAAAAAAAACTCGTATTCTTTTTTTGTTTTGACAAAAAAAAAAATAAACTCGTATTCAAATACTATTATTTTTCACGTTGAACCATATGATTAATAGCCATTGCACATATACCACGGGTCATTTATGATAAGGTTATTGTTCACGTTGCCAAGTGATTATTACTTTTAAAATACTTCCCTTTAGAGATATTTAATTTATCCATAAATCCTAATTTAACCGATAAAAATGCCAATACTATTTTGTCAAAAAAAAAAAATGCCAATACTATAGAGTTATACCGTAGCTAAGATTTGAACCGCGATACCTTCAATTATGTGTATGAAGTTATAATGATTTTGCCATTTCGTATATATAACAAAAAGTATATCTAATTCTTTTACTCAAACCTTATTTTTTATTAAACAATTTTTTCGACAGAAACAACCTTAACTCATATCATTCAATAAAGCAAACCATAATAGATGTTGGAATATAATCAAAAGTATGGTGACTAATATAAGTCAATACCACTCTATCTAACAATTGAATAACATTGTTGGCTAGTCTAAAGATGCTATGGTTTTTTTTTTTGGCAGCGTTATAATGTAACAACGCAAAAAGAAAAAAAAAGGGAGATTCGAAATTAAATTCCAAACTTATCTTTCAGGCGGAGGGCAGTTTCAGTGAGCAGAACATCTTGCATGCAATCTTTTCTTAGCCATAAAATCTCCACACATATTTTGTTCTCTAATAACATGCACCAATGTTATATTTCCATTTCCATGTAAAATATCTCTAATATAAATGATGTCAGTAGCATAAGTGTGCAAGATAGTGAAGTTGCATGGTATAGATGCCGTATTATCAAAACGAATGTACAACAATATTATTTTCTTATTTAATAATGATTGACTTGTTTTAAAATAAAACATTCAAACTAATTGTCAATTTCAATTTTTAAGGTGATTTTCGTTAATTATATTTTCTTAAATCAGGATCGGTCTATAATAATCTTTAAAAATTAGGTTGTTTATCAACTAAGTATCATCGATGATAAGGTTGTTTGTGACCTTGTTCACGTAGAGTCCAACTTTTTTGATAAAACATAAAGAGATAATTTTTTTTTTATAGTAAATATAGAGGTACTTGTTAGTGTTGCCTTATTATTTCTCTTTAGATAAAATAGAAAAGCTCCGAGAAAATGCACATGGGTCGTAGATAATTTTCCGGAAAGATAGCGACTTCAGATGAAAAGTGTAGGTTAAAGCTGCAAGTTAAAAAAGCCTTTTCTTAAAGCTGCTTGAAGGTGCACAAGACAAAAAATGATTTTGATTGAGTTTATTTGATACAATTGATTTTAAATGAAAATTATTTTATGACAAAATTAAATCTTGTTTCAAAATAATGTAAAAGTGAATGGAACTGTAAATTTAATTATTAAAAAAATACTTTAAACATATAAACTATAATTGTTGGTTTTATTTGGTTACACTATAAGTGTTGGTTTAACCGATCAAATGTGAGTGATTAATCTCAAATCAATTATGAATGATTAAAATATTAGATGTATAAGAGAGAAGATTCATATATCTAATATTTTTGATCAAGTTGTGACATATCTCTAATTATCATTCCCAATACTAATGAAATTTAACTTTTAGGACAGAAAGTTCAAAAGTAAAAGTCATTTGACCGTAGGTATAACCCTAAATACCTATATCGACGACAATTTTTTTTTCCATAGATTGTAGTTTTCTATACCCACAGATTTTCACCGTCACTACAGGATATTTTTAATGTAGATATAGAACATAATCATAACATACAACTACTATATCTACGATAGTTTTCCGTCACCATACTATTTAATGATCATTGTAACAATGATTTATTTTATAAAATTAATCGAATTACAAACTAAGAGAATTAAACTAATATATTTAGAAAGCAAAAGTAACTAGAGTTTCACACTATGTATATTGAAATTAATAGAGTATTACAAACAGATAAAATTAACAATGGCTAAACCATGTCGATCTTAGATACTTTAGAGCATGTACATATACTTGTACTTAGTACAATAGTATAAACCCTGCCGATGATGTACCAAGTCAGGGGTCTCTTTTTTAATAATTTGTGAACATGATGATTTTGGTTTAAATATACAAATGGTCCATGCAAATATCAAGTTTTTCTGTTTTAGTTCCAGTAAAAATAGTTGTTTCTTCGTTTTTGTTCTTACAAGAGTCCTTCCATTATAAGGAAATTTTGTCTCAGTATAATCGATGACTTAATCCACTGTAATCAATTGATTACAATCTCAAAAGTATCTTCTGCCATCCTGATTACTTTGGATTTTCCACAAAGTATTTGCACAACTAAATTTTTGCTCCTCAACATCTTAACTTCGTTAAGCTCGATGAGTTTCATGCAAAAATCCAACTTAGAACTATATCTACTTTATGTATATGTGTAAAAACACAATACAAATCAAACCACACAATAATTTATTTTAATTTTGATACTAGATTTTTTCTGAGAGAATTTTCATTATAGATGAATTTTCCTTTTAACACTACTTTAATTGGATGCCAACTATACCCCTACCAAAAGGTACTTTTTATTTTATATAACCTAAGTCACGTTGCTCTCATTGTATCCATCCGATCCACGTGATGAAAATCTTCAATACATGTGGCACCATCTTGAGTTCACATAGAGTATTTTCCCTCTTAAAACCAAAGAATATAAAAATAAATCAACCACTTTTTCGTATATAAATAGGATAGGGCTTGGGCAAAGGTAGCAACACAACACAATTGCATCTCATTTCTCTATAATCCAATCCAAACCTTTTTTAACAAACTAGCACTATGGCCACCATCATCAAAGGTACTCTTAAGACTCTCCTATCAGCTGGTGAGATTGAGAGCAACCCATTAACCATGTCTGATGACCAGATTTTGGAGCAAATTTACTCAACACATGTCCACAGTGACACAAAATTTGATGCTGCTTCTCTTTTCACCCTTGCTCAGAACACCCTTGCACGTTCAACACACATTGTTGACAGTGTTGTGCAGGTCTATATACATATACATATACATTCTAATTTCCTTTAAATTAAATATCCTTAATATATTTATAATATTTAGAAATTTTTACAGGGTACCAAAGTAAGCTTGGAGCAAATAGATGACAAGTCCCTTGTCCCTAATTTTAGTTCTCCACTGTGCACCCTGAAGTCAATTTCTTCTGAGGTTATTCATTGATCTAATGAATTAATAATAATTAATTAAATAGAACACATACTGAAGTACCAAAAATAAACATCATACACATGGTCACACTCACACACAGTACTATACACATACATACTCATGTATATAATAATTTTTTTTGAGAGGAATAATTTTATTGTTATTTTTAATTACTTTACACATTGGAAGAAATTAAATCAATAAATTTTATTATTTTGAAATAATTATTTGTATTTTTATAACACTCGTAAATTATTTGTTTTTTTACTGAATACTCGTAGTTATTTGTTATTTCATGTATCTTTATGTTTTTGCAATAAAAAGTCATTTTGAAGACGAAAAATGAAAAAGAACACAATTTTTTTATAAAAAAAGACACTTAAAAAAGGAACGAAGAGAGTAAGTAATTGATATCCAATGTAGTGTAATTTTTTTACATATGCATCTAATTATATTTCAATAATATGCCACTTTATTATGTTAATTTTTAAAATATCTCTGCAATTATCTATACGGTGAAATGTGAATATCTGTATAAAACTTGTGTAAAAGCACACCAATTAAACTAATATGATTAAATATAAACAACTATAAAATTAAAGAATTTGAAAACATTATGACGATTACTTAATAAGTTGCTCATATAAAATAATGATAATTGTGTAACAGATGTCATGCAAGCCACCAAGTGAGGAAATTGCACACAAAACAACTCTAGCCATACTGAACAAGCTTTCACACTATGACTGGGAAGCAAAAGCAGTTCTTACACTTTCTGCATTTGCACTTGAATTTGGAGAATTCTGGTTGCTTGAACAACATCTTTCAACAGACCCACTTGCCAAATCTGTGGCTTTGCTGAAGCGAGTTCCGATTCTAGCAAAGCCTGCAGCAATTCAAAAACATCGCCAAGCCATCACTGAGCTTAATAGTTTGGTGAAAATCACGTTGCAAGTGATTGAATTTATACTTGAATTGGATTACCTTAATGATAGGTATGACACAAAGGTTGTTCCTGCTTTGGAGCTTGCATATGAACAGATTCCTGTTGATGTTTACTGGACCATCATCACTATTGCTGCTATTGTTACTCAGTTAGATTGCCTCATCACTGAATCGTAAGTTTAATTAATTAATATCATTTATTCATCTGAGTCGTACTTACAGAACAATATCGATACTTTTTAATATGTTTAATTTTTTAATTAAATTCGAGAATATATAATTAATTTTATTAATTATGTAGGGAGCATAAGCAAGAACTTTCCCACTATGGTCAAAAGATCAACATCATCCTAAGTAGATTGAGGAAGCAGATCACGGTCTGTCGTCAACAAATAGGTCATTAAATTTTTCGATCTCTAACGGTTCTTACAACTGCAACACCATACTACATCCTTATCCGAAGAGGATTCAAACAGCTTTACTTTGTTTATTTAATATTCATAAAAACATAATATATATTTTGTTTTAAAGCTATATTAATTGTAACAAAAATGTAAATTATAACACTAATGTGGTATATTTTTTTTTTCCAGATACGGCAAAGTACATCCAAGAGCTTAAGAAACTGCTACAAACTCCCACTGAAATAACAGTGGTGCTTTCATTTCTGATTTTTCCCAAGGGTGTTCCTCAGTTGCTTTATGATGGTGCTACCAAGACTACGGTTCGTATCTTTTCTTTGTTACTAAATATAAGAAATTTGTTGAATTTTCTATTATAAAATATTATAGGAAAATGAGTCCAAATTTTTGTGGTTTTGTTAACAGATTTTCCTATTTTTTGTTATGTTTTTGAGAGAGAGATTGTTATGTTTTTAATAAATACAGATCTTCTTATGCATGCTTACTTATTATAATCGAACAACATAAATAATCATAAAATATAAAATAATTATCATAACAATAGACTGAAATGTTAAAATATTGAGTAGACTTTAGCGAACCATTTTAGCTTAAAAAATTATAAGAAAAATAGATCGTTTTTTACTATTTAAAAAGTTTTGTAAAAAATAACCACAGAAAAATATTAGAAATTTGTGGCTTGTGTTGTGTTTAATCTAAATTTCTACAATGTTCCTGAAACACGTGTCATAACAATGGGAACAGTAAAAAAAAAGGTTCTCTTTTGTGTGAATAAAACAGTATAGAAAAGACTTGACAAAAAAAAAACAGTATAGAAAAGTTGATATCAATTTGGTATATATTCTTTAAAGGGACTTATCAATTTGGTATTATATATTATAAATGATAAATAATACTGACATTTGTAAAAAAAAATACTGACATTTATTTTTAACACGCATTTTTTCAAAGCACTCTCTTTTTTCTTTTATTGATTAAAATACATGTAAACATAAAAAAAGATCATATGGTTTCCATTTAAAGTTTGTTGAATTCATCTAGATTCTAACCAACAAAAAATATTTAAAAGCATATATGTTGAAGAATGAAGAGTATGCTGATAATATTATTTATATTTTAATTAAAAAGTAATATGTGGTCAAAAGTTATTCGATCTAAAGAGTATAAGTACTGTTGCTAACTCCATAATAAACCAAAAAGTCACCAAGTAATAAAGTTAAAAATCTGGAAATTAGTACTATACGAAAAGGATGTGCAAGAGAAGCAATATCCACACATACTTTTGGTAAATTATCCTACATGTTTGAAATAAATTTTTAAATCTTTCATATGACTTGAATTCTAATTTGAAATTACAAAATTGATAGGTTATATATATTTTTTTATTGTAAATTCTAAATGAAATTGATGGTTTTTTCTGACCTTGCATAGAAGTTACCTTTTCGCTTCTCATCTATTTTTTTTTGTATAATAAACAAAAAGAAATGTTGATAAAATGTAACAATGTTTTTCTAAAGTAGTCCAACCGAGAGAAATATGAAAAAAAAAGGGACAAAATTAACAATAATAATTTCTAAAGCAGTATTATTGGTGCTGATTTATACCATTCTAAGCATTAAGCTAACATGATATCCTCTTAATTTTGATTAATTTGTTAAACCGTGCAGGTCGACATTAATGTTGTGCTAAAAAAGAAGAACGTGTACTTGTTTGTTTCTACTCTAGATGTCACGGAGGAAGAAATTACAGCAGTAAGATCAGTGTATGAATCTATCAAAACAAATGAACAATACAAGATTGTTTGGATTCCAATCGTCGAAGGATGGAACGAGCAGCTACGCAAGAAATTCGATATTTTAAGGAGTAAGATGCCATGGTATGTGGTGCAGAATGTCGAAAACATAGCTGGATTCAAGTTCATTAATGAAGAATGGGACTTCAAAAAGAAGTCTATGTTTGTGGTCTTTAGTCCTCAAGGAAAGGTGCAACACAAAAATGCATTTCATTTGATCAAGTCTTATGGAATCAAGGCTTTCCCCTTTACAATGGATGATGAAATAAGAATTCAAAAGGACAGGAACTGGATTGTATCTGTTGTAGGCAACATTGACCGCAACATTTCCACATGGGTAAGTAAATTTTGGACTTGGATCCTCCACAGTTGTGAAGTATGTTGTTGCAGATGTAAAGACCGTTAAATTTTGGGAGAGAGGCGATTTTAGTGGCTTCTCTCTTTAAATCTCACGGTCCTTACAGCTATTGCGATAGACGGTCCAAACATGTAAATTTCATGAAATAATTAGGCTTAATTGCACTTTTGGCCCCCTATCTTTCCAAAAGTTGTGATTTTGGCCCCTAACTAATTAAAATACAAAACAGCCCCCTATGTATTGGATCTTTGGCAGTTTTGGCCCCCAATGCCACTTTTGACTTAGTCTTCGCTGACGT
>Ga0315913_1000541_pt1 | contig 34757 bp, 17 predicted proteins | sample MpolsnodulesMG_FD_207736 | JGI IMG/M metagenome (GOLD analysis project Ga0315913, IMG submission 207736) | Medicago polymorpha root nodule microbial communities from Los Angeles, California, United States - small nodules | ecosystem: Host-associated > Plants > Roots > Nodule | place: USA...
TAATAGATACACTTCTCCTTAGCTTTGCAGTTTCAAATACAGTAAATGTCGAACTGTGACAAAGGGATCCTACCTACTGTAGTTTCTAACAAAGCAATTCGCAAATCTTACTTTTTTTAATCTTGTTTTCAGGGTCTGAGTGTTGAGAAAGACAATCTTGACATAACCCAACATGACTGGGCCTTGCCAAATTTCGAGCATCATGCTGAAGATGTTTTGAAGAAAGTTATTAGCTGAACAATACCTATATGACATCGGAAGTTTAATTGCTTACCTTAGGGGAAACACTTACATTCTATTGTTGCGGTTGGACCTTTGCCATCCATGGCAAAAGATATTGAAGATCTTGTTGAGACAATGAATGAGTGTAATGTTGAAACAAAAAAGTTGTGTATTTATTGTCACGATTTTGTTTAAACCAGAACTGATGTTATTTAAGAATGCCAGTAGCCCTAAGAAAGAAGGTTGGAGAATTTTTCCTATGAAATATTGAATCGTGTATATGTGTCTAAACTTTGAAGTCATACATGTGATATGTATTTCTGTAATGCGAAGCTGTACACTACGCATATCCCTCCTATAACTTGACCAAAAATACTAATTACACGATATTTGCATACTCACTCTTATCATAAAACGAATCATGCTTGCAGAAAGAAGAATTTAGGTGAGCATGAGGTGCACTTGTTAAGTTGAACGTTTATTTATAATTGATTTTCTACTGTAAACTATAAACGCACGAGTCAATGCTCATGTTTTCACGTTGTTATATGTATAAATTGATTCCTCAGAACATGATTTTAGTGGTAGTCGACCGTCTAGAGTTTAAATATAAGCATGCTTACATGGAGTTCCATAGCATAGTTTCCAAAACAGAAAACAATTCCAATTTAATTTCAACATTTTTTGGGTCAAGAATTCACATGTCATTTCGCACCGTTTCAAGAGTAAACGTTTTCTCGATCACTCAACATGGATCAAGCTGATGAGAATGGTCAACACTTAACACAATGCATACATATATATATAATTAATTACTGAAGAATGTTAACCAGTACCCCGGAGCATTGGTTAAGCACCAAATAAAGTAAGTTTTTATTAAAAAGTAATGTAATTATTATTTAATAAAACGTGACAGTTTATATTTCCAAGACAGCAAATTCTATTTATAGATTCCTTAACCAGTGCCCAGAGGGCACCAGTTAACAAGACCCTTAGTTATATATCAAATCTTATGCACATTTTAAAGTAGTTTCAAATTCAAAAATAAGGGTGTATTGGATTGAGATTTTAAAAGACTTTGTAAGATTGCATACTTTTAAGATTTTTTTAAAGAATCATGCTAACTTGTGCCCTTAGAGCGCAAGACAACATTTCCATTTTTTAAAAAACGTTTTACCATTACGACTTTTAAATTTAGACTTTAATAGATTTATAAGTACTTCATGGAGTTTTAAGATTTCACATGACTCAATGGATTTTTAGCAAAACGTTGAAGTAACAAGAGAGAATGAGAAAGATAATAAACATTCTAAGGTTTGAATAAATAAAAGTAAAATCGATACAAAACTTAATTATTTTAATAACGAAGCGATTCTTGTCTAAAAAAACTAATAATGCTGATTAGTTATCATGTATTTTTTTCAAAGTTGCTTTGTTTGTTTTTATGGCTGTTGAATTATTCGCTTTAAGTTAGATTGAAGTTGTTGTGTAAAATGGTGAGCAAGTATACTCGTTTATAAAGAAGTAATAGAGTGGTAGATAGAGATCGTTTCTACGAAGATTGTGTTAACAATTTCCATAAAACACGCAATCAAACACTTTGGCTGGTGTGCAAAGAAGTGAAACATTATCATTAAAATTTTGAATTGGTTTTCGGTAAAAAAAAATATCCGAACCGATGAAACCTTCATCGGTTTAGTTTGGTTTAATTTTTACTGTTTTTCAAAGAAAAAACCAAACCAAACTAATCAGTTTGGTTCGGTTTGGATTGTTTCAGTTGATCGGTTTGTTAAAAAATACAATTAAAAAAAATCACATTCTCATAAAATATTTCATAGAACTTTGTATAATTATATTTCATATTTTGTTTTTTCATGTTCTCTATTTTTCAAACAACTTTTTATAAATAACCTTACTCAATATTTCATACATATAATCCAAGGTTCATTCATCCATCATTCTTTAAAAACAAATTCATCAAACTCAAATATTTCAATCATCCATGATCTATACATGCATCATTCATCAACAAACACAAAAATTCCAAAAAGAACCATGAAGATGAGAGAAAGTGAATGCAGTGGCGGAGCCCTTCATGGGCTGGGATGGGCCACGGCCCACCCGGAAAAATTAAAAAATCAACAATTATAGGTCTATTTTGCGAGATTTTATACAATTTTGTGTCGGTTTTAAGTTTCGGTTGATTCAAATTCCTGCAAAGTGGTGTAGTGGCCCACCCAAAAATTAAAATAATTCAATTATAGGTCTATTTTGCGAGATTTTATACAATTTCATGTCGGTTTTAGGTTTCGGTTGATCCAAATTCCCGCAAAGTGGTGTTGTGGCCCATCCGAAAAATTTAAATAATTCAATTATAGATCTATTTTGCGAGGCTTTAAACAATTTTTCAACGATTAATTTTAGTGGCCCACCCTAACTTTTTTTCCTGGTTCCGCCACTGTGAATGGATTAAAAAGTATTTGATTTCTGCTCTTCCCCCTGCCCTTTTCGCTCACACCCTGCAGCATTGTCGAAAATGTTCCTGCGCTAGTTAACTAACGCAAGTGTAGAAAAACGAAACTTAGCACGCTTAAGTCACGCTGTGTGAGTTAACTCACGTTTCAAAATTTCAAATGAAAACAACATTTAATATTTTGTTTGGTTGTTTGGGTAACGAGAAATGTTAATACTTCCTTCAATGTATCCACCTGTTTTTCTTCCAGCTAATACATCCATGAGGGTTGTCTTTCCAGCACCACTGACACCCATAAGTGCTGTTAATATTCCTGGTCTGAAAGCACCGCTAACATTATGTAGTAGTTGAAGTCTATCTTCATTGATTCCCTGATTCTTCATTTCCTGACGTTATAAACAATAAAAAACATTACTTTTACGAATAAACAAACAAGGGTCCACAAACTAGTACTAAAGTTCCATGACACAAAATATTAAATGTTGTTTTCATTGGAAATTTTGAAACCAAACGCATGTGTTAACTCACGCAGCGTGTAAAAAATAAGTTCCGTTTTTTTTACACTTGTATTAGTTAACTAGTGTAGGGGAATTTTCGCCAAGGCTGCAGGGTGCGAGCGAAAAGTACAGGGGGAAGAGCAGAAATCAAAGTATTTTATGTTGGACTTTAATTTAGGGCCTAACCATAAGTTTGTGTGAGGTAGGATAATATTAGTAAAATAAGGAGTGTGGTTATCATCGGATTGATTCATCGGTTTCACGGATCTCAAAATGAAAAACCATGAACCAAATCAAATTAGATCGGTTTCAATTGGTTCGGATCGGTTTCAAACCGAACCAAACAAGATCAGATATTTTTTCGGTTTGGTCCGATTTAGATTATCGATTTCGTTGGTTTAGTTCGAACCGCTTACACCCCTAATTATCATGTATCAAGAATACATGATATTGGAGTTTAAAACATATTAAGCGCTTTCACAACTTAACAAATTGTTATATACTCCTAAGTTGACCAGGCTAGAAATAAATATATAACATTAAACATACAAGTGCTAAAAATGCATAAACACCACAAACATTCACATGAATAATACTAAGTCGTCATTATATTTGTCTTAGCTCATGGTGAGCAGAGAAGAAACAAACATAAACAAGGAACTTAAGTACAAATTCATTACATGGAGGGGGGCACACTTGTTGTCATTTGCGCCCTCAACTCAACCTTATTCATCATTTAGCACCAACTCATCGGTACTCTTGTGCTCTATTGTGTTCATTTTGCATCATGTACATTCTCGGTGTCACAGCGCTCTATTGATAATCCTTGCATCGCTATAGCTTAACCTGCACACTTAAAGCAAACACGTGAAATATAAAAAGCGATAGCACCTCGTATGCTTGACTACAACTAACACTAATTAGCATATACCAATTCATGTAAAAAAGACACAGACAACTCTCATTTCTAAGAGTTATCAGGAGCATTCTATTGACTTCACACGTGCTTTGTTCAGTATGCTTTAAGTTTAATTCATAATCTCAATACTCTAATAGCTTTACATGTTATTCTCTTCAAATTTACATTGATTTAAATTTAAAGCTACACCATTGCCTTGATCATGATCATGAGTTTGCTGGATCTTTCGAATTCAAATTTCTAAAAGTATTTCACTATATAGGCATGCTTCTATATTCTTTCAATCTGCATCTTCTGAGGTTAAATTTTTCATTATTCCAATTATATCCTTAAACAATTTTTCCTTTAATAATGTTATATTGTTGGTGTCATTAGAAAATATAAGAGTTTATATTATTTGCAATAATTTTTGTATAACTAAAAAAGATAAGCATGATTTGTTACCGTAAGTCACAAACATCTATACATATAATTGTAATCAAAAACTATATTTTATTTTTTTTTAAGGAAAAAACTATATTTCATAAAAAAAAAATATTTATAATTTATATACGTTAACGTAATAAAAAGAATAGATATATACGGACACGAAGTACACAATTGAGAAAAAAGGCACATGCTATCAGAGGTACATAAATTTATAATTTCTAAAATTAAATTACCACATGACTATTTCTAAATAGAATAATAGTTCCACTCCCTAAAAAAAAATAGTTCCACTTTGATACTCTAAACTATAGTGAAGAAAATAATCAGTGCCACCTAATCCTCCTAAATTAATGCTAGGACTTAAGATCACGAAGAGAATCCAACTCAAAAAGATCAATCCATTAGATAGAAGAGTTTCATGACTTAAATACCACAACAAACACTTTTATCTACTCGATGTAGGATTCATAACGGTATCCAAGTGATTAGCTAATTTTTTATTTTATTTTTGGAAAAAATGCACATACATTTGAGATAGAGAATATCAAGTAGACTTTAGATTACATTTATTCATTTCAATAAAGCGAAACTAAACTTTAAATAAGATAAATATCTTATTTTATCACAAATAATTAATCAATCTTCCTCCAGTCCACATAAAAAACATAAACAGAAACGGTAGTGCAAATAAAAAAGTAATAAAATAAAAAAAACTAAAATAGGGACACCAATCAAGAGTGGAATGACGGAAACTAAAGTGTGAGAACTGCCACACTCCATTTAATTTGCATCACATTGGTGTAGGCAAGCAACAGGAATAAACTCTCGGAGGTAGCTAAGACGGCGGACAACACCATGAAGGCGCGGAGAATACGACTCCGAGCTACAGCAACAGTCCATGCACTAAGAAGAATTTGATAACTAATGGAAGAGGGATTTTTTTTCTTGAAAGAAAGAACTAAGGGAACAGGGATTATGATTGTTAGTTGATATTTAAATATTGGGAAATACTAACTTGTGCCCTTAGGGCACATGTTAAGAACCTAAAGTGTAAATTTTATCTAAGAAATTGTGTCAATTTATTCTTTTAATAACTGAAAATTATTGTTTTGTAATAAATATTTACCATTTACGGAATCTTTAACATATGCTCTAAGTACACAAGTTAGCATGACACTTAAATATTAGTGTAAAAGTAGAGATGAAAACCTATTTTGAAAATGATTTTTGCTATGCTATGTGTCTGATCATCATGAAGAAGTGTGTATGTGTGTCTAGTCTATATATGTGTGTACGCACGCACGTGCGTGCGTTCGTATATGTATTATTATTGTCCAAGTCTTCTTATAAAAATATTGTTATTTTAGATTAGTGTGATGTTAGCTAATGGCTTAAGACGTTTGTAAGTGAAAAAAAGTGTATTTAAATTAATATTTTTTAGACTTTTGAAATATTGACTAGTTCAAAAAAGTGTAAGATTAAGATTATGACAAGCACATGGCATGAGTAAAATTAAGATTATCTAGGATTAATCTCAAGAAAACTCCTTTGAACACTTTTCTGCTTTCCTTTTATATTGGAACCATTATCATAACCTTACCCCCTCACATCATCAATATTAAGATTAAGAGCCTTTAAAACATTCGGTAATTCATTCTACACCAACATTTTAAATAAATTACCTTGCCCCCTCTTAATCTACAACAATTTATTTAAAGACCCCTGTTAAAATATTGGTGTAGATTGAATAGGCTAAAGGAACAAGTGACTTGACCTACATTATCCCAGTACATGGGTCTATTAATAAACATGCCACAACAGCCACAACAAATGCTCTCGACCCAAATAGCACATTGATTAATTCATTGAACTGCCATAACAAAAAAATGAGTATAATTATAAAGTGCATATAAATTAAATATTATTATTATAATATAGCAGTGTATATATATTATCAATACCCATCCTTTGCCCGTGTGGACTGGTCCAAAACCCTAGACTGCTTTATATTCCATGAAGTAATGAGGCACAGAAAAGCTCAATACCATGGAGATGCCTATTATGACAACAGTTTGAAGCCTGTTAGCTTGCAGAACTGAAGAAAAGTCATACCTTCAGCACCTGCAAATGATGTATAGGGCACCAAAATAAATAAAGAAGAGGTACAGTCTAGTCAAGTATATATACTGAACAGAATAGGTACACGGCACCAAAATAAATAAAGAATATCATAATAAAAAATTTCAGGTATGAGACTTTTCTCGTTTTAAATCTGAAACTGATGTGATATTTGACAACATTCAAAACAAGTTTAAAATAGTTAAATACAGAATTAAATACATAAATCCATATAATCGTAAATCAGTTCCAACTTAAACTTGGTTTGGTTTGTTCAATATTAAAGAATTTTCTGCAAATATAAGCTATTATGATTGTCTCAATCCAATAAAATTGGGATTAATAATAAGGTTTTTGGTTATGTTGGTGTCAGGAAAACACTTGGGGTCGGAAGAAATGTTGTTAGTTGGACAAATTTGGGTCCAACCCACACCCAAGAATGTAACCCCAATAAAGATAGTGCTTAGTGCAAAGATGGCGTCCACAGCCGCGGTGTGTCCTGATTGTGATTGGGCCATGAAGAATTTGATATCTAAGGGAAGATGGATTTTTTTTTAAAAGAAAGAACTAAGGGAAGAGGGATTATGATTGTTGGTGGTAACTAATCAAATGAATCGGTTGATATTTAAATATTATTGTAAAAGTAGAGATGAAAACCTATTTTGAAAATGATTTTTGCTATACTATGTGTGTGATCATCATGAAGAAGTGTGTCTACATATATATGTGTGTGTGCACGCGCGCACGCGTGTGTTTGTGTATGTAATATGTATCATTATCGTCTTAAGTCTTCTTATGAAAATATTTTCATTTTAAATTAGTGTGATGCTAACTAATGGCTTAAGACATTTGTTAGTGAAAAAAAGTGTATTTAAATTAATATTTTTTAGACTTTTGAAATGTTGACTACACAAGTTCAAAATATACTCCCTCGGATTAATATATTCTTTGACTTTCTAACGGACGTGTGTGGAACAAATTTAATTAGAGATAAGTGAGAGATGGTAACGTGAAAAGCAAAGGCTCAGGTTTTAACAAAGGAAGTTGGTTTAAGAATAAAACATGAGGGAAATTCAATGTTAAAAACACATTAAAAATTGGTTCAAGGATACAATTTGAGGAGATTCACTTGATTCCTCTGGGTAAGGGTGGAAATCGGTCGGAATTTGGGCTCAAAATTCCAAACCGAGTAGGCCAACGGCTGAGAAAATCTAGCCCATCTTTGTCTGTTTGGTGTTGTCGGTTAGATCGGTTTCGGTTTATGCGGTTTGTCGAACGAGTTGGATCGGTTAGTTGAAAACCCATACAAATAGAAGAAGGAAAGAACAATTTGGTACTAGAAATTTGATGAGAGGATCGCGTTCTTGTGTTTACCCTTGTCACATTCAGAATTATAAAATTGTGTATTTAGAGTGAAACATGTTTTAGCTTGATGAGAGGAGAAAGGATGGAGAAAAATGGTGATTTCGGATGAGAAGACAATAATAAGATCATAAGGATTCAATCATCTAGATTCAGTCTGTGTTTCATATGGAGTTTTCTTTTCTCTGAGAAAGATAAGGGAAGTTTGAGACTGAAGATTGAAACACAAATGAAAGAGGAAAGGAACGACGTTGAAGATTGACGATTTAGGGTTTTGTGAACCGGGTCATATTTGGCCAAATCTGTTGGGTAGTTAGTTCAGCCCAATGATATTTATATACTACTGCTAGTTCGGTCGGTTTTCGGGCTTCACTGGATTTGATTTCTCCAACCGAAACCGCCCAACAGTAACCGCCCAAACCCATGTTTCATTCACCCACATGACCCGATCCACCCCTACCTCTGGGTTGGAGCCACAACCTCTCAGAGCTAGGTAAATTTATAGGTATGCATATCAACCTATTTTTAGAGAAAGAAATCAACTCTAATAAAACTAGGACATGTAATATAGACCATTATTGAAAATCTACAATAGTTTCACCAAATAAAAAAAAACTTATCTTTTCTCGTGAAGTCAAAAATGATTTTTTCGAGCTTTTTGAGATGCAAAATCATTTATAATGACATCAACTTCAATGTTGTTCAACATATCTTTCTAAATTAACAAAGTAGCCAAGTCGTTTAATCTATCTTGTGACATTGATGACCTGAAGTAAGTTTTAATCAACTTCAATTTTGAAAAATTTCTTTTTGTCGATTCTACGATCACAGGCACCGTCAATAAAAACTTTGTGAGCAATTGCTACTTTCAGAGAACAATCTACACGTTTGAAAATTTAAGAATATCCATAGGAGACATTGTTTCAATTGGAAAAGTGAATAGTAACATTTTTAATTCTAATAAAAGATCATGAACATCAACATTTGATATCGTGCCACGAGAAAGGGTTTAGTGAAATTTAACATAACATTTATTCAACTTGCTATCATCCAAAAACTTTAACTTGTGTGAATCATACAAGAAAACAAAGATACTTTCAAATGTCTTCAATTTCTCAAATCTGGTTTTCAAAGATATCAACAACAATAAGAAAATAGTCGACTTTAAATGATTCTTTTGGTGATTGATTTTCATGTTCCTCATTATTCTCTCCAAATTATTTTTTTTCTCTAATTAAACGATGTTTTGTTGGAAAAATTGGCTCGGCATTCATTTCAAGTGCGACACTTTTTGCAAGATCAAATTTTTGTAAAACCTTCCTTGCGATATTTTTTCAAAATATGACAACACATTTTCCAACTGTTTTCTTATAGCGTTGATGCATAAAGACTTAGATTGCAACTTTTTGGTAACCTTATTAATAGAAAATAAAATATATCATACCAAACAACCATACCAAGAGAAAATTCAAAATTTTCTAGTGCATTAATCAAACTCTCTGCTTCACTCTCCGACTTTACATCATTATCACAACATTTATAAAATTCGACAAAGCCAGTCTTATTTTGGGGGCGTTAAAATCTAATGACTTTGACACTCTTAATTCGACTTTCCCAACGAGTGTTAGATAAATATTTCATAGTTAAATCGAGAACATTATCAATCACAAAATTTCATCTTTTTACTGATCCTGAAAACAATGAATATAAGTGTTGAATAACTCAAAAGAAAGAAATAGTCTTAACACAAGAATGTGTCATATCGCCAAAGGGTAAGATTAAGACTATGACAAGCACATGACATGTATAATTCTCTAGGATTAATCTCAAGAAATCTCTTTTGAATATCTTTGTGCTTTCCTTTTATATTGGAACAATTATCATAACCTTGCCCCCTCACATCATCAACATTAAGATTAAGAGCCTTTAAAACATTTAGTAATTCATTTACAAGTCCTAACCATAATGTATCATCAACTTTTAGTAACACTTTGCGACAAAAGAAAAATAAATTCATTTTGATTTTTATGTCCAAGATAATGATGATGAATTTCATGATCTTGAACACGTCTCAAATAATCTTGCATTATCATTTCAAAATCCGCAATCATTTCAATTAATCTAAGAAAATTACCATTATTATTTACTATCTTGATTTAATTTTTCTTTGGATCCTCGAATTGTAAGATTATTCTTAGCAAGACATTTCAGAACAGAAAATATTCTATGTAAAACTTGTCTCCAACGCTCTTTCTCTTTCACAATTTCTTCTTGCAAGTGTTTATCAATTGTCTGATTTTTATCAAATCTTATTTTCAATTCATTCCAAGTATTCATATTAGTTATATGTTCGACACCATTTTCATGTTGTCTGAGTCTTTGACTAATATGCTTCCGGTCATTTAAGCTCTCACTTGCTAGCAAACTCAAGTTACTAGAAGTAGAAGATTTAAACAATTTATAACCAAAAAAAATATACTTTGTCAATATATTTTCAATAAACTAGCCATTTTCGATCACTATCTCACAATTGCTTAAATTTCTCGAATAATTCGCATATGAAAAATGCCTAATATACATGTCATTTGAAAAATTAAGATTCATTTTTCTAGTAGGCCTATTTTTAACTAGAATATCACTTGACATGTTGTCAAGATTCTCCCAATTTATTAGATCATGAATATCAATAGAAACCAAAACAAATAACCGTAGAAGTAGGAAACATTAAAGCCAAGAAAGTAGACTGAAATTTTAACACACGGAAAGTAGAGACTTAAAATTTAGCACTTGACAATTATAGCACCAAGAGAGAAAGAAAAAAAGTACATCAACTCTTAGTTAATTAAAAGGCTTTTGTATACATCATTCTCCAATGTTAAACCCATAACAATTATAATACTTGATAAAAAATGTGTTAGACTTTTTCGAGGAATCAAAGATACAAAAACCCCTTTAAAATGATGAAGAATGCCAATTTACATATTCGGCAGTCCACCTATTCAAAAAATTGGGTTGGCCATACTTTTCATCCTATATCGGTTTTTTTATATATATAAATTTCATCTTATTTTATAAGTTATCCATTTAATCGTATTGTTAATGTTAATTGTTGTAAGAGTGAGATCATGGTTGGTACAAATATAAGATATATCCAAGGTACAAGGAGGTTGCTGCAGCCCAAACATATGATTTACCAAGATGTTTAAATGATTGTCGATCAATCAATATTTAATTAATTTGATACTTAAATCACTAAAAATAAATTCTAAGATAATATTTTCTCTTCAAATCATTTCAAGTAATTGAAATGGTTTTGTGCATGTTGACTCATGATGAGAGATTGGAAACGCTTCATCGTAAAAATTGATTTCTAGCCACCGTATAATCGGAAAATTTTACATAAAATTATAGTACATTATAGATAATTTACCGATAATGTGGTAGGAATAAATCAAATTTTAGGATAAACTGTTTTTAACCTCTCATTCTAAGACAACAAGCAAAGAACCAAACCAATTACTTAAAGTGATTTGAAGAGAAATTATTATCTTAGAATTTACTATTAGTAATTTAAGTATCAAATTAATTCAATATTGATGCAAAATCAACATATATAAAAATCTTGGTAAATCATATGTTTGGACTTTAAACAATGTAGCAACCTCCTTGTTCCTTCAATAGACCTTATATATGTATTAACCATGATCTCACTAGTACAACAATAAAAATTTACAATATGATTATTTCATCCACAATCTGGACTTTAGTAATTTTTTAGCGTTTTGAGGTTAGTGGGTTACACACTTCATCATTTCTTTAAATTCATGTATTGATGGTCTAATGTTACGAGCAATTGTCTCCAACATTGCTGATAGTTAAAAATGTGTGTAAAATAAGGTGTGCAGGAATAAAACAAAACAATTTTAAGATGCATAACAAGTTTGCCTATATATATTTTTTTAAAGGCAAGATATTTTAAAAAACACTAAACCAAGCACAATATCTGCAAGAATTACAGCAAAGACTATAAAAATGCAAGAAATGTAACAACTACACTAACAACCAAAAGGGGAAAAAACAATCAACATTAAATACAATTTTTCAATATATTTTAGAATTTGTTTAGTGACCAAACCAAAACAGATCTAGAGGGGTAATCGCTACTAATTATTTTTAGAAGATTAAAAGGTTTAAAAAAAACACACACACAAATATATATTAATTATGATTGATTAAAAAAAGATTGATGATGAAGATGAGGATAAAGGATAATAATAATTATATAATCAATTAGAAAAATAGTCATGATAGAAATTAGAATTGGAAATTCGAACAACTTTTTTTTACTGAAAGCAGAAATAATGTAATAAAACAACAAGATAATGTCCTCGTAAGCTTAACTCGGTTGGTATGGACAATGTATAGTACATGCACGGTTCAAAGTTCAAACCCTGACCACCACAAAAAAAATAAGATAACAGTTCAAATTTTAAGTTCGAATTTCAGATTTAAAACAATTTAAATTTGTATTTAAAATTTAGATTGTCCAAACGGATCAATATTGGACGGTCTAAGTGTGCTAACTGCGTAAAGTCAAACTACATAGAATCCAAGTGTGCAATCAAGAGACTCTTGACTGCACTACTTTCAGACACATCTGGATCATTCGGTCTTGATCAAACAGTTCAGATTTTAAGTTTGAATTTCAGATTTAAAAAACAACTTAAATCCAAACTTCAAATCTAAATTGTTTGATCAATATCAAACGGTCTAGATATGCTCACCGTATGCAATCAAACTGCATCATACTTATCCTAAAAGCTAATTAGGTCAAGCAAATGCTTAACCCTAATCGCTTTTGTGTTTCCCCTCCCAAACACATGTCCTAGGTGTGTTATGCAAGCTTTGGTACTATCATTTAATGTTGATTTCAAGTTTTCAAATTTGAATTTCCCTCCCAAGTGTGAACATGTCATCATTAAAGTCTCCTTGGTGTGTTATGCAAGCTTTGGTGCCATCATTTAATGTTGATTTCAAGTTTTCAAATTTGAATTTTCCTCCCAGGTGTGGACATGTCATCATTAAAGTCTCCTTTGTGCTGCCAACTACTCAACTTAATACTTCATATTAATGTTTAAACTTCCCAAAGCTTCAGCTGGCTCTCTATATATAGAGGCCACACGCATAGAAATCTTGCCACCCTCCCTCAATCCTTTTGTCTTGCCAAAATCAGCAGCATATCCTACCATGTCTTACTGTGAGTTTGAAACTCTACTTGCACTTCATTGTTCGAAAGGTGACATCCATTTCATTGAAGCATATTGTTATTTAAGCATACCATTTCTGTCATAGCTACGATGATGTTTTATATTCTGGTGTATGTGTTGGTTTTTTTCTAGATTAGTTATGGCATATGAAAAGTGTGAGCCTATATGTTGACAATATTTTTTAAAGTAGGAAATTTCTTTATATAATTCACATATTCAGATCATATGATATTGGTGACTGTTTGTTTGTTTCTGTGATGTATTTCCTTATATTACACTTTGTTTACAACGCTCTTTTTGCCTCTATTTAGACAAGTTTAATTAACCTTGCATGTTTTTATTATTTTTTAAAGTAGGAATTTTTTTTAGATTGATTCGCATATGAAGGTCATATGCTAATGCTCTCTGTTAGTTTCTGTAGTGTTTTTGTTTATTGATGCACTTCCTTTACATTGCTCTTTTTTGCCGTTGTTTAGAAAAGTTTAATTGACGTGTTTTTTTTAAGTAATAAATTTCTTTAGATCGATTCACATATCAAGGTCATATGATATTGTTGTTTGTTAGTTTCTGTGTTTTTATTGTTTATTGATGCACTTCGTTTACAGTGCTCTTTCTGCCGCTATTTAGAAAAGTTTAATTGGCATTGCATTTTTTTTTTGTTATGCAATATGTGTCGCAGGATTATATGCTTTTGGGTACAAACCTTACAAAAGACATTGTCTATGAGTTGTACCGTTATGTAACTTTGGTGGATCCAAAATGCAATCAATTCGAAGTAATCGTCGATGAAATTATTGGTCAATGAAATTGAGTTTTGATGAGTATTACAACAACATTATGTTTGGAGGAACTTGGGTGAGGTTTTGCAATTTGCGTAAGATGTACAAAGGACAGAGCTTAAAGCTTGGAGTAGGTGTCAGAGGTCGTAATGATGTGCTTTATGTAACATTGTACAAATGGGTTATTCTCCTTACATGAGAATTTCGAAGAATTTAATTTTGCTACTATTTCGATTGTTATGTATAAGACTTTCTCCAAGCTTATATTATGTCTTATTTTAGTAAGATGGTTATGTACTTTTTCTATACTTTGTATTGCACTGTTGTGGTTCACTTCTATGTGTTTTTTATTTTTATAACTATTTAATATATCTATATGAAATATTGCTTAATGGTCTGATTGATATTTAGTGTCAACCGTAAAAAATGGATGTGGTAGTTACATTTTTGAGATTTTTGTAGATATTGAATAGCATAAGTTCTAGAATCTAACCAAAGTTCTTAAACTCACAATTATCTTTCTAACTATATCTATATTGTCATGACAAATCAAAATATCTAACCCTTCATGTTTTTGTCATATGTTAATTATTGATTGGGGGATTAGATTTTAGATCATATTCAATGCACATTGATGCTCTCCATCTTTAATGGTGCAAACAACGTATCTCAAAAAAATGTCATTGTAAGTTGTTATTATTATTAATATAGATTAGATGGACAGAATACTAAGAGTTTTAAGTATGTGTGTAATTGTTATAATAAATGTGTGCATAAAACGAAGAGTCATTATTGTATTGAGATACACAAAGCATGTATGTATCAGCAAGCATGCACTGCTTTTACATCTATAATTGTGTAGTACTTATGACATGAGCCGCACGTGTTATGGGGAGGACTCCACGTGCGTGTGTGTGTGTGTGTGTACACCTAACTGATGTACAACTAACCGACATTGCAAAAAATGAACCATTGACTTCCTCCTAATCTAAAGCATAGAAGGAAAAAAAATCAAATTGATCACGAAATGGGCAACAAGTTTCACAAGAATCCTCTAAAGAGAATCATTATATTCATATGAGGCAAAAAAAACCGTAGTATAAGTTCGTGCACTCCTTTTGCCGATATCACTAATGGAAAGCAATAATAATACTATAATTTATAATGAGCACAAAGAATTCTATTCTATTGCGATTACTGTCGAGACCACCTATCCAAATATATTAGATAGCATGACTAATATAGCTTATTTTCAAGAAAAGGCTATATTAACTCCAAAGAATTCAATTGTCAAACAAATAAACGATTATATGTTGGATTTGATTCCACGCAAAGCAAAAATGTATTTTAGTTATGATTCGCCGTTATCAACAAACCCGAATGGCGATGCAATTGATGATGTCCACACTCCTGAATTTCTCAACACAATTAATACACTTGGCCTTCCAAATCACAAACTCAGGTTAAAGGTTGGTGTTCCAATGATGTTGTTAAGGAATATAGATCAAAGATCAGAATTATGCAATGACACAAGACTAATCATAACTAGAATGGGTAAATTTGTGCTTGAAGGAAAGGTCATATCTGGAAGCAATATATGCAAAACAATCTTTATACCAAGATCTCTTACACCTTCTGATGTCAAGATACCTTTCAAATTTTAACGGAGACAGTTTCCAATAGTTATTTTTTCGCAATGACTATTAACAAAAGTTAAGGACAATCTCTGAAGGAAGTTGGGATATATTTGCCAAGTCATGTGTTTTCACATGGTCAGTTATATGTTGCAATATCAAGAGTTACCTCCAGAGATAGATTGAAGATACTTATAACGGATAAAAATGTTCAAGATGCCAATGTGACTTCAAATGTAGTATATTCACAAGTATTTCGTAATGTAAGATAAGTTGTGCTAAAAATCAATGATTTTTGTACGGTATTTTGATGTATTGCATTCCAATGGTAGCAACAAATTATATTACTGAAGTCACCATTATGCGACTAATATTTATCGTAATTGTAATTTTATAAAATATTACTTACATTGATTCAGTTATAACCAATTGACTTATTAATATAGAAAGGGACTAATAATCGTAACTTTAAACGCGTAGGTGTAAGCTGATAGGACCCGTGTGGAACATGGGTCGATGGTCTAGTATAATCCAAATCCATACTAGACAAGTTAACATAGACGTAAACCTAATCTCTATAACACATGCACAAAGTCATAAACACTACCAGATGGGGATTCATGATGTTAGCAGCGATCAAAAGGTGAATATGGAAGACAGATAAAATATATGTACCTTTCTGCATGGAATTGAACAAAGAAATATTTTCCATGTCCTTTCCTCTTGAATTGCTACTGCAACGTTTGATCGCTCTAGATCTCTTCCTTTTCTCTCGATTTTTGATTACAAGATTAACTAGGACTCCAATGCAGAGCCACTAAAGTCTTTTGAGTAATGTAATTCTCACATCTTCCTCCTTTAGTTCTGAGTTGGTGAAATGGTATTTATTGGGTGGTGCATGTGAATATGGAATATAAACTATAAAATTGACTATGAAATTAATCACAATTAAAGTGATTGGTATTGTTATTGATTATGAAATCAATATTATTCGATCTCTTCTCTTTTGAGTTGATTGTTTCCTTATTCTAGCTAAACTAGTTTAGCTAGGTTTTCTATGTTTTCATTTGCAAAGATAGAAGCAGCTTTATATCCCTTTTTTTGTTGTTAAGTGTTAGATTCACACATTTGAGCATGGAAAAGCACAAATAATGTCTTTGATAACTAGCAACTTAGTTACGCTTCATCTTTCTGCCCCATTTTTTTTAGTTTGTAATTTTGAGACAAAGTTGGATCAAAAATAAATTGAAACTGTAAAATTAAAAATGGGTGCAACAAACGCCACTTATTACATCTAAAAAAACACCATTCATTAACCTATTTTTTCTAAAAAGAAAAATTGTACTAACGGAATTTGGGTACAAGGGCTTGAAAATGAAGGTTCTTTTTAGAGTAAACTACAATCCCTACTATCCCTCCTCTTTTGTGTTAAAATATACATTTTCTTATCTATATATTGGAAACAATTATATTGTACTTTTATTTTATAGGAGAATCGAACCCGAGACTTTTAGGAGGAGCACATTATCAGGTCTCAAGTCAATACCACCAGGCTAACCCAAGTGAGTTAGGAAAGGAGTGTATTTTTAACATAAGAGAGGAGAGAAGTGTAATTTAAACTTCTCTTAGCTCTTAGGGAGGAGAGTGTAATTCACTCACTCTTTTTAACATTTTGACAATTAACATAAAATGGTTATGCTATAATCTTTAGCATTTTGACAATTCACATAAAACGGTTATACTATAATCAGAATTAAATCCAGTAACGCAAACACAACATTTTCACACTCCAGCAGTATGTGCCATTATTTGGAAAACAATGATAGTGCAGAATGCAGAGCTTATAACACCAGAGTTTCTAGAGTCTTTGTTTTACCGGTGGAAGGATCGTCTACATACGTCCATCCAACAGCTACAGATTGTAGCTTCCAAAAGGTTGAGGTGAAACCACTTTGGGACGCCAAACATGACTTTGGGACGCAGGTCCAATTCCAAACATAGGCTTAGTCGCACTACTGCGAGTTGCAACCTGAAAATCAATGACGTGTATTTGAATACTAAATTCTGGAAACACTCTTCAGCTAAGACCCAGTTTAGATAAAATTCCCAATAAATATGTAAAGAAAAATAAATTTAAAAGAATCATACAATGAGAATATGGATATGGATTCCAGATAGATGCCATCAAAGATTCACTTCTAACATTATGTGAGGCCGGGTTTATTGTTTACATGAATGAATACAATTATTCACATGTCACAAACTCACACTATTCCACTACTATATACAAGAACCTGAGCTCTATCTACCACTCAAACACTGAGAAACGACGTTAAATCAATCAATATAGTTTACGGTCTCAAGCATCAAAACAAATTCAAGTGAGTATCCATTTCCAAGCTTTTTTTCAATTCAACCTAAAAATAAATAATCCATTCACTACGTTACAAATTCACAATCGGACTCTGAGAAGTTAGACTCCTTCCACGATCATTGCTTCAGGCTTTTCAATGCTGCGGCAAAAATCTAATAAGGATGAGAACAGGCATGATAAATTATCCATTGATGTTATCATCAAGCAGTATATTGTCAAAATTGCTGCTCTATTTCAAAAGTAAGCAGGGTGACTATTATGCAAATAATTAAAGCCTCGTTCATGAGTAGTGTGTCCTACCATATATTAATGAGTAGTATGTCCTACCATATAGGAATAAACACCAACGATAATTCTAGGTTTTTAGTTAAGGATGGTCCTTAAAGCGCCATATAAGTTTTGTCCTTCAACAATCTATTTCGGGATCAAAAACAAGTATCCAGAATGTTGAGTGAACTCTAGATCTAATTGGTCATAACAAATCGAATATCTCAATATTGACTAGAGCAATATACTACTGATATAGTCCATAAATCTGTAATAATGTCAACATTAGGCATGTTTTATGTATTGCCCCTTTGAGAAAAGAAGGGGTAATAAAATTGCAATTGGTGTAAAAATGAAAGATTCTTTCTTGTCTTACTTTTTCATTATTCCCACAGCGTTTTTACAAAATGAGACTGAAACTTCTAACACAGAAAGACAGAAGATACACAGTGACACCAATTACAGAAAGACATACCTTGGATGGTGGGTGAGGATGCTGTCTCAAATCTGCTTCTGCACAAGAAGACTGACCGTGCGTACTGCTTCCCTCATACTTGTCAGAACTAATCTTCGGTCTATATACCAGAACCCCCTGATCATATTCCACATGAAGAAGCTGAAATTTAGAAAAAAAGGATAACAATTGTATTGTAACAACAGCAATTACATAACTGGGAGTGCGCTAATAGTGGAGGATTTGGATTGTTTCGCGTGAGTTACAAAAGGAACAACAGAAAGTACGTAGCATACGCAACTGCTGACCTTGGTAGAGGGTTGAAAATGTTGTCTCCTGTCAGTAGCGGGTTGAAAATGCTGCCTCCTGTCAGTAGCGGGTTGAAAATGCTGTCTACTGTCAGTAGCAGGTTGAAAATGCTGTCTAGCGGGTTGAAAATGCTGTCTCCTGTCAGTAGCGGGTTGAAAATGTTGTCTCCTGTCAGTAGCGGGTTGAAAATGTTGTCTCCTGTCAGCACGAGGAAACTGATGGAGCGAGCTACTTCCCTCATTCATTTTACTACTGCTTTTCACTTCATGATCAGATGAGACGTCACCATCATCAAATTGACTGCTGACCTTAGTAGAGGGCGGAAAATGTTGTCTCCTGTCAGAACGAGGAGACTGATGGTGCAAGCTACTTTCCTCATTCATTTTACTACTGTTTTTCACTTCATGATCAGATGAGACGTCACCATCATCAAATTTCTCATTTAATTCATCTGATGGTATATTTCCCTTTTCCATAGATCTGGGATGTGGTCGTAAATTATAGGATCTAGCAGCTTGTATCTCCTCATGATTAGCATCTGTTTTGGCAGGTTTATTGTTTTGGTCAGCGCTTTGGGAATTATGATCCTTCTTTGAGAACTGAGTAGCTGCGGCGCGTGCCCCTGCTATGGCCAGACTTAAACTTGACGATTTGTCCACTTCAGTTGCTTTCAAATTACAAGTAAGTGCAGAGACACGACCCGGCTTCAGGGAAAATGGATCTGATGGATCTGGAAGCGGAAATTTGACTGGCAATGGGCTATCAACAGGGGCCAACCCTCTAACTGCAGCTTCATAAATCTTTGAAGAAGTAGAAAAATCAGAAATCAGCATACTACTCCTCCAAACAAAACCAGAAAGGAAAATGTAGATTTAAAACAATGATTACCTTTCTTTCCAAGTTATAAACACCTTGGTAACCTCGCATCTCAAATGGAATCAACAATTTCTAGAATAAGAGAGGAAAAAGTATTCATTCAGCATACACGGACACGCAAATAGACATAGTTCTTAGTCTTACAATGATAGGAAATGCAATGTAAAAAAACACAAACCTGTGGCTGCTCACACAACCAACAATAATCAGTCAGCGCTTCCAGCCTTACCTGAAGGAAGGAAAATGTGGTTAATTTAGTTAAAAGAATCTAGATAACCAGGAATCAATATTCAAGAGACTTAATTGCGTGGTTGGTCTCTCAGATATCACGATCGTGCAATTTTAGTTTCCCCAGGTTTCAACCGCACAATTTACATCCCGGATATTTATCTTATTACAATAAGGTCCTTTTAACACTGGCCATCCAATTTTTAATGCCGGAAATTACAGGCACAGTTGGAAAACGGCTAACCGAGGAACAAAACTGCACATGATCTCGGGAGATCAAAAGTGCAATTAAGTTCATTAAAAAACATAAGCTTCATAAATCGTATTGTTGGTCTCTCGGATATCACGATCATGCAATTTTAGTTTCCCTACGTCTCAATTCACACATTAAATCCCCAACTATTTATCGTCTTTTAATTAAGTCTTTTTGTCACTAGGTCGTCAAACTTTTAATGAGGGTAACCTACATGTCACAATTGGAACACGAGGACCAAATCCGCACGATATATCAGAGAGATCAAAAATGCATTTAAGCCTATTTAAAAACAAAAGTTTGCTAAATGGTAGTGATATCATACAGATTCAGGAACCATCTCCCAGCATGATAGCTCCTCGCGATTCAAGCAACCAACAACTTCAACGCAGCCTAAATCAAGCATTCAAGTTAGTGAATTAAAGCAAAATAAAAAACTCTACAAAAGCTGAGTATTCAGTGTAATGTAGTAATTTATACCTAAAAGCCTAGAAACAGGGTAGTGTTGAGGAAAATTGATATGAGTAATTCCATTGAGTGCATAAATTTCTTTGTAGAAGCATTCCATTGCTTTGATAGTTGACTCATCTGGTACTTTACCAGCAGCATGAATCCAAAGACGACCTTAACAAATTAAATCATTTCAAAACTTAGGGAACAATGTTCATATTTCAAAAATTCAAAAAAAAAAAGGAGAGGAAGAAGAAGAACCTGTGATGGGAGAAGGCCATGACCTGCCTTCGATGCGTTTGATACCATAAACAAGGAGAGAAGCCCAAGGTTGGTGCATAGTTATACATGGATTCCGATAATTTCCAGAATTTGAAGAAGAAGAATTGTTGTATCTTCTCATCGTGTTTCTGAATTTCTGATTCTGATTATTCTGGTTATAACCAAACACGGCGCTATTACTTCCACTTCCTTGCTCACCACTCTAAACTAGGTATTATATTATAAACTTAATTAACTTCCCTGAATCACGGTAAAAATAATTGGATTTTTTTATTTATATACGATTTTAGATTTTTACCTAATTAAGGAATAATTTTTTTTATGAATTTCTGAGCCTTTCTCTCTAGTAGTTATAGGGTTTTTAACCTACTGGGCCTTTGCTAAAAACAAAAAAACAGACGCCCTACATCTTGGGGCTTTGTTTGGATGAAAAAGAAATGTGGAAGAAAACAAAGTTTTATTTTAAAATATAATGTTGAAGAATGAAAATTGATAGAATGTGGGTGGAAATTAAGGTGATTGTTTGGTATGAATAAAAATGAGAGGAGGAAAATCTATATTCTGTAAATGGCATAACTACCCTTATATAACAATGAGATATGGTCAAGATATGATTTAGAGATGGATAGAGACAAGATATGATAATCATTAATCATATCATGCGTTTGATGCACACATGATAACAAACATGATATATATCATTATTTTAAAAATAACAACATTTTTAAAACGGCAAAATATCAAGATAATAAATAAGAGATGAATTTATAATCTTATCAAGATAGTTTGTAACTCAGTCTATATTCATGATAAAAATTACAAAGGCAAGTCAGAATAGGATAAGAAAATGGTTTATTTTATCTTATCTATTTAGTGGATCAAACATGAGATTTAAGTATAATATGATAAATGTGTCAAAAAAAAAAGTATAATATGATAAATATATCATACATTGTCTCCCTATCTTGACCATCATATGAGCGTTTAATATAGATATTTATTTTGGTATATAACCTCTAAAAAAATATTGGTATATGTGCATATAAAGAAAACTACCCCTTTCAGCACATTTTTGGGCTTGACCTTTCTTTCCAAAAATACCTTTAATTTCTAATTTTAATTTTAAATATAAATAAAGCATGTAACAAATAGATAAGAATAAATTTAATTAAAAGAGAAAACTTTCACACAATTTCTTATAAACTGTTCTCACTGTTAGTCAATTATATATAACACGTTGATTATTAATCCATGTCACTAATCGTCCATGTTAACCCTCTTTTACCTCTGTTAATCATAGATCAAACTCACAAAAAACTAGCACAAAACAAAAACTCATGTTACTTTTTTATTAGCCGATTTTATGTTGTACATCTGTATTGTTCCCCTCAATACAACCAACAAAGATTGTCAAGTACTTTCATATCCCTTCCACAAAAAATAGTGTTTCCATATTATTTTATTACTTTCACAAAAAACAGTATTTCCATATTATTTTATTAAGTTACTCTTCCTTACCTTTGATCCATTGTAACAAACGTGAGAAAAAAATAATGGTAACGATTGGACTTTAAATCCTCTAAAAAAAGTCAGTAACAAACGTGACCAAAAAATAATGTTAAAGATTGGACTTTAAATCCTCTAAAAAAATGTTAGTAACAAACGTGAGCAAAAAAAATTGTTAAAGGTTGGACTTTAAATCCTCTAAAAAAATATTAGTAACAAATGTTAGCAAAAAATCATGCTAAAGATTGGACTTTAAATCCTCTAAAAAAAATATTAGTAACAAACATGAGCAAAAAATAATAATGTTAAAGATTAAACTTTAAATACTTTAAAAAAAAAATAGTAACAAACGTAAGCAAAAAATAATGTCAATATTGGACTTTAAATCTTCTGAAAAAATATTAGTAACAAACGTGAACAAACTATAATGTTTAAGATTGGACTTTAAATCCTCTAAAAAAAATATTAGTAACAAACGTGAGCAAAAAAAAATGTAAAGATTGGACTTTAAATCCGCTAAAAAAGATTAGGACTCAAAATATTTTAGAAAAAAATTTGTTAGCACTATATTAAATATTAATAAGTAGGGTTCTCACAGTTAATAGTTCGTTCCCGCATTGTTTAGTTTTTTTTTCAACCTCTCTCAGCCCTCTGCATCAGAATTCAGAATTAACTTGTAAGTTTTTTTCTTTTTCTTTCATGTTACAATTAATCAAAATCGATTAAATTTATGAACTATATTTGACTTTGTTGGTTTATAAGTGATTATGATTCAAACTGTTTACGATTAATTGTAAGGATTATTTGACTTTGCAGGTTTATAATTTGCTTATACAAACTGTGATAGCGTGATTTTTTTTTATATAAAGAGAACCGTGGTTTATTTTTAATTATTATTAAATAAAGGAAAAATAAGCAATAACATATCATGTCGTTAAGCTCCTTCCACTGTCGTTTAAAAGAATAAAAACATCACTTTTTTCTTTGTGATTTCAAACGTTCTGCATGTATACAATTAATAAACTGCTCCCATGGCACCCATCTAATATCCAACAAAATATAGTGAAACCAAAGTGTCAAAACCATTTAAACAATTCAAATTTGTTAAACCATAATCACCTATGAAGCCTAGATACTTCAAAATTGACAACGTACTGTATCCCCTGCGTATCCTGCACTGATACCTGCCCGATACTTCCCGATATGTATCGGGAGAGTATCAGATGATTAAAATTTATTTTTTTAAAAAATAATTATTCGATATGTCCCGAATACACGAAGGATACGTCTATGTGGTCTGATACGCACGGATACAGATATGAAAGGACAATCAAAATTGTGGGACATTAGTGGAGATGCATGCGTATGAATCGCTTGATGGTGTTGGAATTGAGTTAGCAGAGTTGTCTTTGGATGAACCGGATTTGGAAGCTGATTTGTATCTTGATGATGGAGATAATTAATGTTAACTAAAATAACTTAACTCTTGAGTCTTGATGTGTTCTTTTTGGGATATAGTGCTTCTTTTTTGGATCGATATAGTATAGCACTAACAATGTTCCTTTTGGATATAGTATATCATATCACTGATGGTGCTCTTTTTGGGATATATTGTGTATGTAATCGACTAATCATCACCCTCTTAATCGTCAATATTACTTATAATATAAGGCTATGACTAGTTTCTTGTATTTGTTAATATATTTGCATATTAAAAAAATGGTTATAATTATATTGTACATTTAATTATATAATTTTTTATTAATGTATCTTGGTCGTATCGTATCTTGATTTTTGAAATTTTTCCGTATCGGTGTATTAGTGTCGTATCGTATATGTATCGTAACGTATCTTGTTTCCGGGCTTCATTGATAATCACACTCATGTCACCAACAACTAAAATCAGAAACACTAGAAAGCTTCAAACCACCATTTTTTGTTTTTTGTTACATTCAAACCACCATCTGAGAGGCCATTAAAAGAGAAGACCACTAAGAAGTATGGATGCGAACATCGACACCAGATACAACACGGATATTGACACGCCAATAACGTTGATAATTTGAGAAAATCATATAATTTAGGGTAATTATATTTGTGGATGCGGATGCAACACGTGTTCAGACACATCTAATATGAGGATTGTATGTGATTCATAGGCGAGGAGTAATATCATAATTCGTAATCACAATATAAAAGAAAAAAAATCAAATAGAAGCGAAAATAGAATCGGTGGATTAAAGATAGATAAATAGGGTAGAAAGAAACAAATGATTACACTACCATATCAACATGAATTCCTAAACTCAATTGCTCAAGAAAGTATCCCACCACATATTTTAAAGGTAAAAAAAGGTGCACCTTTGATGTTGTTGCGAAACATAGACCCTAGATATGGCATGTGTAATGGGACACGATTGTTATGTCGTGGATTATTTAAGAATATGTTGGATGTGGAAATCCTAACAGGAAGCAATGCTGGAAAAAAGAGCATTCTTGCCCAGAATTAAATTAAAAACAAATGTGAATTCAGGACTTCCCTTCGTGCTTAGTAGAAAACAGTTTCCCGTTAGAATAAGTTTTGCTATTACCATAAATAAGTCACAAGGGCATACCATTCCCAATGTCAGAATCTATCTTCCACGACATATTTTCAGCCATGGTCAATTATGTGTAGCTTTATCAAGAGGAGTTTATCAAAATTCAACCAAAGTTCTAATTAAAGAAGGAAAAATAGAAGGAGAAGATGAAGACTTTACGAAAAATGTAGTTTTTAAAGATATTATTTTATCGCAATCATAAAAATGTTTCTTTTACATAACATGTTATTTATACATTTATGTTATGATGTTACTAATTACTATTAGAATAAACAATAAATGATCATTATTTAATCTTAATTTTATATGCAGGCAAACTAAAATATGTTGAGTTCAAAAATAATTTTGTTATATGCCTTGACAATATTTTGTTTATAAATCAATATATCAATAATTTTTATTAATATTTAAAAAATTTAATCAAAATTATACAAACAAACATAATAAAATAATCACGTGCGTTAGCACAATAGAAAGAGAAGATAGACGTCGTGCCCGTCTTTCCCTTTCCGCTAGTTTATATAATATTTTTATAAAAGAAGAACAAATAAATTTCATTCAATGTAAAACAAGTGATGGTATATAGACCGGAAAAGAAGACAACAAAAATGACGTCGTAAAAAGAAGTTTTCAAAGGCATTAAAAATATGGTGGTTAATGAGTTACCATCAGAGATTAAAGGAACTCTTGAAAGACGACATTGTATCTCTGATGGATTGAAGTGACTTCCCTTATACAATTCAAACTTATTATATCATCGATGATCCCAATGAATATAATCAAGTCATTGTCGATCCTCAAACACGTCTCCTCGTTGTACACAACAAGTTGTTTATGCTAGAAATTTGAAGCACTGAATTTCAAGCTCAAGACAGAACGACGATGGAAACCTCTGCTAGGGTTTTCAAAGAATTTTCATCAGAGGAAAGGGATAAACTTGATCGAAAAAAGAAAAGGGCCAAAATGAATGGCAATTTGCAATACACGATTATAGGGGGGCAACGATCAAATTGTCTAGCAAATCATGGCAACATGCAAGCTTATGATGTAATAAAATATCATACAAAGATACTTTCATGGGTTCACTGGAGGATCCTCATATAAACAGCCTCGTGAGGATGGTTGGTGGTATATAGAGGATTCTAACGAGGGGGTGAAGAGATAATGGGTGGGGACAAAAAGAAGAAACAGGGAAATAGATTTAGGAGTTTATCTTTTTGTCAATTGTGAAGGTCAGCAAAAAAAGATATCAAGGATGCATGCACCCCTTAAAAGAGTTCAGACATTGTCAAAAAAAATTGGATAGCAGGTTGGTTTAAAATTTCTGTTACAAGTCTATTAGCGAGATGAAAATAATATATTTGGAGACTGGTTACTTCCTTATACGTTTTGAGGATTTGTCATATGTGTTAAGAGTCTTCGAGGGAGTCCATGCATATTCACAAGTCAAAACTGTTAGGAATTCCTAAAAGAAACTTGTTTTTGTTAAAAACAAAGAACAAGTCAGCGGTTAGCTACATTATCTCCTCAATTTGCCATGGATCGAAGAAAACACATAATATCACCAAAGTTTGCAGTTCTTGGAAGAATATGGATAACCATTCTATTTATTTTTGAAATAATAAATGGCTTGACAACAATATTGGCGATACTCTTCATCTCCCTGAAGATATTAAATATTTTTTAAACCGTAGAGTTGTGAAATTCATTAACCAGTGTTCTTGTTTTTTACCTTCAGTCTTTCTCCAAAGTTTCTCGGGTTAGATTCTAAAATCATGACAATGGCGGTGCCTTTCAATCATGTACCTAATCTTTGATTAAGGTTGTTAAATTTAAAGTCATTTATCTTTTTTGCTTTTTAATTTTATTGCATGTCTACTGTTTATGCACTTTTACTTTGAAAAACTTTATTTTTCATGCACTTTACTTTCGATATTTTATATTTCTTTGCACGTTTCTTCTTCTTCAAAACCATGAACTTCGATTTTATTGCAACACATATTTTATTTTCAAATAAAATCTACATTTTTCTGCACTACAATCTCACAAAGTGTCACGTGTTTATACGGAGACAATGTTCGATATTGTTAATTTCCACAGCATATATGAGCAACGGGACAACACATGCATATACTTGTTTCTTGGTTTAACACGCTGGAATCTTACTTTTTAACTTGTCTAGAGCCATTGTCTAAATATTCTATTTGCTGGCGGCAAATTGTTACGCGTGCACTAAACCCGAAATATCAAAATTCTCACGACACATTGGTGCATATTTAGAATTTAGCTCGAATACTTTTACCTTAAAAATTTTATATGAAATATAATCTTTTTTGTTATTTTTTTAATTCCTCGCATTTTTGTGTTAATACATTTCAACAAACATATAAATTATTAATTTTCTCCAAAAAATTAATTATTTTGTTTACTTATTTTCCTTTTTCTTTTTTTGGTGATGATGTTTTCAAAATTGAAAGACATATGGAAATTTGATTTTATCCCTCCCGTTCTTGTATGAAAGAGGTTCTCGTTATTTGAAATTCAGTCAAAATGTAAGTAAAATCTAAGTGTTGTTCAAAAGAAAGATAAACATTGATTGTTTTTGGTTAATAATTTAGTTTTGAATTTAATCTAAATTGACAATGTTACTTTTTAATTTAAATTTAAAAATTATAAATTTTATTTACAAAATGGATAAAAAAAAATTAATTAATATACCATTGAGTTTAAATAAATAAATAAATAATCAATTTTGAATATTTGATAAATCATACATAATTGATTTTCCCTTATTCTCATATATTGAATATGACTTTTTGAGTCATGCATAAAAATCACCATCAACGTACCAAGTTCATGAATGACACCACCAATATATTTTATGATAGAATTCTTTTTGTTTTATCCTTCATGTATTAAATACGACTCTTAGAATCATGTATATCATGTGAAAATAAATATTATATCTTTGAGATGCAGAGAGATTGTAAATTCTATAAACCCTATTGTATTTATGTATTATTATGTGTCTATTATCTATCAAATGATTTTTTTTTTTAGAATACTTCATCGGCTTCATAATGAGTGTCACTTTAATAAAGAAAAATTGTTTCTACGAGAATGTTATTTTCACTTTTCAATGGAGATTTTTTTTCAATTATACCCTCTATTTATTTTTTAATAAATGTATACCCTCTAATTAATACTATATATATCACTCTCAAAATACTATGCTCTACTTTGTGTTTATGATAGTGGAAAATAAATCAATTGCTAATACGCTAATTTAATAAAAATATATGTTTTTTTTAGGGAAAAATGTACGTCGTTTGACAATATATTATAATATATGTGAAAAAAAATCTTAAACATCGTTCATTTTCAAAATAAGGGATTAATCACTTAAATTTTGTAATTTTTATTATTTTTTGGACAAATTATAAATTTTATTAGTTACCACATTGAACTTACACATGAAACATTGTTGGCGTTAATTTTGTTTGTTATTTATCTTTATATATTGTTTTGTATTTTTCCCTTATCTTTTTATTTTTTTATTCAAACGTACGAAAGAATAATATACACTCATGTGACCATAAAAATAGTTACATTACTATTTTCTTCAAACGTACGAAAGAATAATATACACTCATGTGACCATAAAAATAGTTACATTACTACTTAACAAAAGGTAGTACCCTCTAAAAAATTGTGTTCTCTAAACATCTATGCATATGCATGCTATTTAAGTATGACCTTTATGCAACGTCCCGTATTTTTTATCCAAGACATTACACCTAATTCTTTCTTTTTATAAAATTATGACCATTTTTTTTCCTAACAAGAACTCAACTAAAATAGTTAAACTAATCTAATTACAATTCAGAAACCCAAATTTGTTTCCAAGCGCGTACACGCTTCAAGCAAAACATCAAGCACACATGAATACCTCCTCTGGTATCTAAACATCTTTTGCTTTTATTTTGGGTTGTTTCATATTTTATAATAGGATTTAAAACTACATGTTAGTGAAATTGTGACTAAAAAATAGCGAAAAATATGTATTCAATTTTTTATTATATTAAAATAGACTTGCAATACTATTTTTTTCGAAGTGTGTTAGATTATTATTATTATTATTCTAGATTATTAGAAATAAAAAATAAACATTGAGGGAGTAAAGTGTAGATTTTAACATAAGGGGGAGGGGAATGTAATTCAAGCTTCTCTTAGGGGAGGGAAGTGAAAAGTTTTCTGATATGTTTTGAATAAGAGGGGAGGGGAGTGTATATTTTAACATAAGAGGGGAGGAGAGTGTAATTCAAGCATCTTTAAGGGGAGAAGAGTGTAATTTACTCTATTTATTAATAACAATTAATCTCTTCACTCATCCATTGAATTAAGAAGCATATCAAATTCAATATCATAACTTATTATTTTCATTTAAATCATGGTCAAAACTAGAATTCTTACCATTATTGCTTTACTTCCCTCCAATCCACACTTTTAGTTCTTTGCTCCGCTATGTTTATACTCCAGGCAATGGCTAGGACAACTCTCTCTTGCTGTTCTACGAGTTCTTTGTTTTCTCAAATGAAGGGAGCTTTTTGTTACGTGAGAGGGAATGAGAGAGGTGGAAGGAAGTGGCTTACGACATTCTCACATACGCATTTAAGAGATGTTTTATATTTCTGAGTTTGTGAAAAGTAGTAAAATGGGAAGCAAAATAGCAGGAATTAACTAAAGTATAGATAGATGGGCTAAATCACGAGAAGTGGTGCGCATGGATGGTTTGGTAGAATTAAAATAGAGTAGCAAGTCACTCGTTTATAAATAGAACATGATTTGGAACCAAATGATCTCATCTCTCAGTTTGATAAGCCATGAATCTAAACGTGTAGCTATCTTATAGGAATAGGAAGATCAATGCATTATACGATTATTAATTTAATTTATAGAGGGATTTTTTTAAGTACAAATGTCAAAAGATGCATAACTACTTGACAGATGATTCCTAAAAGAAAGGAAAAAAATAATAAAATTAAACAATAACTCCTCAAAGGAATTATCAAATAATTAAATATGGAATAAATCTATATATTACGTATATAAAATATTAGGATGTTACACTTTAGAAGTCACTTATCACAACCATTCATATGGCCACCACCTAGTAACACTAAGTTTATTCAATGCATGTTTATATAAATTATTCCAACGCCTTCATGAAGCTCTACATCTATTCTTGTTGCAAGATCGTATCGTTTTACACGAGATGCAAAAATTGGGTGAAACGGTGACCCAAATCACAACTATAAAGATTCTTATCATTTTAAATAATTCTCAACGGGAGTTGCAAGTATAATCTTTGTTATGCAAATAAAAAGATTTAATTTAGGATCTAAGATTTAGATGCTTATTTGCCTATTAATAATATCCTCACTTTCTTACGATCTTTATTTTTGTTATGTGCTAAATTAAATTAAATAATTAGTTAAAATAAAGTATAAATCTACATATATGAAAAAAAATCATACAAATCAATCACATGAAAAAAATAATAAGTGATAACAACCCAAAAAAATTCCCTAAAAAAAATAACAACCCAAAAAATATTTTTGTTAAAAATATTAGAATAATAAATTGAGAACCACTTAAAACTATTGGTGAAATTGATGCAGCATACTTTAAGTTAAATTTAAGAAATTTAAGATGAAGTACTCAATTATATGTTAGATAACCTCCCCTGCTACAAAAGAACAAATGACCTGGTAGGGGAGGAACTAACCATTGGCAGATTTGTTTGAATATGAGAAATTTGTTCTCTGTCTTGCGCCAACAAAATCAAAATCTTAAAATAATCATATGCAACTCGTAGAATAAAGTTTCTAATTCTTAGGAGACAAGGGTTAACCTATGCTTAACCCAAGTTAACACTAGTCAGTTCAGAATTTATTATGCTTCCTATTGTATAAACATGTTATGTGTTAGTTGCTTGTATCACAAAAATAATATTAAATTAATAAAGTTTTCAGTTTTCTCTCATTCTCTCCAATTCTCTAAAATACTTCTCAGTATTTCTAAGGCTTTGTTTGGATCACAAAAGAAAGCGAGAGGAAAGTTAGTAAGAGAAAAGATTATTAAAGGAAAGAAAGTAAGAAGAAAGTGAATAGAAAATGAGATGATTTTTTAGTTGTTTGGTTCTAGAGAAAGTGAGAGAAAAGAAAGGTTTGATTAACTAAAAATGACTTAACTACCCTTATGTTAAATATAAGTATTTAATAACAAATATAGGAATTTGTATTTATAGAATGTTAGATAAAAAAATGTTTGATAATATACGCATTTATTTCTACTTATATTGTATAGGTTTATTACAATATAACAAAAATATAATATTATAATGAAAGAGAAACAAAATTGAAAACATAGCTTTTGTAAAAAAAATTAAAAATCAAAACGTAAGTACGTAACTGTCACACAACACCCAAAACATGGTTGCTTTAGAAATTTTATCACAAACAGTACTTTCCCTCCATAATTGAGCGGAAAGGATTCTGTCTATGGGTCCCACAGAAACCATTATTTCCTTCCTCCTTGACACTGCATCCAAACCATGGAAGCCCACGTTCCAAGAAACTTTCCTCTTTACTATCCATCCACTCTCTTTCACTGGAAACAAACAAGGCCTAAATTTCTTAGTTTGTTATATCAGCTCGCTATGTAGATAACCCATATTGATCAGTAGCAAATCCTTTTTTCAAAATGGATTTTTGCCCCCACAACAGGTGTCACTTCAGCGCTGACATGAAAAGAGTCTCATAACAGATTCTAGTTATGAGTTTTGGTCGGATTCAGCTTCTTGGCTATCTCCCTAGACATCGAGGCCAAAATTTTCAGTTATGCCTTGAAGTAGATTTAGTAATTTTATTTGAACTTGTGTATATCTTGATGACAGATCGTCTTGTTGGTCGATATGACAAGGTAATACGTGCTAGAGGGGGGTGAATAACGTTTAATTTTTTATCGAGTTTAAAGCAAAAGCGTTTTGAAGAAAAGCGATTTACGACTTGTTGGATTTATGCAAGATTCAATGGCCATGACAAACTTATTAAGACTTTACACAAATGACAGTCTAATATTAATGAAATTCACACAAGATACAAAATAAGTACAATCTCAAACCAAAACTAAAAGCAAATAATCAATTATACTAACGAACACAATTGTGTAAGTGTTTGATAAATTGGCAATGGATTCAAACTAAGTGCGATTTAAAGTAAAGTAAGATGAAGCAAATTCAAAGAACAAAATCAAGTTTAATGGTTTAAACCTAAATCACATGCAATCTCTACACTAGCAATTTATCAAGCTTCAAATACACAATCAAAATTAAAGAGGATATAGAAGAGAGAAGACATTGAGATTTATAGTAGTTCGTCATCTCGACCTCGCTTTGGGTTACGTCTACTCTTCTCGATGGAAAACGTCTCCACTGAGGACTTCTTCTAGAATGATAATGTTTGATTACAATGTGATTACAAAAATTCCTTGAAACTACCTTAGTTCTTCAATTTCTATGCAATCACTCCCCCAATCTTCAAATAACCTTTGAAATTAGTGCTTCTTAATGTCTTCGATTCTTCAATCACCCGTGCAACCCTTGAAGTTCTTCACTCGAACTCTTTGATGCTCCGTCCGATAATTAGATCCCCTTGAACACATGAACTTTAGAAAGAACCCCTAAGACCTTTGGAGGTGGAATGAGATTATTCACTTCACTTTAGAACCTTGATTTACCCAATCAATTTCCTTGAATGAACCAACTTACAATCCTTATAGCACTCTAGCAATTTTATGACTCAAAGATCAAAGTGATTATAAGAAAAAGGTCTAATCTTGAAGAATGTATGAAGATTGAGGTTTGAAGACTCTAGAGATAATAAATGCAAATGATTGAATCTTTTGGGTGTTATGAGGAAGTGACTATATATAGAAAAGGGAGGCAAATGCAAATTTTTGGCCAAAGACAACATAATGAATCGATTCACTAAATGGGTGAACGATTCAGACAACTAAACGACAAGTATGATGAACTATAAAGATGCTACGAAGATTGATACGTATCATACCAAATTTGAATTGATTCAGAAAGCCCAGGATGAAGATTGAAACGATTCAAACTATTTTGAATCGATTCAACACAAATCAAAAAGATTTCATGATACGATTCGAACTGTTTTGAATCGATTCAGGAGGGATAAGATTCAAAATTTCATGAAACGATTCACCCCAAGTCATAGAATTTTGGTGTTACGATTCAAGCAAAACAGAATCGATTCAAATGTGCAGAAAATCAGTTTTGGACAACATAAATAAAGTTTCTTGTGACACAAGGTACGTATGACACAAAAGAATCATAAAGCATGATGAGGCATGGTTTTGCTAGGTACTTTAACATAGTCTATGCTAAACTCCCAGAATAGAATCAACATCTAAGAATTCCTAACAACATCAAAACATAACCTAAAGTTATGCAAGCTTCGCATCTTACGTTATTCTTAACATGTTTTTCAATCATTTTTATTTAGTTTTGATACAAGATATAAGAGTTTTAGAGCAATTGTCTATGGTTTTTGGGACATTTTATAATGTTTTCATTTTGAGTCATGTAATTATAGTTTTCTCGAAATGTAACAATTCTAAGGTGTTTTTGATGTAATTCAAGAAGAAATCATGCAAATCGGCAAAGAAAAACATATTGTGAAGAATTGGGAAGACAATGAATGAAGATTCAAGAGGCCTTTGAAGACGTTACAATAAGGAGAAATTATATTCCAAGTCCCAAGATAAGTTATATGGAAGAAAACACCCAGATGACAAAGAAGTAGACGATTACACACAAAATAGCATTCATGTGTCCCCAAGTGTGCAAATTTTCACTCATGAGCCCCCGGGTGTCCGCCATGCGCCTTTGAGTGCACAACATAACAATTGTGTGCCCCAGGGTGTGTTTAGCAAGCGCCCGTGTGTGCTGTTTTGAGAAATAAATGTTTTTTTTTGCTACTTTTTGGTGGGAAAAAACTCGGTTTTAAGGCATAAACTCAGGTGGAAACTTTGCTTGTAAATACAAATCCTGTCATTCATATTATTCATTCAGAACGAAGCGGTTAAAGAGGAAGGCAAACACTGGGAGCTTTAAAGGAGGAATCTTTCTCCTCACTCTAAGTCTCCAGGGTACGTTTTATTTCTTTTGTAATATGTCTTTAGTTACGATGAGTAATTAAATCCTATTAGGGCAGGGTTATAAGATGAACCTATATTTTATTTGTTGGATCGATCTATTTCATTTAAGTTCTTTATTCAGTTATTTTAGGAATCCTGTTAAATTTTATTATGCAAATTCTTAATTTCACCCAAATCGAAACAACCCTGAGATAACAATAATTAGGGAAGTA
>Ga0315913_1000544_pt1 | contig 34661 bp, 23 predicted proteins | sample MpolsnodulesMG_FD_207736 | JGI IMG/M metagenome (GOLD analysis project Ga0315913, IMG submission 207736) | Medicago polymorpha root nodule microbial communities from Los Angeles, California, United States - small nodules | ecosystem: Host-associated > Plants > Roots > Nodule | place: USA...
TAGAGTTTTTAAATCTAAAAATGGAAACAATTGTTTTAGCTAGGGTATCTAGTGGTTACACGGCTTGACTAAAGGGCCAAACAGTACAAATTTAGGGTTCCCTTTATTTGCTAAAAAAGAGTAAAGGACTAGACAAGACAAGTTCAGTCGTACAATGTTTGATTTGTAAAATTGTTTATGAAACATGATAAACTAGAGACAACGGACATGACAAAAACATAAATTTTTATCTCTCACTGAATCACAACACAATTTTTTGTCTCACGTACACATTATCTAAAATAAAAATGTAGTTTTTTGTCCACAAAAAATTGAATGAATAAAACCAAAATATATTTCATACCATAAAAGTTTTATCATATGTTATTCTGTCTTGTATTATGATATTTTGTTGTGTTGTTCTGTATAATACATAATGTTTAGTAAGTCAACACACCCTTATAGTTTAGACCTGAAAACGTAGACCACAAATGTTTGAATAAACAGTCAACTTAGTCCTTAAACTATCACTTTACAATCAATTTGGTCCCTGAACTATTAAAATCAACTAAAACGTCCTTAAACTATAAGAAATACAATAATTTAGTCTCTAAATATACTCTCCTCCATCAATTTGGTCCTTAGATCAGTTAACTAAATGACCAAATTGATGTATTTCTCATAGTTTAGAGATCTTTTAGTTGATTTTAAAAGTTGAAGAACCAAATTAGTGAGATAATGATTGTTAAGGGACTAAATTGAATGCTTATTCAAAAAGTTTATAAAAATTCAACTTAGTTCATAAATATATATACTATGATAAAAAAAGTTTTAGATCTTCATCTAAGATGAGGGTCTCATATCCTCCTAATTCAGATTCAACTCGACAAAATTTAATATTTTATTCGTGGACTCTGTCCAGAAGGTTCCAGCTTCCAAGGGCGCAAGAACTTTTATGGAGAATAATCCAATACCAGCTTGTAGCTGAAGGTACTCTAGATATCTCTGGTTTACAGAATGTGCATAGTTTATGCTTTCTCACGTGTCAGCTCAAGTTAATGTTCACCTGTTTATATGGGCTTGGACAAGAGTTCTCCCTTTGTTCCTCCAAAGAATTTTTCTTTTCCAGTCAAATGCTGCCATGTTTAGAAAGTGAAACTATCCTCAAAACTCATTGGGGAGATTTGGTTGAAGAGAAATGCTAGCAACACACCTTCTAACACACACTTTTCAACACACTTTCTTTGATTGGTTAAAATTCACATGGGACCCACAAAAAGTATATAGGACCCACATGATTTGGTGGGACCCATTTGAATTTTAACCAATCAAAGGAAGTGTGTTAAAAAGTGTGTGTTAGAAGGTGCGTTGCTAACATTCCTCTTTGGTTGAATATTCTGCAGAGACTGCTCAGGAAGGCTTGGAGAGTAGGAATGTTGGTTCAAACATATCTCAGGTATCTCCCAGCACTTCTTTAACCAGCAAGAAACAGAAGAAGCCTATATACAAAGAGAAGTCTGCTAGTTTCAACTCGACATGCAGGAGAACCTGTGCCAAGAACTAAGAACTAAGAACTGGACATGAAGATCCTTTTTTTGGTAGGGTGATGTATTCCCCTTGTTTTCTGATGCATCACATCACTTTCATTGCTCTTATGGAATGTTAAATACCAGGATGCGCATTCAACGTTAGGGCTTTAGCTTTAGGTGTATAAGTTGTTCTCTATACACAACTAAAACAAAAACAAACTAGAAGTATTGGCTATTAACATGAAGAAAAAAAAAATTAGCAAGAGAATGCTCATATAAAATCAAATTAGGAGCACGGATGCAAAAACAAATTAGGACAATGCTCATATAAAAATTGAGTAAGAAAATGCTCATATAAAAAGGGAGATACTTATAGAGATCATAGTGGAGTGAATTGATTGATAAAAGAATAATGAAAATGGTTCAATGAAGTCAGTTATTTATAAGAGTTAGTTTGTCTAACTACCTAACCAACTTGATAACTCTAGTTTCTCACTACTAATTAATATTGTATCCTTTTTTCTTTTTTTTTTGTTACAATATATTGATGAGAATTAAACACGAATTAATAAACTAAACGTAACGACGTAATGTGATAAAAAAAGCGAGAAATTCACAAAGGATGTTGGATCCCAAGCAAATTCTCAAGTTATGGAAATGAACCTAAAATTACTAATAGTTTGATTTTAAGAAAATAATTAAAGTCCAATAATTAACCTAATTGGTCCCTATTTCATTTTGGTCCTCGGTTATGGTTATGACTTAAAAGCGATAAAAATAAAGTGTGGTGTCGGTGCTACTTCTCATTTATGGATATATTGTATCCTTTTTAAATGAGAAAAAAATGTATATTTGGAGGTGATTACACATATTAAAATAGTGTCATGTCATCGATTTATTCGTAGGAAGGGGAAGAAGTTAGGTTTACACTATTCTTATTGAAATCATAATCCATCAGAATGTTTGAGAGCCTTTTATAAATAGGGATTGATGTCATTAGAACTCAAAATCAATTCTATAGTTGGAGATGCTTTATAAAAAAAAATTGATGAGAATGAGAGAGAGATTTGAGGAAGGAAAACTATTTCAAGTGAATTAATAATCATATCCAACAAAAGTTGCATGAAAAAAAACATAAATTAAAACAAACAAAAATAATATTTATCAATTGATCAAATTTGAATCATTACAATCCAATAATACATTAATTGAAGATTTGCTCAAAAAAAAAACATTGCTTGAAGGTATTCCCAAAGATCAAAGTTGAAAAGGGAGTAACATTCCCAATCATTTTTTCCTTGTTTATTTTCTTCATATATAAAGTACATTAATGAATATACTTTAGGTATTTATTTATTTTTCTAGCATGGCCTACCCACAACACAATTGAGTGCCCCAGAAAAGCGTGTAAGCCTATTAGCCTGAGATCCATGCCTTGGTCTCATTAGGAACCCTTTTTTGAATGGAAGATTCTTAATAGGAGGACCAGATTGAATAAATGTAGCACCATTCATGAAATGATCACTTTCTGATCTCCATTGCCATTTTGACCAAACAGCTTCTGGTGCATAATCTCTGTGTGTAATTGTTTTTGCAGCATTGTTATTAGGAGCAATGAAACGGTTTCCTTGACTAAGAATTGTTGGGGCTGAGCTTCCACCAATTGCATACATGATCCAATGTGTGTAATCATTGTTCAAAACATGGAAAAATCCCCATCTGCACCTTGGCATTCTTTGAATCAATCCTTGTCCAAAATGGTTGAATGCAACTGTGATTTGCATAATCTTGTCATCTTGATATGTATCACTAGCTCCAAACAACATCACCTGAAATATATCGATACAATATACATTTACCAAATTAGCAATGTATTGTACATAGTGAGATATTCTGAAGGAAAATGCTAACACGTGCCCTTAGGGCATTGTTTAAGGAAAATGAATTATACTTACATCGTTATGTTTGGTCATGTGGCAATTTGAGATGGTGACTGCAGTAGAGCCTTGAATGACATCAACAAGACCATCCTCACAATTAGATAAGGAAATATGATCAATCCAAATGTTTGATGAACCAAAGACAGAGATAGCATCACCATCACTCCTTGTTCTTACTCCAATATGATCAAAAGAGTCTCTAATCAAACCACCATTCCTAGCTTTAATGTTCTTGATGCGAAGACCGTGAATGATGACATTGTTCACGAATTGCATGGTAATTCCAGCACCTTCCCTAATTTGCACATTGGCTCCACGACCGTCGATGGTCTTGTCAGATGAAACCATTAACTCTTGAGTCAATGTAATGACCATGCTACGTTGGAAAATAATCCAAAGTGGTCCCTTTTGAACGGCACCAAATCGGAGAGTGCCAGGTCTTGGGTTCACCATATCGTTGTCGGAAGGATCTGTGACAACATAGATCCTTCCACCAAGTCCTCCTGTGGTCCTTCTACCGAATCCTTTTGCACATTTGGCTAATAGTTGACGGTTTTGGGCCCAATCTTTTCTACACCTCCAACAACTGTCAATTGGATTGGTGGCCATACATCTTGCTCCACGACCTCTACGACCTCTACCACCACGTGTTTTTTGGCTCATTAGTTCCCTCCTTGTGTCATTTAAATTTCCTTCTGCTTTCATTGCCGCTTCCATTGCCCTAATTACAAGACAAAATTATATCATATTCTTTGAGAATGGAACAAGATTCTAATCAAGGTTGGAAAATTTCCCATTTTTATATCATAGAAACTTAAGTTTATATGTGATTGTTTCTAAACACGAATCTTTTGCAACCATCCAATCAATTCAACTAAATCTCAAATACTTGATCAAATTACAATTCAGATCCAATTGTTGAGATTTGGTTAGATCAATTGGATGGAAATAGAATATTCGGGTTAGTGTTTCCATATAGGTGTGAGTCAATAAACCATACACATCTCGATAGGACGATCAAAATTTAAATTTAAAATATTGAATTTAAAATATGGATCGTGTAATCTTGATCTGACAACCAAAATGTGTGGTAACATCGTTGTGTCACAACCCGTATATGATATTAAAGATAAATAAATAATATAGATGATAATATAACAAGAGAAAAGTTATAGAAATTACAAATGAACGTGAAGATTGATCTCGTGTGTAATGTTTTCAGGATTGGGTACAAAGGACTTGAAAGCAATTTGACGAGCCAAATCAGCTTGTGCTTTGAGGTAATCATCAAATTCACCAATACGACCTTCAAGGCATGGAATAGTTATGGCCAAAACCAACAAAATAAAGCTAATCTTCATTGCACTTCCAGCCATTATTAATCAAATGGCTGTATAAATCTTAATAATGAAGGTTTTGTATAGGCTTCAACAATTTTTTTTTTCTTTTTTTTTTGTTCTTGGTTTGTAAGACAAGGATGGCTAAGGTCTTGAAATCTCAATAGAACAATTACTTGACCTTAGCACCAATGCCAAATATTAAACCAAGATGATTTTATTGTGTTGACATATTACTGGGATATATGAGTTATGGTAAACTATCACGCTTTAAATAATGGTAGAAATGAAAGTTTTAGTTCTATATTTAGAAGTTTATGTAGTGGATAACCGTTCTTTTTTCTTAGGCTACTCTTGATCCATTAAAACTTGCTTAAGAAAGGGTCCTCATACAAATAAAATTTGCTTAAAATAGTAATGACTATGAATCTATCCACTTGGCCAACAAATTCTCAAATTTTATAATAATAACTTCTTCCTATGACTATTTCCCTTGTTAAAATTTGCCAAATTTGGCTATACTTAAAAGTCTCACATTCTAACCGTTATATACGGATAAACATACTTTGTTAATTTGTTTTTTATTTGCTTCAAAATAATTTATATGTCTTTACTTGTCAATATTGTTTGTATTGAATTATATATGACAATTTTTTTTAGGGGTATTGTTTACCGGTTACAAGCTAACAGGTATATCACAATTTATCCCTAAAAAAAAAGGTATATCACAATTTATGTTTCATGACCCAAAATAATTCACAGAGAATAATTTAAAAAGAAAAAACTTGAGTAGAAGTACTCGAGTGTAAACAAATAATAACCAAATACACCAATAAGCAAATTACATAAACTTCAAAGCAATGGGGTTTGGATCATTTGAACACAAATCTACTAAGCCATAGTATATTATGTCGATCATGTGTCGGCTTATCGGTAAGACTTAAAGTTGTATTGTTATTTTATTAGACAAAGTTCAAATCTACTTTAAGATAGTTACAAAATTGTTTTTTGGGGAAGTAACAAAATTGTTATTACTACCATTTTGATTAATGATGATTTCATTTTTTTTCCAATTTTTGTAAAGTATAGTATATAATATATATTATCATCACATTAGGCGAAGTGCAACAACATTAATAGGCATTAGGTATATGAGTTCGTTTTATTTATATGATGCTCAACATCGACTTTTTTTTCTTCAATGTGAAACTTGTAACTCACACTAACCAACAACAACTCGTCCCTCAAGTGTAAGTTCATCCATTCATTTGGGTATGTTTCTCCTCAAACGGAAGTTTTTTCATTTACACACACTTACACATTCGTTATCAGTTGTCACTCTATCCACGGAAGACGATGTCTGGCCATCATTGTCAAGAAGAATTTCGATACAGGGAGTCGGTTCTATTTAAACAAATTATAAGCTTTGATACCATTATCATATCATGAGAAGAGATCGAGAGATCATCACATTGAAATATATAAGCAACCATAAAAAAATAAAAAATTGATTCCATATCTTTTTCCAAATTAAAACCTTGATACACTACGTACATGAGCCACTTTACTTAAATGTTGATCGATAGTTATATCATGTGTTTCGTATTTGAGATTCCTTTCAAGTGCTACCTTTTTTTATCAAATAATTCAGTGCTTAAAAATTCATCTCTTAAAGTAAATAAATGTGGTATCTGAGGTTCGAACTCAGCCCCTATATATATTTAGCAATGTCCCTTCAACTTGTGCTAAGCTAACAAGACTTTGAGATGCTACCTTTGTTAACATGCCCCTCCATAATGATGGTGGAATACCATGAGATGTTTTGGTGCCAAAAATTGTAATGTAATGTGACTATTCTTGATGTAAACCTGCCGGCCGGTACCGGTGTTGAGATTGTTTGTGAGAATAAGTATATGAACAAAATAATTATTATGTTTTTAAAGAAATAGACTAAAAAATATTAACTACATCTAAAAATGTAATTTGATAATAAATTTCATCTAACAATAAGTGAAGTGTGTTAACTTTTTTTTAGATAAAACAAGAGTATGAACTTGCATTAAAGTGGCTATAGACATCTAACTAGTTTGAGACCTCTAGAACCACAAGTCCTTTATAAGTGTACTCAAAAATTTATTAATAAAAGAAAAAGAAATACAAAGAGTCTGGGGTGGGGATGTGTCGTACCCAAGACAAAAGACAATAGAACATTAAAAAGAGTTAAGGGAATCGAGAATTGGATATTCTAGGCGATCCCTAAAAAATACATCTCTTAAAAACTAAGGAATTTCCTCATCCATCGAATTTTTCCAAACCATAGCATCCCCAGTCGGAGAAGAAGGAATGACAATGCAACACCCCTAATGCTCCAATAGAGAAACTTCATGAGTAATATTTGATATGATCACCTCTAATGGTCAATATTAGACTTCATCTTCGTTTGGTGACTCTTCGACACGTAGGGTGTGAACTTGTATTATCAACATTCTCTTCGGCATTTCTAGAGTCAAAAATTGACTGGGCAATTGCAAGATTTTTTTGAGCAACTCTACTTAAAATTGGATATGTTGGTGATACTTCCAACAAAATTGTCTTTGAAACAATTTCATGTTCATGCTCAATATCATTAGAAACATTACAACCTGATGCTCATGTATGTCTTTCTCCGAACTAGTGTCATCAACAACCATAAAATCCTAATTTGATACATAGCGAGTATTATTTTTTTTGAAGAAGTTAAATTAGCCCACCCAAATTAGCATCGGAGAGAATGAAACATGAGACCTTGAGGAGGAGCACACTCCCAGATCCCAAACCAATACCACTAGGCCAACCCAAGTGGGTTAATACATAGCGAGTATTAATAATTTAGTTTGGGCAAATGTCCCTATTTGTATAGGGTGGATCATTCACCAGTCCTTAGAGATTACAATGTCAAACTCTTAACACACAATTAATTAAATTAATAACATTGATTAATAATCTATATATTTTTTGCTTGACTTTTTTTATTAAGAAGGAAACCACATTTGTTTATTAAAAAAAAATATGACCAATCTTGTAAAAAATAACAAACAATTATTTTCCATACTTACTTTCTTTCTAAATTAATTTATGTTCTTTTATTTATATTTTTGTTATGGTAACTATTACATTGAATCTCCCATGGCAAAGATTGACTGATTTGAAAATATATGTATCAATGACAATGAATTGTAAAAAAAAATTTCTTTATACAATAATTTATTTTAAATATAAGAATTTGAAGATAAATGTTTTTTTCTTAAAAAAATCTCAAATATTTCTTGTAACAAAAAAACAAACAAGGATTATCAATTAAAATGTGTCTATCTATTAACAAAATAAATTTAAGAGGTATCGAATTTATTTTTAGAAAAATAATTTTAGTCAAAAACATGTTTAAAGTAGTGATGGTGGGATCTACTATCTATATGAAAATTCATATTTTCTTTGATGTGTTTATTGTTTAAAAGACTTTTTTTTTTTTTTTGAGGAAGTTGTTTAAAAGACTTGTTTTCCCCTTCTTTAAAATATTTTTATTTTAATATTAAATGAGTGCATTTAATATCTCTTAATTTTCAATAAGAATACTTTTGACAAAAAACTAACAAAACTCAATAATATAAATAAATTTCTTATAAAAAATTATATAAATAAATTAAACTGCTTTCATTTTATTCAATAATTGATGTCATTCCAATTTAAAATATTCATAAATTTATATGATTTTAATCTTATTTTTTTTACAAATATAATTTTAATTTTTTAATAACTCTACTCTTTTTCCATGAAAAAACAACTCTCCTTTTTTTTCCCGTCAAACAAGTACACATGAAGCTTCCCTAAAAAAAAGTACACATGAAGCCCTAGGGTGAACTGTTTGTAATTGTTTTAAAGGGAACTAGTCATTGCTATGCAAGCATTTTTATTAATTTTAATATTTTTGTAACCACATATTAAAATGCTATGCAAGCATTTTGTAAACAAGTACAAATGAAGCTTCCCTAAAAAATTATTAAAATGCAATGCAAGCCGTTTCAAAAATATAATTACTTTTGTTCATGTATTAAGAAACTATTAAGAAACCTATGGCGGCTGAACCACTTACTAAGAAAGGTCCTCCTTGGGTTAGTGATAGAGGTGCTTCTACTTCATGTACCATACAACATGTTGTTGTTACAGCCCCTTCAACTCCAGCTACTATCATAAATATTCAAGAACGGTCTACAACTCAAAACATTGCTCCTCCTAAGGATGTTTTGAGTAATTCTTTTAGTTTTGCTTTACAAAATATTTTAGATGCAATTCCTTAGGGCGTGTTACCTCAGTCAACTATCCTCGTTTTGGACTTGGTTATCGATGTTGTGCACGGTGACATGCACCCTCTTGAAGTGGAGAAAACACAGCCAGAATCTTGGTACGACGATTTTCGAAAGCTTTCTGTTGCTGCTGCTCTGCTTTTGACTTATGTAGAGCACGTAGACGTGCATGAGAATTTTGATGGCGCTACCTTGGATTAAGTTAGGGAGGTCAGCTCTTTGCCGGTTCTAAACATTGTAGTGCACGACGAAGTCACTGCCTCTTATAAAGACATGCCCTCGGCCACATTTGTGCATCCACACCATATTGTGGTGCACACAGTCCCTACAGCACCGGTAGATGGTTCAGTCATACAAGCCTATGCCATTAATTCGGTTCCAGATCCCTTCCCAACAACCCTTGCCTTTGTTGCAGACTCGGTACCCGTGAACACCAGCTTAGGCACGCAAGTTCTGCTGACAGAGGATGCGGCTGCGACCATTGTGTCTAGCTCGGCTCCCATTGCAAGTTCATTAGCCACGCATAAAGTTGGTATTGTGTATCACAGTAATCCAAGGATTCAACATGATATGAGCTTTGACAACAAATCAAAGACTATGACAAGAGGAAAGTTGAAGCTCCTTTCACTCTAGTCTTGTCAAAAAAGCAAAAACATAAATTAAAGAAACAACAACTTACCGAGAAGCCGTCGTATAAAACCTGTTCCACGGGAGAGCCCTCGCCATCTACCCAATGAATTTTTTCTATTGGAATATTATAGGTGTGCATGTTATCTCTTCATATTTATCACAAAGGCAACTGTTGCGCTGACAGGTTGGCTAATATGGGGCATGCAGTACAAGGTTCAGTTTGGTTGACGGCTTTACCTCCAGAATTGAACTTTGATTTCTTTCGGGATAGATGTGGTCTGTCTAATTACAAATGTCCCTAGTATATTGGTTTTCTCTTCCTATTTTTGTCTTGTTTTGAGGTTTTGGTCTAATCCCCCTCTTTGTATATACTTTTTCCTCCCTTTTTTAATAATATTTTGAGTTTGGCAGCATAGGATGAAGGTTCATCGGGGTGTCAACCTAGTTGGGATGTCAGTGCTACCTCTTGATGTCTGTCCTTCCTCCTGACTTATCCAAAAAAGAAATTATTATTAACTTAAGCTCTTAATTAATAGAGATCAGCGAAGAGACTCATGTGCAATTTTTGTTAATAAGGTCATTAGTAGAGGTGAGCACCCATGACAATAACGAATTAATGATCTAGGATCATCAAGAGATTGGAACACCACATTTCCGTACTAAAAAAAATTAAAATATTATGTGTCACATATCTTATATATATCTAACATTTAGCATATTCATATTAAATATAAGACAAACCACATTTTATTCCTACATTGTCATTGCAATCAACACAACATGTCCGATTTCTTGAGGAAAAAAAAACATAACATGTCTCATAACTTCATCCAAAAAAGTCTGGTACGAGGATTTAATACATCAAAACCAATTCTGATCTCTCACCTAGCTAAACTAAAGCTGTAATATCACTTGTTAAAAAATCTCATGGAAGTTATGGGAGCAACGATAAACTAATGATCAAAGATTACCAAAAGATCGATGGATCACATCTCCAAGCAAAATTTTGGATATATAAATTATGCTTTCTTATATATCCAACATTTAATTTAACTAATTTATATAATAAATGTAATGTAACTAGTCACACTCGGATCCAAAACATTGCCAACCGTAGCAGCTTGTAGATTGTGTACCTATTAAGTTTAGGAGCATTTTTTTGTCGGAAACTTTGTCTAGACAACAAGTTTTCTTGTCTGACAAATGTCCTTTGATCTTTGTTATGATCAACTAAATAGAATCCCTCAATGTGACTATTGTAAGTAAACTTGCCTTGTTAGAAAAACAAAAAACACTACCTATTGTGCACTTTCAAAAGGTTATTGATTACACCAATTACATATAAATTAGACTTTATTTGACAAAAAGGTAGGAGATAACGAATAAGCAAACCACAAAATTTAAGTATTAATACTGAAATTTTCTCAATATATTTGTTCGATTATAAACTATAATAAAGAAATAGGTTATCAAACGTGCAACTTTGCTGTAATCTTAAGAAAAATACTTAAATGGACACAAAATTTTAGACACAAAATTCATGCGCGTATATAAAATACACATCATTTAATTATCAAAAATTTCATATCATGTAATTCTTTATTCTTTCTTTTTTTTTCATTTTTGTGAGTATTCAAACCACACAAGAATTTTTCTTCATCTTATCACTTATTTGTAATCCTCTAGCTGGTGATTTGCCCTTCGCCATGGCAAACACATCCTTAAAAGAACTACGGCCAACATATTAATCTTGTTACTATCATTGGAATATAACATCTCTCATGGTTTGGTTTTAATATTCGTTTACAAACACAATCTGAAAAAAGAGATGATTGGTCTTTTATGGCAAAAAAATCACATTTTTGAAAGCAAATTCCCTGCTTGAACACTTGTTTTCACACTTTTGACCAAAACTGGAAAGTATTCTTCTTCACACAGTTCTTTTCACAGTCCTTTGTTGCTTAACTCACAATCAACATATTCTTCCTTCACAACATTGAAAAGTCTATTAATTTTCATTAGCAAAAAGGAAAAGAAAACTTAAACTAATAAAGAAAAAATTAATGAAAGTATGTTTTAGCATATAATGTAATATTTTTAAAATCAAACTGGAGATCAACCGGTAAGACTTTTGATCCATGCTTCAACCGTGGTTGAACTGTTGACAAATAAAAATAAATAAAAGTTGTAATGATGAAAATCGATTGAACAACAAATGTTAGTATTGTTGATTTTTACGTCGAATAGAACTATTGACCTCTTTATCACTTCACTCATTAACTCCTCCGCCGCAATCATCAAATCATTATTATTATATGGGTCCTGCTAACCGGTGCTCCCGGGACACTGGTTAAGCATACCACAAAAGGGAATTATTACCATAAAAGGAAACTGTTTTTGACTTTATTATAAATTAATTACACAATTTCAATGCATTAACTACTATATAACTTCCTTTTTTATATCCTTAACCAATGCCCCGAAGGCACCGGTTAGCATTTCCCTTATTATATTCATGCTCAACTCGTTGAACCGACCAATTTGTTTTTTAGAAGATAGATATAATGATTAATGTCTTAAAGTTTGCATATACCTCATATACCTGATTGAAGATTGTTACTATTTGTTCTTATAGAGAATTGAGACAAAATCTGACCCTACCAATACTAGGAACTAGAAATTTTTTTCTCTGCATTAAAAAAGTGAATTATATAATAATAATATTTTAAATGTTTGGGTCAGCATTCCTTAAAAAAAATGTTTGGGTCAGCATGTTGGTCTTAATCTAGGTTTGCTTTTGCTAAAGATCAACCTACGTACCGAAAGAATGACAAGAAGAAAACTGGAATCAATCTTTTGTACCTGGCTCCTGTGGACTTTAATACACTCACTTTATTTATTGTTTATTAATAAACTCTTTTTCTTAATTACCACATAATTGTCGAATCATTACATATCCACCAAAACATCATAAGATTTCATTACAAAGTGAAATAAATTATAAGTATAACAAGCATGCGGATAATAGTTTAAATAAAGGGATTAAGAAAAAAAGAGAATAATGAAACTAGTTTGATGAGCATGTTGAAAGATCCAAGATATTAGGGTAAACGGAAAAGCTTAAATTAGAAATCAAATAAATATTGCATATACAAATCTCTCTTTCTCTAGTTTAAGTGATTAGAGCTTAATTAGGGGTTGCTTATGGAAGAACACTAATTGTAACTTGAGTTCAACTGAAATTTCTTTAGACAAAAAAGAAAATCTCAAATTCCTTAATAAACACTAAATGTTAATTTCATCCTAAACTCTCGATGAGGTTGATAGTTCTAGGTGATACAAGGTACGTCTCTCACAATTTAGTTTTTTATCAATTAAATAATATCGCTTATTTGAATAGAAGAAAGCATATGAAAAATCTTATTAATTAAAGTGTCTTCTATGTGTGAAATTGTCTCATATGATCTACGACAGACCGATGTTTGAAAATCGTTTGAAAATCTAATAAAATCGGTGTCACTCTCTATAAGTAAAAGCTTATGGTATTAATCGTCCTGGAGAACTGAGAATGTGACCCAATTGGTGTTGTTGCCTCAAACTCGTTTTTATTGAATTAACCACATTATTGTCTAGTATTCTGAACTTCAATTTGAAAGTGATGACATTAGTAATCAGGTGATACCATTGTTTGATCCTTAAGGGAGTCTGAGAGATACAAGTGATTTAGACATTATATATTTACCCAAAACCTTAGCACATTGGGTTTATTGATCATCTCACTTATATATTGCTTAACAATCACTTTTTCTTTTAAAGTGAGACTTCTACCTCACACTTGTTACACAACAAATTAAAGAGTTTATTTAATCGTAGTCATTCACTATTCAACAAATTAAAAGTACCCTAAAAAGCATGTAAGACAGCTTCATAAACAGTAGGTGACCCTAACTGTTTCAACATCTAGTCACAACATGATTTCCTTAGCCAATGTTTATCATGTAATAACAACAACTGTCCCATTATATGTAACAATGATACTAGCCTATGTCTCAGTCAAATGGTTTAAGATCTTCACACAAGAACAATGTTCAGGAATAAACAAATTTGTTGCAAAATTCTCAATCCCTCTTTTATCATTTCAAGTTATTTCTTCCAACAATATCTACAAAATGAGCCTAAAACTCATGTATGCTGATTTCATTCAGAAACTTCTTGCATTTGTTCTCTTAACAGCACTTATTAAGATTAGTGGTAAAGGTGGTTTGAAATGGATTATAACTGGTTTTTCATTATCAACACTTCCTAATACTTTGATTCTTGGAATTCCATTGTTAAAAGCAATGTATAAGGATGAAGCTATTGTCTTGTTAGCTCAGATTGTTTTCTTGCAAAGTATGATTTGGTACAATTTGCTTTTGTTTCTTTATGAGTTTGATGCTGCCAAGAACATGCTATCTGCACCTCCATCACAAGACACAGGTACTAATAACAAACAAGCGATTAAATCTTATCTTACAATGTATAAGGATTTTGATTAGTAAAAAGGTATTGCATCCGCTCTGCAGCCAGATATGTAGGCATAATTGGTCGAACTCCATAAAATAAATTAGTATTTGCATGTATGCTACCATTTCTTCTTATCATAATTTTAAATTGTGGTCTACAGCCGCAATTACACTTGTAATATAAAGGTTTTAGAGGTCTTTGCAACGGTATTGTAACTGCAAATGCGGCTTCATTGGCAGCATTTTTCTTCAAATGCAATTTAGAACTATGCTTCTTACATTCAGTTCCTAATGTTTACTTGAAGGAGAATCGGAGACAGCTAGTGAAGTACAGTCAAAAGAAGGAGAAGATGAAGAACATGTTGGAACAAAAAGGAAAATGAAGATCTTTCCCATTCTTGTCACAGTGGGGAAGAAGCTAATCAGAAATCCAAATACATTTGCCTCTTTAATAGGCATCATTTGGTCAAGCATACAGTTCAGGTGATTAATGTAATGTGTCTACACACACGCATGCACATCCAATTAGATCTCACCATCTAGATATTTATGAGATATTTTAGAGAGTAACAACACAAAGTGACACAATCATGTGATTTGATTGAATGCACGTATAAAGTGTTTTATACAATTAGTTAATAGAAATTAATCGCTCTATATATAATTTCCTAGTCACAGTGAGATCATAAGTAAGGATATAATTAATAACATGTTGCAGGTGGGGGATACATATGCCTGAAGTAATCAATCATTCAATAGAACTATTGTCCAATGGAGGTCTTGGTATGGCAATGTTCAGCTTAGGTATGTTGTATATAAATTATGAGCAATGTTATATCTCTAGAAAAATAACATCAAGAATTCTTCAAGAATAAAGAGCAGCCAATCACAATGCACTATTTGCCACAATTTAAGGAGGTGTGGCTGAAAATAGGAAGTGAACAAATAAATCATGCAATTATAACTTGACAGTTGTATCTTGAAAAATTCTTGATACTATTTTTCTAGAGAAATAGATTTTCCATAAATTATATGTGCATGGTTTCTTTCCTTGTTATGAATTATGAAAATAAGGATTTAAATGATATACCTAGTCAATGTAAAATTAACTAATTTTATTAGAAAATCAATGGTATGATATAGAAAAATAAAAGGATTCTATTGAATGTTAGTGTTAGTATTAATATACAGTAGTAACGTATTTCCATTTAATTAATTAAGTGTAAATATCAATATTCAAATTCTTAGAGTTGCATTAAAAGGTCTTTTGTGTTAATTTATCAGGTCTGTTTATGGCATCACAGTCAAGCATCATAGCATGTGGGCCAAGGAATACAATGGTTGCAATTGGACTGAAAGTGTTGGTAGGACCTGCTCTAATGGCTTTGGCATCCATTGTCATTGGTTTAAGAAACACATTGTTTAAAGTTGCAATAGTTCAGGTGACATCTTTTCTTTAATTTTCTTTTTTGTACTACTTTTTCAGATCATTTATTTAAAGTTAGAAACTGAATATTATACATGGAGTCAACAAAGATTTTAGTCCTTGAAATTGTAATGATAGATTAATTTAGTCCTTTAAATTGAAAAAAAATAATAATCCATCCGTTTAGGGATTAATTTGTTATTTCAATTTCATAAATTTGAAGGACTAATTGATCAATTTTTTTTACAATTTCAAGGACTTAAGTGTGTATTTTGACTCCTTAGAAATGGTTGGATTCAAGTGGTTGCGTTGATTGAGCTTCAGTTAAGGTTGAATCGAGCGGAGACACAAGAGTTTGATCCGTGACTAAAACAATTATTAATCAGGTTTTACTTACCTTCCGATCAAACTTCAAATTACTAGAATCCATTTCTCCAATTAAAATTCGATAACTAAAAAAAACAAAAAAAAGAAAGGAATGGATTGCATGCGGTCACACATTTCCGTAGTTGATAATCTCAGTTGTTGATTTTGATTTAACTACTTATATAATGAGATATACATTCACTAAACTTGTGATGTGGACCATTTGATCTTAATCCAACAATTTTCGATGTGTTAATTGTGTGAATATTGGATGCCCTAAATATTAATATATCACATTTGCATGTGGCAGGCAGCTCTACCACAAGGAATTGTTCCTTTTGTTTTTGCTAAAGAATATAATGTCCATCCATCCATCTTAAGCACTGCGTAAGTAGTAGTAATGTCAAAGCATCTTTCATAAACTTTTTATACATATATTTTACATTGCTTAAGATTTGATGCCGTTTTTGTTTCTTCTTGATAGGATCTTGTTAGGAATGCTCATTGCCTTGCCAGTCGAATTGGCTTTCTACTTCCTCTTAGCACTTTGAAGGGTTGTGTTGAATATATATGATAGAAAATTATAAACAGTTACGTTACATTGCTTGAAAATATAACACTTTACAATTATAAATTATAGTAAAAAAAATAAAATGCTATCACCCTATAAATTAGTGTTTCTTTTAGAGGCACACCCTACAAATTAGTGTTGTTGTGTGTATATAAGTAAATTATTTATTGTGGCTTTAGCCCCTGCTGTCCATACAATTAAAATATATTAGTTTATTTATTTTTATTTTTATTAAAAACTTGTGGTTAAGTTAGTTTTTGGGATCGAACTCAAGACTCCCTGCTTTAAACTTCTATAATGTTTCTTAATTCATCAACCGAATTATTACCTCCGTCAGACTAAAGGTTCAGTTTGACGACCATAAGATAAAATTGTGTATTTGAAGTAGTATGTATCAGTCTCCATGAAATGCATTATTTGTGTACATCATATCATACGTATCTAGCTTCCTTAACAATAAAATACATGTATCCTTTTTTTTTTACGTGAAAATTCATATGTTCCTAAGCTACAGAGGAAAAGAGAAATTTTTAGTATTCGGGAGTTTTTTTTTTTTTTTGACGGAAGTATTCGGGAGTATTGTTGAGTGCTAATTTCTAGTAGGCAATATTAATTCAAAGTTTAAATTTCTTTTAAAATAATTAACTATAAAAAAAAATAAAAATTGAAAGGATAAAAAAAATGACATATCACCGAATGATTGAATGATTTATGCATATGCACCCAAACCAAAATTGGTAGTACTTTAGTAGTGTCCACCAAAAAGGAAATCAAATGGATTGTAACTTTTTTTTTTTTTTTGTGCATACCATTCTCTCAACTCAATGAATCTAAAATGTTATATTATGGTAAGATGAAAATATAAGCAATATCATAAAGTCCATTAAAACCAATAAGAATTTGGAAACACACTCTTAACAAATAAAAAAAAATCTCTCAACCAACATCTTAAGGCACAAGTGATATATGTTTGTATCTTTTAACCATTTGATCTAAGATTCGATATACGGCCGATGCATATGGAGGAGCATTTGGTACAAAAGATCAAACTCTTAAATGAAATTTTCTCTCACCATCAAAAAATAAATAAAAACATTTTCTTTATATATTGCTATTATTATTATTATTATTATTTTGACAAATATTATTATTTATTATTATTAATCGTGTGAACACTAAAGGAAATATATCATTTTCAGAAATTAGTATGGACAATGCAAAATATATGTGTGGTCCGGGGTTCGAATCCCGACCACCACAAAAAAAAGAAAAGAAATTAGTTAACATACATTTTAAAATATAACTAAAATGAAAACCCAATAATAATGGATTCTTTAAAAAAAATACTTTTTTATAAACTACTTTTTTTAATTAAATTTTAAAAACAACATAAAATATAAATACTATGAAAATACATTAGAAAATTGCGGATTGACATCCACTAGTTTTTTTTTTAACAAACTAAAAAGATATATTATATAAACAATAATGATTCACCCCGCACAAGGTGTGCAAAGGCAAACCACCTAAGAGTATTTACAAGATCAAGGTGGCCATAACAAGGAACACCACCAAACAAATAATAAAATTACAAGTGGACACCCATGCAAAGGAGTGGATGTTTTCACCAATCGTGATAACTATAGTTGAATGTCACCTGTTTTGATTTCAACCATAAAAATGAGTTCGACAAGGGTAGAAGAATTGGAAAGTCGTATTTTGAAAGACACGGTTGTTCCTTTCCTTCCATAGCACCCAAACAGAGGCAAACCAAATAACTCTCAGGAATGAATGAGTGAATCTGGGCAGACCCGCCATAGTAGTAAATTGAATGAAATGTTGTCTGATGTCACTAGAAGAAACCGAAGAAATACCTAACCAATGCAAAACATGGGACCAAAGGGAGCTGAATACACATGCTAAAACACAGATGTGTTGCCGTTTCCAACTCTCCACAACCTGAAATCCACTAGTTCTTATTATGTATGTGATCATTTTAGCCGATCGAAGTTGGCACCAAGGAGAATGCATCAGAGACCTTAAGGTAAATATACTTTAAACCCAAGCCTATGCCAAAAAACCAACGCAAGTGAGTTCAAAGAACATCTGAATGAAATGATATTGAATCTCTTTCAGTTTAACGAGAGGTTCTGAGTTTGAATCCAACATTTGGTTTATGTTTGAATCGAACATTGAGAATGCAATACTGTTAAATTTCTTGAGAGAGAGTTTTATCATTTATTACAATCATATCTAGTTCAAAGAATTCATTTCTATAGTTGCATGCTAGATTCACACACAAAAAACATAGGATTAATAATCAAGTATGTAGACATATTTTTGAGATATTTCAATAACTAACCTATAAAAATGTTTTATCTTGTGATTTAATTGATTGCATTTTTTAAAAAAAAATTAGCGTTTATACATAGAAATTAATTTTAAAAAAAAACTCAATAAAAAACAATTCTTAAAAACAAAAATATTTTTATAAAATTTAAAATTAATTCCCCACCTCTACTCATTTTATCTTAGGAGAAAAAAAATCCAAATCTAAAAATCAAAGAACCTAAAGATCAAAGGGTGGAGCTCATTTTCATATTTCGTGGGCATCAAAAAAAGTAAAATAAATAAAAATTATTTTTCTTGTCCATAAAGAAAGGATAATAAAAAATAAAAATAAAATACAAAATAATTTAAAACGAAGAAATCACAGAATCTTCATAGATCAAACGGTGGAGATAATTTTAATTTTCTTGGGGAACAAAACAAGTAATAAAAAAAAAATCTTGTCCAAAAAGAAAGGTTAGAAATAAATTAGGGTTTGGGTTTCATTCATTTCACTCACACACACTCGTTTCATCACACAAACTCAGCTTCGAGAATCTTCGCTTTCACCGAATCAAGCTATGGCTGCTAAGGGTCCAGGTCTCTACTCTGACATCGGCAAGAAAGCTAGAGGTAGCTTCTCCCTCTCTCTCTCTCTCTCTCTCTCTCTCTCTCTCTCTCTCTCTCTTTCAATCAATGATTTTTTTGTTGAATTTTTTTTTTGGCTTAATTGATGTTGTTTTGATAAAATCTGTAATGGGTTTTGTTTGTTTTGTTGAAAATTTCCGTTTTGTTTTGGGGGTTTTCTTTGATGAAATTTGTAATGGGTTGTATTTGTTTTGTTGAAATTTTTTGAAATTTTGTTTCCGTCTATGTGTGGTTAATCAATGTTCTTTTGTTGAAATTTGAAATGGGTTTTGTCTGTTTTGTTGGAAATTTTCGATTTTTATTTTTGGGTTTTTTCTTCATGTATGGTTAAGTGATTTTTTTTGATGAAATTTGTAATGGGTATTGTTGGAAAGTTTTTTTGCTTGTTTTTGGGTTTTTACTTTATGTATGGTTAACTGGTGTTGTTTGATGAAATTTTTGATTGGTTTTGTTTGTTTTGTGTAGATCTGTTGTTCAAGGACTACAACAGTGACCAGAAGTTCACCGTTTCTACCTACTCACCCACTGGAGTTGTGAGTTGAATTTACATTTTTGTTTTTCAGTGTTTAGCTTGTAATTGGGTTTTCTATGCTAATTGTATATATTAATAGCAACAGAAATGATGATAATGTTGGTAAAATCAAGGAACTAGTTGAAGAAAACAGGATTGTTTAGTTTGTAGATTTATGTGTCTCCTCAGTTGCATTTTGATTATATGGTTTTTTAAAAGGATTCAAATAAGCATGTTATGTTGTTATTTGAAAATGAAGGAAACGGGTTATGTTTCTGTTCCTTTGTGTGTTTATGTGGTTTTTTACTCTTTGATTGCTTTTTTGTTTTTTAGTTATTTGCTGAATGGATTGTAGTTATTTGCTTCTGTGGCATTTTGATTATGTGTTTTTTAGTTATTTGCTTTTTTGTGTTTATGTGTGTTTATGTTCTTTAAACGGGTTATGTTTCTGTTCCTTTGTGTGTTTATGAACAACCGTGCCTTTTTGTGCCTCCTGTAATTTGCGTTGATTTCCTTTCGCTTTTGGTGATTGATCTTTATGTCCCTCTTGATAGATCAACTTCTATAGAAAACACTGTCCTTTTTTGCATAATATTCTGTGTTTGGCAATGCTTCGTAGGCATTTGACTTTTATAGATAACTTTGACAAATTTATAGTACACTTTGACAAATTCAATTGATAAAGGCTCTGTATTTTTGAGTTTGAACTCTGTTTATTGTCCACTTGTTGATGGAATAAGGTTTTAAGTCTATTGAGATTTTGTATGCATGTTTAATTGTTTCGGATTGTTATGGTATTTTCATTACAAACACTATCTTCAATATCACTTTCAAGTACTTTTAAGTGTGGCTTCTCTGCTTTATGTTCCTGACCTGTATCCCATACTTTGTAATACGAATGCTTAGGTTGAAGTTTACGTAATGGATAAGTTTATGTAATGTAATGTATTAGTTGCATTACATGATTTAAAATCTCTGTTTAGCAATAAATAATTTATGTCTTATACTCACTGTGTATTGTGCTATAGGCTATCACATCATCTGGTACAAAGAAAGGTGAACTGTTTGTGGGCGATGTTAATACCCAGTTGAAGAACAAAAACTACACCGCTGATATCAAAGTAGACACAGAATCTAATGTGAGTTTCACATTATTGTTTTGATATTTATGATTTGCATGCCTCGTACAGAACTGTCAAACTATTTGTCGTAATTAATTTTTATCTTACCACCCTTGGAAGGTGTTTATTGGTTTAATCATTTTTTATGATTGCATGTAAAATTATTACCTTTGACATTGAATTGTATAATAGAGATCATATTTTCACTGTCTACTTTTTTAGTTAACCCTAGTCAATCTGTTGTTACCGCACGCACACACACACACATAAAAGTACTACTTAATTTGCAAACATCTAGTTTCTTTTGTTTCAACCGGTTTTTCCTTTACATGCAAAACCGATCCAAAGTTCTTGTACTTTTGGCAGTTAAACTTAATTTTATCTCAAGTTATTCAGACTTATTTATGACCTCCATATTCCTATTATCTTTTCACTGAAGTGCGATAAACGCTTGTAAATTCCAGCTCTTCACAACTATCACTGTCACCGAACCTGCTCCTGGTGTGAAGGCTATTATAAGCTGCAAAGTTCCTGATCCAGCATCTGGGAAGGTAAGATAGTTAACCATTTTACATCATAAGTTTTCAAAACTAGTTATCTATATTGAAAATTTCATAGTTTGAGAAAACATTCTTATTAAAATTGTCTAGATAGCAGATCTCTTCCTCTTACTCCATGGCTGTTAAATTGTTTGTTCTGTTTTATGGAACAGGTGGAACTACAATACTTGCATGACTATGCTGGAATAAGTGGCAACATTGGGTTGAAAGCAAACCCAGTTGTCAACTTATCTGGTGTTTTTGGAACTAATGCTCTTGCATTTGGTGGTGATATTTCTTATGATACCAAACTTAGAGAGCTAACAAAATCTAATTTTGGAGTGAGCTTTATCAAAGAAGACTTGCTTGGAGCATTTACTCTGTGAGTAACTGTTGCTTCTCTGACATGAATGTTGGCCATTGCAGATGATAGTTCTACTGTTCAAATTAATCTATTGACATAGTGGCTATAACAACACTTTAGCATAGCAGAATTTGAAATAATCTCTATTATTCCGCAACATGCTATCTAATGCGAAGTGTTGTCAAACAGAGGCTAATAGTACTGTAACATAGACGAGTTTTAACAAACTGCTATTTTCCACAATTGACAATAATGCATGTTTAACCTAGGAGTCCTTTATGTTATTGTTTTTGTTAGATTCCCCCCCTTAAGTATACCTATTTTTGTGCACTGTTCAAACTCTTTCCAATGTTTTGTTTGTGTTGGATGATAGTATGGGTTGTTAAGTATACCTGTTTTTGTACACCCGGTTCAAATTCTTTCCAGTGTTTTATTTTTGTGTTGGATGGATTTTGATATGATTTGCTCGTGTGCAGGAATGAGAAAGGTGATGTGCTGAATGCTTCATACTATCATGTTATTAACCCCGTGACCAACACTGCTGTTGGTGTTGACATGGGTCACAGATTCTCAACTAAAGAGAACAACTTCACACTTGGTGTCCAACATGCATTGGATCCATTGACAACATTGAAGGGTCGCATCACCAACTCAGCCAAGGCAAGTGCCCTTATCCAGCACGAGTGGCGTCCTAAATCACTCATCACCATTTCTACTGAGCTAGACACCAAGGCCATTGAAAAGAGTGCTAAGGTTGGATTGAGTTTGGTTCTCAAACCCTGATAGTTTTGATCCATCTTGTCATGAAATTGAGGTAGGCTTTAGGAAGCACATAGTTTGTCAGTTTGGTGTTGGTTCTCTTCTTGGGTAAGAAGTGTTCAAGGTGTTTTCTTTGCAGTTGTGCAATTCAACCTTGTAGAAATAAAGTAGGTTTTTATGAACCAAATGTTACTCTTGTATCCCCATAGGCTCAACTGGCCTCTTTTATTGAACCGAGAATTGATACTCTATGAGTTTTGACAGCGAAATTTTAAATTTTCTTGTACGACTATGGTAATTTTTTGCGATTAATACTTTTGATGCAATGGTCCGTATTAGTGAGCGTTAAATGGAGTTTATTTTCATTCCCTGTGAATCATATAAATGTGTGTGCTGTGTTTGAACTAAGGTTGGAAATGTTATACAATGTCCATTGAAATTTTCTTCTTATATTCTGTCAAGAAGTTATATACTTTTGTTGGAATTATAGATTCACATAATCTATAGAAATATTTGTTTTATGATTTGTTTTACAAAACTATTTAATCAAATTCTTAGAACTATTTTCAAATTTCAAGTATAGAAGGAAAATGAACTCTGATAATATCAGTTTTGTTTTGATTGTTCTGCCTTTGTAATAACAACACACTTAAGAGTCTATGGTTGAGAGTGGCTGTTAAGTGAATGGTGTCAAACTGTGTGGTTGCTGTGTAGGTTGTGTGGGTGTGGGTATGATCGTGTCAGTGGTGGTTAACCGTTTCGGTTTACTATAGTTTTGATAATGGTGCAGGTAGGTTGTTCATTGAGGTTGTCTGGTTGAAGATGGTGCCTGTCCCTTGGTGAATCACCAGAGTGATATCACTATATACACACTGTAAAAACTGAACAACCTAAATGTTGCACTATACTACATGCTCAAAATCTATATTCCTTCTAATTATTAAACATGTTCAAAATCTTCAAGGCCTTATTGAATATAAAATATGGGGGAGCAACTTTACACATTCTCACATTTCTAAAATACCATTATAAATTCTAGAAATAAAATTTGGACGAAGCTAAAAACATCTAAAGTGACATTGTGACGTGAAAAAAAAAGGATGTGAAGCTGTGATCTCAGAATGGTTATGTTTTCAACTTTTGATAGAGTTGAATCTAGCATCTATTGGAGAAGATGGTTGCTCTTTTGGTTTTCCTATTTGCACATTGTCCTGAATAACAAACTTAAAGGAGTTATCTATTGAAGCTTTCAAAAACACAAAACCATTCAAGAGTTTACGCATTTTTTGAGGGTCAAAATGGCAATCATCATCGGAGAAAAGGAACAAATTCATCTCTAGATAACAAAAGAAGTGGAAATGAGGTGTTTTAGTATATCTATTTCATCACAGAAAAGTTCAGTCTAATGGAATATGATGGGATTTTACACCTTTATTATTTTTTTACACGTGTAATTTTGCATGAAATCTTGACTAAATTCTGCTAAGCTATGAAGCCTAAACCAATTGGATCATAGAGAGATTTTCTTGAGCTGTTGCATGATACAAACTTCCTCGACCCTTCACAAGGCTTTCATGATGTTACTGACATGCAACTTGCGATGAGACTATCATCAACTTAATGATGAAAATTGTATATAAACAAATAGTAGTTGAATCTTGAAATTCTGCTATTCATAGTCACCAACTATGTGTGACTAGATAAAAGAGAGTTGTTTTTCCGACACCAACATCAGTTCGGATGTATGCTTTTGGGGTGTTTGGAAAACCTCTCTTGTATATCCAACAGTTAACTTATTCATATTCGACGTAGGATACACAACTTACACTTGAACACAACGTACACGACAAACAAACTAGACTTGGCAATTGAGCTTTTTGGTTGAGCTGTGTAGAATTAACATTCTACTTTGTTTCGTAGTTCATTCTATAGTGCACAAGTGAGATAAGTCTTGTATCATACATACGTTAATTTATTTTCAACATTGAGTCAATAAATCTCACCATTAAAACATATTAGATATAACGTGGCTTATTGATTCAACGATGAAAAAAACATTTATGCATAGTGTAAGACCATTTTACATATTAGACAAAGTCTTGTTTTGTTACCAAAAGGAGACCATCAAACACCACATAAAAAAACTTAGTATTTGATGTTTTTTTCCTTCTTTTTTCTTTTACAAAACGAAATAGAATGTTAATTCAATGTAATCAGCCATCAAATGACTTAACATTTAATATTTGAGTCAAAAGGAAATTTTAATTATTTATAACATAAATGTCAAAGCACATACTTTGGTAATGGAAAACTAAGTTTCACTTATATGAAAAGCTATTAGTCAAACAACTTATTATCATAATTTATTTTTAATAATCATAGCCTCAAACTTGCAATATTCAATATATGCCTCAGTAACATGTAGATAAGTTAACCATTTGGGTCTTCAAAATTGTGTAAATAAATAGGATTAAATCCAGAAATTTAAAGTCATTCAAAGCTAGCTCTAGGCTCTAGCATGTTTCTCTTACAAGTATAACATTTGATTACATTGATATAAGTATTTACTGATGAGTACATTGACCAACGAGTATGTAAATATCTATAAATAATAACATGAGCTAATACCACCACTTGTTTTCTTTACAAAAAATACACTCTGAAAAGAAAAGAAGCTCTATGAAATGGTGGAAAATGTATACAAATTCACAATAACAACAGATATAACTTAATGATTTCTAAGGTTTTAGAATGGCCAATTGTTCAAAGCGCAACAGTTTCTGTTCAGCTAATGGTTCAGTTGAGAAAACCAAATGAATAGAGAAGCGAATTAACGAGTGAAAATCACGATTCTTATCCATTTTTAGGTTTTGGTGACTTGATATAATGACGGTACGGAGAACCATGTTGACCATTTGGACTTGACAAGATCCTCATAGGTTGACCCTTCTTCGATAAAGATGCTACCTGTGTTTGTGTGCCATTTTTAGAATTCGGCATTGACATTGTACGATCTACTCGCACCACTTGAAAGTGATATGACGCGATAGCCATATCTTTGAGGTTTTGCAAAGGCTTTAGAGCTTGAACAACTTCACTCATCATAGGTCTGGCTTTCGGATCACGGTTAAGGCATTGGGCAGCTAGTTGGGCGGCTTTCTGTGCCCCTTTGACAGAGAAGTGACCTTCGAGACGAGGATCAATTATCTGGAATAACAATCTTCGTTCTCCAAGTACAGGTCTCGCCCATTCCACAAGATTGTGTTCACCGTTTGGTCTATTTTTATCAACAGCTCGCCGTCCAGTGAGCATTTCAAGTAGTACTACTCCAAAACTATAGACATCGCTCTTTGATGTCAAATGACCTAACCAGAATCATCAGCACAAGTCAAAACTAAAACTGATATCGTGTAACAATGCAACAAATAAAAGTTTGAGTTTTAGAATGAAAGCAAATGAATGACTTTATATCCAAAGAGTCAACTTAAGGGCGTTTTTTGTTTGAAAACAATGTTATGTTTTCATTAATTAATAATTACAAAAATGTCACGTTTTCACTCCGTCTTATATTACCAAAGATTTGTACGGCAAAATTAAAACAATACACAAATCTTCGGAAATAGGAAACAAAGTGACACTGTAATTAATTGTAACAGGATCATTTCAATGTTTGGAAATAATGTTCTTCTAACTACTGCAACTAGGTTCACGAATGTATAAAACAATTTGCAAATATTTACCATTTATCATGTCAATTCCTCATATGCAAACAAAATCTTATATTTGTACAGTGGAAAAAGGCTTAAATTTATGACAGGCCATAGAACTTATAACAAGCATAATTTTAGCTTAAAAGTAATATTAATGCAATAAAAGTGATCAGTTCAATATTAAATATTATATTCATAATACCAAGACCTAGATGTCAAATTATATACAATCTCAGATACAATTAGCAATCTTGAGCCTGAATCACGTTATCTATACCATATATAAAGGGGTTGTCAAATTTAAGTGTGATTTTCTCTTAGAATTTTACCCTTCATTCTTATTCAGAGCTTTGTCATTCTACACCTAATCAAATAGCTGAACTTTCTACTCCATTATACAACGGGGACACTAATTTCTTGGTCTAACTCTGTATGCTTCCATTTTAACATTCATTTAAACTTCCTATTTATAATTTATCCCTTCTTTATCCAACCAAAGAGAAAAAACCGAAAGAAAATGAGAAACCGGAAAATGTAAACAGACGGGCGCATTCATGCTAGTGGAGTTTAAATTTAATGCAACAAAAATCAAGAAAGCAAACTAACCAGTCATCACATATTCAGGAGCTGCATAACCATATGTTCCCATAACTCTTGTTGATATGTGTGTATTTTCCCCTTGAGGACCATCTTTGGCAAGTCCAAAATCAGAGAGCTTTGCATTGTATTCCTAAAAAACAATTTTGCATTTTATGTTATGAAGTTGGAGGAAGAACAGAAAATTATTAAATAACATTTTGCCATAAAGAACTCACGTACCGCATCTAATAAAATATTAGAAGTCTTGAAATCGCGATAGATTATTGGCCTTTGAGCTTCTTCGTGAAGAAAATGCAGACCTTTTGCTGCACCGAGCGCAATTTTCATTCTGATAGACCAAGGAAGAGGCAACGACCCTTCTGCACAATTCATGGTTGTTACCAGAAAACAATAAATTTCCTTATGCATACCAATTTTTAAGAGAGTAGTGCAAAAGAGAAAAAAACAATGCATCCGAGGAAGAAGTTCATTTAATTTAGTTATTGTTTTCTTGAAATATGAAAGCGCATGAGCCCTATAACAACTGATTGGATTTGCTGCGGTCACAAATCCTATGCATTCACACAGAATATATCGGTGGCCGTTGGATTGGATCTATAGACTAGACAGTCCAGATTTCAAGTTCGGTATTTTAGAATTTTAAAATAAGACAAAATCTGCTTGCTTATATCATTGTTTGATCTCGGTCCAACGACCATCAATGTGCTGACTGTGTAAACACACGAGATTGTGACTGCAGGCAATCCAAATCCGATAACAACCTAGGACCCTAAGATTTAGTTGTGAATCAAATCCTGTATCAAAATTATGGTGGTGCATTGAATAGGGAATACAATATTAATGTTTGTGAGGAAAGTCGTAGCTACAGCGATAATCAAGCATATTTTCAACTTAACTTTATATCAAATGCAGTGTGATAACTTTGGTTTTAATGTGTGTCAAAAGCCTTCAATTTTGCTGCAATGAAAAGGGATTGCATACACGCAAAATAAATGTAGTAGTGAAGGCATGCAATAGAAGTAAAACAGGTTATCGTACTTCTGAAAAGATGGTTTTCCAAACTTCCACGCGGCATAAACTGATAAACCAATAATCTTTGATCATCTTCAATACAGAAGCCAATCAATTTGACTAAATTTGGGTGGACGATATCACCGAGAATGTTTAACTCAGCCTGGAAAGGGAAACAAATAAAAACTTAGAATAAGCATTTGTAAACGAAATGCATCAAAGGAAAAAAAATTGAGAATAAGGGATTTTAAGTCTCGTTCGTACAAGCCACTCTTTGTGACCTTGAAGTCCATCATGGTTGAGGGTCTTGACTGCGACGGTAAGTCCAGTACCTGGTTTCACCGGTGCAGTTCCATTCTCCTCAATCCAACCTTTGAACACACAACCGAATCCTCCCTCACCAAGAAGACTCTCGGGTCGGAAATTCCTAGTTGCCATCTTTAGCTCATTGAATGTGAACTTTCTCAAATCAGAAGAAACCTTCAACTCTTCGCTGAACATTGGAGTGGAAGGGATACTTTCTGCATTACTAGTTGTAGAGGATCCTGGAGGAGCACTTTTTTCCTTTTTTCTTCTCTCAGACGCAGATGCATTTTCTACTAATAGAAAGAAAGAAAAAAAAACTAAACTTATTATTGTCAATTAAGCGACTAAAGAAATTAAAAAATTAAACAATCTTAGATCAGATGATCCTGACATATGCTAGAAACAACTTATGACTTGTCCATCAAATGTTTTCAACTTATTTCCATAAGCACTTCAAGATAACCAATAAAAACAATTTATAGTTTATAGTTAAACAATTTGATTTTATCTTTTGTTATAGAAATAAATTATACATAAGCATTTATATGATTAGTGCTTATGTTATAAGCGATTAGCGCTATTGCTAACACTTGTGAAGAGATTATGCAGCTGGTCAATGGTAATGCACAACAGATCATTGTTTTGAAACTCAATTGTTTTCAAACAAAACCTCCAACTTCCTTTAGTAGTAAAATTACAATAAATTTTTTGCATATTTTCAATTAACTCACAACCTAAGTCGTATCTTGAAACTAAAATTAGCAGCTCAGAGATAAAAATAGATGACCAGAATCTAACAGTATAGGCTCTGTTTGGATAAAAAAACTTAATTAAGTGCTTATAGCATAGGTGCTTATCATACAAGTGCCTATAGCATAAGCACTTATTATGTATAAGCTATTTCTATACCAAAATATTAAATAATGTCAAATTGTTTTCGTATAAGCTACAAACTCTTTCATAAACTATCCTAGAGAGCTTATGGAAATAAGCTGAAACCAACATGTAAACACTTCACAAGTGCTTATGCTAATAATTTCTAGTAAGTTCAAATAAGCCAATCAAAACTGGTCTAAAAACAAATCTTTCTAATTCTACGTAACATTACTGTCAAACAGATTATTTCCAGAACTAAACAAACATGCATAAAAGAAAACAAAATTACCATTATGAGCACTTGTGGTACCACTTTTGGAACTATCAACCTTTAATCTTGAAGGTATACACTTTCCAAAGCAACTAAATTTAACACAACAACCAATTTCCTTCTCATCACAATCTTTCTTCATCTTTCCCTTTGACTTCCCTCCCACATCCAAACTCCCTGCTTGAATTGCATTATTCCTAAACCCCATCTTCCAAAAACTCTTAAATTTTTTATTTTTTTTTACATATTCAAAAATTCACCATAAAGTTTCAAACTTTAGAACATGGTTATAAAATAAGACAAAAATAAAAAACACCCACTTCAAGAAATCTCAATTCCAATAATTTAAGGCTGTGAAAACTATGATCATAATCATAAAAATTCAAAATTTAGAAAATGGTTATAAATAAAGACAAAAATAAAAAACACCCAATTGAAGAAATCTAAATACCAATAATTGAAAGCTATAAAATTTACTAGAAATTTAGAAACATCATTAAAAATAACTAAAAGAACAAAAACATGATAGTTTTGAGTGAAACAACAAAAGGATCAACACAAGTACACAAAAACAAAGACAACCCAGTTGAGGAAATTGAGTCCAAAGGAGGTGTATGTGGGAAAGAGAGAGATTGAGTTTGCATTTGCATGTGAAAGGGAGGTTTTTTTCAACAACGGGCAGGACGGGCAGGCATGAAATGTGGAAGAAAGAAACCGGGCAGGACGGGCAAGAGAGAGAAAAGGACAGCCATAATGCTTTTGCTTTTCTGTGAGAAGAGCACTTGTTGCTACTTTCTTCTTAATTGTTTGACTTTCATTTTTGCACTTTGAAGAAGATAATATTATTTTTATTTTTTGCTATTTAAAAAAACTCAATTATTAAATGAAAATCATGTGTTATATTATTTGATAAATTGATTGATATATGCATAGTTTTGCTACTTATCCTCTTTTACAATCTTCTCTCTATCTATCCATAATAATGTTTTTTTTGAAGGATCCACAATAATGTATTTTATTTGTTTGAAGGATCAATAATGTATTTTATTAGGTCTTATAATACAAATGTTATAATATACTATAGTTCTTGTACTAGTAAATGCTTAATTAAGATTTGTTTATCCAAATATAACCTAAATTAAGAGGTCTATCTAAAGATGGTTGTCAATTTTAGATTTCTTGGTATTAGGGGAAATTGATCATTAAAAAAAATTAATCGAATTCAATTAGTTTTTTTTTAAGGAGAATTCCATTTATTAAAGGGCGTTTTATTAAGGGAGTTGGTTATAAAATGTTTATTTGTTTTTTAAGGATAAAATGGTTATTTGAATCATAATTAATAATAAATGTTAATTAATAATAAATACTTCCTCCTTAATTTTTTTTAAGAATTGTAATATTTTTTACATCTTTATATAACTTTTTTGGTTCAACTTTCCAATTCTTAAGAAAAGATGTTTGATAATCAACAAATAAGTAAACTCTCATAAAAAAAAAATTCACGTAGAATTTTCAAATTTTAACTATTTCGTGATATTTTTAACTTAACATTCCATCTCCCTAATTTTATGCTCTATTTAAAAAATATTTTTAAATATAAGCTCTCATATGATTATTTTTTTACAGGAAGCTGGTATGAAAGTTGTTGTGTGCATTTATTATTATTTTCGTATGTACAGTAATCATAAGGCTACTATTTTTTTTCATTCTATGACCTTCTCACACGTCCTATTTTGTTTTCAGAATACACCCTTAGGGGATTTTTGGATTCTAGAATCAAAATTGAGTTTTTCCTAAAAAAAATTCCAAAGTTTTTGGAATATGTTGAAAATATAATTTTGGATCCAGTCAAGGAGAAGGTTGTGAAGTTTTGGGTCTACAAAGCAATGCATATGGGGAATACTACAACAAACAGAGTTGAATCTGCACACAGTTGATTGAAAAAAAATCTGACTAGTAGTATGGGTGATTTAAGTACAAACTGGAAATCCGTTCATGACATGCTAGAGTTGCAACATACTCAGATACACGTTTTCTTTCAGACGAGCATTATCATGCCTGAACATAGGTTCAAAGGAAAGGTTTTGTGATCTAGGTTGATTCAGAACATATCAAGGAACACTTTGCATTATCTTGCAGACGAGTTTGATCGAGCAGTTGATAAACCAAGGTTTTGTGGACCAGCACTTGTTTATAGGGAATTAGTTACGCTTGGAAGATAAACCAAAAAAATAAAAAAATACTCCATCCATTCCTATTTAAGTGTCGTTTTGGAATATTAACACCAAATTATTTTTGCACCTTTACTTCCTATTATAACCTTGTTTTAATCTACCAATATATTCCTTTTTTTTGCACACACTTTCTCTTTTTAATAAATTTAATGTTATCTTTCTCTCGTAACAAACAATTGTTAGTTACTATCTTTTTCTTCAACAAATTCTTATTTTTTGCACACTCTATCTCTCTCATAACCAAACAATTGTCAATTTTAAGATATCAAAAAACAAACTTTGTTTAAAAAAACAAACTTTAGTTTTCCAAATATATGCATTAATTAGTTTTATTGAAAAAGATAAGAGTAATTGGCAAAGCGTATTATTGACAAATTATACTCTTAAAAATCCAAAACGACAGTTAAATAGAAACGATAAATCCGCACTCAAATGACACTTAAAAAGGAACGGAGAGAGTAATAGTTAGTTTTTTTTTTCTTTTTCAAAATGACAATTGAGTCCATAAAGTTAAGAAGATTGTGTTTAACTGAATATCGATATGAAATTTTGCTCGAATACGATTTTATTATATTATTATATTATAACAAGAGGAAAGATATATAGTAGAATATAATCTCCATACAAATATCAATTATTACGAAGGCATAACTTTTTATAAAGGCTGAATAATTTAAAAAATAAAATAAAAATTCAATGATAGAATAAATAAATTTGATTCAAACCAACATCAGAACCATGGGAATGTTTTCATCCCTTGAGAGGATGAAACTAATGCTAAGAATCCTACAGTGAGATATAGGTAAACGAACCAAGTCCATACTGTTAATACCCAAATTGAACGTGGTATCTCTTGCTTGTTGAATGTGACTTGTAAGAGTGATATGATATAATATAAAAGTTATAATCGCTGCGGCAGTATTTGAAACAAGTCTCACTTCTATGCTTGATATTACACTTGATAGCAGCAGAATGTATAAGATTACCATGGTGTTGTTGTTGTTGTGAGGGTTAGGGTTAGGGTTACGGACACGATGTAGTGTACTTCCAATATTAAGTGCTATTTGAAAAATCGAAACAACAGCGAGGACTATGAGCATCACAGCAATGTTATGTTGTGCATGAATTTACCAAAATATGATGATATATTCATTGCAGCAAACATAATCAATGCCAAGAATAAATTCATCGTGATCACAACAACTCTCTTAAACTTCTGATGATCTTTGTCGATGTCGCTGATCATGTACCTAAATAGTGAGATTAGAAACATACATTAATTGAGTTTTTTTTTCGCTTATTTTGAACCGAAAAAATATTAAAAGCTAATACAATAGTACAAATAGTATAAAGGTAAAAGAAAGGATTTGATTACCACTGATTAATTGAATCCATTATTTGGCAGCACACACAGATCTTCATTTGGTGAATATAGGTTGACGACTCTTTTGTTTGTACTTTGACTGGATAGGTTGCGACTTAAACAGGTGTGTGCAGTAACAAACATCACAGGATAAATAGAGAAGTTAGTTTTTTTTTTTTTTTTACAAAATCAAACAGTTCACAACCTAAAGAGTAACATTCCCAAATTTTAGAGAAGTCATGTTCATTCAATGTCTCAAAAATCAATACTATATATAAAGAACCCCACTTTTGGGCTGACTTTTTCTTTTCCAAGATACTCTCAATTTTCAATACAGATTACACATGTAACAAATAAACAAAAATAAATTTATATTAAAACAAATGTAACAAACACGATATGTATATTGATTTTTTTTCTTTTATTATTTAAAAGTATAACAAACTAAATGAGTATATTTATACTTACCTTTTCATTATCCCAATTATACACTTAAACAACTTTTTCTATAATAAAATGATTTTTTTGTTATATTGTTGGTGTTCATTGAAATAGATAATGATGGTTAGTTTTGTTTTTTTTTTTTTTAGAAAAGTTTTGTTTGTTATAGCTTGAAACAACAAACATTATATTTTTAGTTTTAATCAAAATTAAAATTTCATAAAAAAAAAACATCGTTCATAATTTTTAAACGTTAGTGCAATCAAAAGAGCAGAAAGACGGACACGTGATAATTTGCAAAACTCCCTAGGATACAGCAGGCCCTTCTCCTAGTTATGGAGGTTACAGAATAACAAGAATGATAATTTGATCAGGCAGATGTTTATTTTAGGAATTAAAAAAATTGGAGGAGAAGAAAATGAAGTTTTCTATTTTCTGTTGTGTGAGGTATGCCTGTAGTTTCTTTCTACGAAGAACACGTTAGTAAATTACTAACAATGTTTGTTTTTAATAGTAGTCGGCAAGGTGGAAAAGTGATTTCTCTATATGTGCCAAATTGTTACGTTGCCAATTTAATATTGACCCGTTAAACATTAATTAAAATCAGTTACAAATTAAAACTAATTTTGCAAAATTGATGGAAAGGCACATGATGGAAAAAACACGTTTTATTCCACTAATAATGAGTCATTGACCAAATAAATGGAAAACTATAACTTTTGAAATATAACAAATAGTATAAGAATACAACAATTTATGTTAGCTTCTTATTCATTTCTTCTGCTCATTACAGTTTGGTCTCAGTCTCACCATGGCAGACAACGACACCAGAATCACAGAACTAGAAGCTGGATTGAATCGCATCACTGAAACAGTGGCAAAAAACCACTTAGAAGTCCTAGCAGAGATCGATCGACTCACGAAGGCCTTTGAGACACTTCAGCAAGGGAACACGC
>Ga0315913_1000546_pt1 | contig 34613 bp, 26 predicted proteins | sample MpolsnodulesMG_FD_207736 | JGI IMG/M metagenome (GOLD analysis project Ga0315913, IMG submission 207736) | Medicago polymorpha root nodule microbial communities from Los Angeles, California, United States - small nodules | ecosystem: Host-associated > Plants > Roots > Nodule | place: USA...
GAAGGCCAAGAGAGTTCACATGCAGCACCAATTGATAGCTGATAAACCTGCATTTAGATACGATAAATAAATGTCAAATTCAAAGAGAGAAAGTAGTGCTTTCAAAAGCTCACATTAAAAATGAAAATTCACCTCTCTTTCATTGTACATTGGGATTTGAACAAGAACCATAGGGTAATTAGAGCTTCCCAACTCAACATCATCCTTAATAGTCTCCCATTTATAACGCTTCTCTGGTGTTCTTTTAAACAACTTCACAAAACAAATGACAACTCCCATGTAAACTATCTCAACCAATATCATCAATGACATGCCTAGGCACATAAACACTGCCACTCTCAGCATTGGCACGATCAAAGGTTCTCTTATTTTCCTCCAAATAAACGCAAGTTGCATACAAACTCCTTCACTAGCTACTTGAAACGCCTCCATATTTTTCTTAAACTTTGTTTTTTATCGCCACAAATGGGAAAGACAATGACCCACTTGGTTGAAATGAAAGTAAAAAAACATTTATGAAAAGAAAAGAGATGTAGAACAGACCATTGACAGTGCGAAGCAAATAAAGGGTTGACCAAGATACATAACGAGTGTGTGTTTGTGTTTTTCTTTGTTGTAAGAGGTATAAAATAATTGTGCACGGCACGATGTGCATGTGAAATTCGAATATAAAAAGTTAATAATTCATCTTTACATTTTTTTTCTTGGATTCGAACCAGACTTGGACATGCAGTAGCGTTTTGACGTCTATTTGACACGCAAAAAATAGTAAAAAATACCTAAATTCATCTCTTATGTTCGACGCACGAGTTGATCTCCTATATTCATTGCATTTTTTGAATTCATTTTCTTCTATTTTGTGTAGTTTTCTTCTTATGTTAAAAATAATCGTAAAATATATTTGAAAAACTATCTATTTTCTATCAATAATGAAATTCTTTAATAGGATGAACTGAAATCTACAAAGCTTTAATTTATTTCCTCTTTCATGAAATAGAATTCTATATTTTTAAATCAAAAGTATTAATTGTTGAGATTAATTCTATATGAATTTTTCTATATATAATATAAAATATAATAGTATAAGGAAAAGCAAGCCTCTTATAAAGGAAAATATACCAATTTGAGAAATTGGGAGATACATCCTGGCTGGTTCACCTATGATTAACATAATCAAGATAATAACTAAATTTCTAACGATATAAGAAATGATTACCGACAAAAATATTGTGATTACTATAAAATAAATGATCATTCATGAATATCTAACATATTTTTCATTACTGGACATTCGTCCCAAGCACCGGTTAGAAATCTGCCTAAATCTTTTTATAGGTCCACAAAATTGATGCTATTAAAATTTATGAATCATATTATATAGTTAATATCGTGTGAATATGATTTTTGTTGAAAAACTCTTTACGTTTTATTACAATAATAATATATACGTTATAAATACAATATTGTTCAAGACATAAAAATTTACTTCGTGAACTTAACTCAGTTGGTAGGAACTATGCATAATATATGATATGTTCGAGGTTCAAACCCCGACCATCACAAAAAAAAAAAGAGAAATAAAAGGTGGCGAGTTTGACGAAATCTCTCTAGCTTCAGACTCTTTCTATTGGGAGCTTTGGTTTGTATACTGTTTGCAGGGTTTTGAGAAACCATTTTATGAGCTCGATCTAGACAGAAAAATGAAGGTTCTTTATGTGTTTGTGGCTTTATGAGACAATTTTTTTTAGGACAAATCAACTAAATTTAACAATTCTCCGCAATATCAAGAATTGAGACCGTTATTGTGATTTAAAATCATGATGTATGTAGATAAGAACCCGAATAGTTAGTTTCCGTGCAAAATGATATCGTTGTAATTGGGTTAGGTATCACGATGTAATCAATTAATCATGCTAGTTTTCTTCTTGGAAAACTGAGTTGAGCAGTTGCATACTTAACTAACTAAGAACTTTTGTTAGATATTAAAATTGAAACTTCAAAAAGTTGAGTGTGCATTGAATAATGCAAACTTTATTAAAAACAAAGTGTCTCTTCAAGATAAATAAGTACAATCAAGATAGAAACAACAAAGCAAACAACATTGTATATAGGCACCCAAACGAACACCCATATACACCGTACATCAAATAAAATTGAGACAAACCAACCAAAGACATGCTACTCGCATCTAAACCCCTTCAAAATAACAACCTAACCGACCAAAAATCATGCAGCAACCTTTGCTAGTTGTGAATAATGAATATTATATTGCAATTTTCTTCATGCTTATGTAAGTTGAAGTCACAAAACCAAAATTGGTGAATAAAGTATTGCCAATGCCAAGTTCTTCTAGGAGTTAGAAACAAAAGTGCCAACGTATCCAAATGCTAGGATGAAGAAAGCAATTGCTTGCATATATAAGAATATGAAGAATTGATTTTTCCCATGCATAAGATCATAGCAACCACAAAATAGGAGGTAGAATCCAACAAAAAGTTCTGACAGGTGAATCCTAATGATTGAACACAAACAAAACAATATGTAGATAGGTAAGTACTAAATATAACTACAAAAAGTGAATTATTAAATGCTATAAGAAATACTCCATTTGTTTTTAAACATAAGAAAAAAAACCAACGGACTAAATGCAAAGATTTTTTTGCTTATATTTGTTGAGACCATGAGAGTAATATTTTACACGTATTTTTACCTGTCTACAATCTTAAATCGAAGCTTTTTGAGTTCTTTACCACCATCTTTACCCTTGAGAGCATCTCCAAGTTTTTCGGTGACAATCCATTCATTCACTCTACTAGTCTCTAGTAGACCAACAATTGTTGCTTTTGTTCGATGTAAAGCTATAGTATTTTCAAAGAGAACCCAAAAGATAACTAAATAGAATGACCTGAAAGAGAAACAAATTGAGTAATCAAACTCTATGGATAATCTAAACTCAACTTTTGTTTATGAAATTCGACCGTGAGAACATCTTCAACTGGATTACTTAGGTTTAAGGCAAATGTGATCTTGAGATGTGTGACTGTAAAACCAAACTTAGGTTAAGGCAAATAGATGAAATGAAAAGTTGAGTAAATAAAGACCTTGGTGTTCCAACAGCTTTTAGAAGGGTGATGATGGAAGGAATATAAACAGTTCCCCATTTAGGGACCACAACCTCAGGCACCATAACAGTTGCAGGTAACAATATGCAATAGAACACAAATGTGTGTATGTGGACCACAATCTTCCGAATAAAGAAAAAACTGTAAACAATATGTAGCTTCTTCAACAAAGACACTTTCTGCAATGGTAAAATCAAACAAGCACATTGATGAATTCAGATAATAAATTATATTATAATTGGCCAATATTCATTAAAGGATCAACCTATTTTTACCTTGCTTGTGACAATCTCCATAACAATTTTTCTGAAAAGATTGGCTGGTCCACATGACCATCGATGTTGTTGGTACCTATAGGCCTTTAAAGTACTTGGTAATTCGTTTTTAACCTATAGTTCAATTCATACCAATGTAACATCATATTTTAGTAACATAGCAACAAGTCAAGAGTTTAGAAATTGGATTAAGAAAATGGAACCTGCAAATTGGAGAGGTATAAGAATTTCCATCCTTTGAGGCTGGCACGGACAGCCAAATCCATGTCTTCAACAGTGGTTCTATCTTTCCATCCACCAGCTTCATTCAACGCCGAAATTCTCCATACACCCGCAGTCCCTATGTCATTTCATTTATAATACCTTAAACATTGACAGTAGTGTAATGTAAATTATTTATCATGCCACATTCCCAACAGACCACAAGAAAACATGAAACTATAACTTCCATTATACTATACTGCTTCCACTATTCTTTTTGAAAAGGAAAATTGATGAAATTGTTTTAGACATGAGATGAGATTACCATTGAAGCCAAAGAAGGCATAAGTAGAAGACCCCACTTCTTGTTCAACTTTAAAATGATAATCAAGTGACATTTGTTGCATCCTCGTCATTAAACATTCATTTGCATTCACTAAAACATAGGGGAAAAACATACAAATTGTAAATCTCATCTACATACATTTTTTTCAAAGAAAAAAAGCACAAATTAAATCTTTCAAAAAAACATAATAGGTAAAATACATTTTTTTATATATTTTGTGTTCCTCATATTCTTATATATTAGTGACCAACGATTATTGCATCTTTGTTTAGAATTATTCTACATGTATATTATTTTTATTACAATTCTTTTTTTTAGTGTATATAGTTGTATTCTATCCTAAATTTCAAAACTTTTATGTATCACACCCACACACGTATTATGTTTTCGGGTTTCATATATTAAAGTTAATGCGATTCTTGAAGAAGAAAAAAAAGCGAAATTACCAAACTTCCAGCGAGCTTGAACGAGACCAAGCTCAGGATTATTGACAAGAAAAGGGATGGCTCGGAGGAGAAAATCGGGTTCTGGCTGAAAATCAGCATCAAAGATGGCTACATATTCACATTGTAGGACATGACTATGTTTCATTCCTTCCTTTAGAGCACCTGCTTTGTATCCATTTCTATTGTCCCTGACTTCATACTTTATATTCACACCTTTGCTTCGCCATCCACGACATTCTTCCTGTACCAACTCCTGCAGTTTTTTTGGTTCACATGTTACAATCACCTTTAGTACAAACTTTACCCCGTCATTAATCCTATCATTTACTATTAAATTATTACCACTATTAAAAGAAGTTGAATTTTCTCTTCACAAAAAAGTTGAATTTATATTAGCCCAAAAAGAAAAAGTTCAATTTTAGACCAAAAATAAAAAAGAATTTCGGCTAGGTTTCACATTTATAAGTTAGCAACGAAATTATAAATGTGTTTAATGTGTCTCATATTTTATTATATATGATTTTATATTGTTGATTCAACTTTTTTTTTTTAAAAGAAGTATGCTTATAACATTTTATTAATAACGAGAGAGTATGTACAACAAGGTATATTATAATAAATAGTTGGACTAGTTGATAACGTGGCAACCCCTACAAGGGTGTGAGCTACCTCATTTGTTTGTCTAACCTTGAACTTGACTTTATAGTTGGTGAAATGAGTAGCAAAAAGACTCATGTAAGATGAAACCACATAGTCAAATTATGTAACATCAATCTAGTGATGATGGATGTCGTTTGTTGTAATCTCTTTAAATCCAAAGTGAAGTCAACACTGTCAAATTGCATGTTACTTACCCATTGTAAAGCGTGAAAAAGTCTCAGACCTTCTCCCAAGGACATTGGACACATTGGAGTGATAGATAAAGACTTGTCCAAAACAAACATACATTCGTCACCATGAATACAAATTCCAATTCCTGTTCTAAAAAAGATGATCGACATTACACTTAATGCAACCTCCTTGTGGACACTGCCACCTAACCAGAACTGTAGCAGCCACTGGTGCATGAAACGAATGACGAGTTGTACCTGATGCACCTTGCCTTGCCGGTGTTGTTGTCGCCATCTAATTACTGCGAGTTGAGCCTATTGAATTGTACTAAGACTAGTTGCTGGAGTAGCAACGTTAGCTAAAACCCATTCCTCTAAGAGGTGACAGATGCGGTCAAAACCTAAGCACGTGATTCTGAGACATCTTGCCAAAGCTTGAGATTTATATGTTTCCTTGCGCTCTAAAAGATAACATCAAACCATTAAGAAAGCTCTTGCAAAAACTGATGTAACAATTCAAAAATAGCATCATCAGTTGTCGAGTTCTTTTCGATGAGCTCCATATAGATTGCATCCCATAGGCCAATCCGCTGCCAAACTTGCAAAGTAAAAGGACATTCGAAGCAAATATGGGCAAGGTTCTCATTAGAGCCATCACGACTTACACAATTTGTAAGACATTGCACTCCTTTATCCTGAAGTCGAATCCAGGTAAGCAAGCACCCATGTCACATATGCCAAAATTATATTATTATCCTTTGGAGACATTTTCAACCTCCAAATACTAGACCAAAACCCCGATCTCCGGAGATGAGAAATATCTACCAACTCTTCCACACATAAAATGATGGCATTCTTGACATAATACAACATTCTTCTCTACTTTTCAAATTAGTCTATCCTCCACTATTTGGTTAAGTAAAGGTATTCAAAGAATAGAGTTAGCTATATCAGGACTAAATACTTGATGAAACACTTCTTGGTTCCAACCCTTCCGCGTGGTATCAATCAAACTACTCACAGAGAAACCTCACATAAAGTGTGGACTCGAAATATTACCATTAATGCAATCACCATTCAACAACCACGTCTCATCAAGAATAGAGATAAAACTACTTGTACCAACACATAACGCGTCCCGCCATAGACTATGAAACACACCTTCAAAGTACTCCTCCATATGTAACATGAATTATGCCTTAAATTAGTAGTCAGATAGCTACGAGACAAGAAATATCGAGCCTTTAAAATACAAACAACTAAGGAATTAGGTTTTGTCTGAAAATTCCATCCTAGTTTCCTTGAAATAGTCAAGTTGAAAGGAATCAGGTCTTTGAAACCCATCCCTCCATGATTTTTGTGTAGCGACAGCTTCTCCTAAGACATCCAGTGGTTGCCCCAATTATTAGGGATCCCATGGCCTCATAAAAAAGAGTTCATCATCTTTTACATAGTAGAAATAATATAGGTGGGTTGGAGGAACTCATCATAACGTAAGAAGGAATAGCATGCAACACATAGTTGATCATGACTTTGCGACTTGCTTTAGGAAGACATTTACTGCTTTAGGAATTAATTTTCCGCCAAATATTGTCCTTGATGTATGAAAAAACAGCTGTATGATCCCTCCCGATCATCGAAGGAAGATCTAAATGCTTCCTTGTACCAAGCACAACCTGAACCCCCATGATATTTGTAATGGAATTTTTCAAAGCATCAGATACATTTATGCTATAATACATATCATATTTAGGCAGGGTAATAGCTTAACTAGTGGCTGCTTCATCCATTGTAAGAATGTTCAGCATCACATGATCCCGACGCTCTTCCGCTTTAAAGAAGAGGAAACAATCATCAACAAACAGTAAATGGGACACTGGTGGTGCACCTCCACCTATGGACGTGCCTCGAAGGTCATATTTGGCTTCGACACACCTAATAAGGGAGGACAATCCTTCTACACAAATGATGAAGATGTATGGAGAAAAAGGGTCTCCTGGTCTCAATCCGCTACTCGGAATAGCCGGCTACACCGCTTCATTATTAACAAGTACTAAATAGTCACATGTTTCAACACACATATACATCTAATGAATACACTAATGGTTAAAACTCATCTTGAACATGACATCCTTTAAGTAATTGGAATACATTCGATCATACGCGTTACTAATATCCAGATTAAGTGTTACATAACCATATCTCCCCCTCGTCTTCGTCTTCATGTAGTTAGTTACCTCAATAACTACCATGACATTGTCAAGGATTGACCTACCCGGAACAAAGGTAGAGCGAGCATCAAAAACACATTTATGGAGAACGACTTTCAATTTATTTGCAAGAACTTTAGAGATAATCTTATACATAACGTAACACAAAGCAATAGTTATATTGGTTGTATTCAAATAAGCTATGAACTAACCAGTTTCTAACCACTCATAACAGTCCTTAAAAATATCCTCACTAGAAAGGCTCCATAAATGTTGGTAGAAACCCGAATTATATCAATTAGGACAAAGAGATTTGTCCATGTACATTGATGGTCGGATTAGGAAAGTGTACCAAATTTTTTACCAAGTAATAAAGTGATAAATAGAGTATCGTATCCATAGGGATTGACGTTTTGTCTAAACAATTCATGTTACTTATTTGGGAACAATAAAATAAATAAAGAGATAAGGGTTTAGAGTTTTGCAATTTAATATGTTTGCAACAGAGCAAAGTTACCTGTTTAATTGCAGAATGTTAGCGATGGTTAGGATTCTTTGAAATCCCCTCTATTCATTTGTTGGAATTAATTAACAATCAAGTCAAGTTCAATTATTCTAAGTATATTAGCTAAGTGATGAGTTCGTCGGGAAGTGATAAGCTAATCAGTTTGTCAAGTTGCACCTGGTCGTCGCACGGTGTTCCTTTCGTGTGGGGTCTTACTCTTTCAGTTGATTTCGATCTATCCCTCCTCCTATTGAGTTGCACTTGTTAGTCACATGACGATCCTTACGTGTGGGGTCTTACTCCCTCATGGGTAATTGAAACATAAACTTAAATTTAGAGTTCCTAAATTTCCAAAGGTATGTTGTCTAGTGCTCCTAAAGGTTATCTCATCTATGAATCTTAGAAGTACATATCACACTCTCCCTCTCGGTAGTTCTACAAACGGGCAACTCTATCAGCGTCTACCTTACCAAGGTGTGAGGGCAATGGAGTTACTGGGCTGATTTAAGTCGTGACATCACTTGTTTCCTTAATTACTAACTAGTTACTCCCTCGTTTCAGCAGATGTTCATCAATATTAGGTATGTCATCTCCCTAAGTACTTACTATTACGGTACACTCACTTTCGGTTTGTTTCACTAGTTAGTAACTAATTACTTCTTGGTTAGACAAATATAAATATCATGGTATGAATATCAATATTAGTCCATGTCACTACCTAAGTGCCTAAATCAAGGTTATGCTTCAGAGGAGACAAATCTTACGCACTACAGTAAAATTAAATATCGAACAAAAAATAACTGAATAAAAGACTTTAATTTAAATAATTATCCAACAAATAAAATAAAGGTTTATCTTAGAACCCTACCCTAGAAAAACCTTTAGTGAGGAGAGAGACTCCTTCCTTAAAGCTCCTAGTGCGTGCCTTCCTCTTGAACCACTTCGTTATGAATAAGAAATTGTGAATGAGGACTGTGATATTTATAGGGAGATTTTCCACCTGAATTTGGGCTAAAATCGCAGGTTTTTTACACTAAAGAGTAACAAAACAGTACCTTGAGCCGCAAGGCTTTTCCACCTGAATTTGGGCTAAAATCGCATGTTTTTTGCACTATAGAGTAACAAAACAGTACCTTGAGCCGCAAGGCACATGCGCTTAGGGCCATGCGCTAGGCGCGTGTGAGTCTCAGTTTAGGCGCCCCAATGCAAATTCCTGGGCGCCTGGCGCCTCCATCTTTGTGCCTAGGCGCATATGAGTGCGACAAGTGTTGAAATTGTCTGTTTCTTCGCCTTTTTGAGTTTTTGCTTCTATGTAAGATGTCCTGGAACTTGGGAACATAATTCTTCCCTCTGTTTTGAGCCCTCTTGAATCTTCATTCTTCATCTTCGCAATAACTTCGCAAATCTTCAGATGTCTTGCTTTGCCGATATGCATGATTTCTTTGTGAAGTAACAACAAAACATCCTAAAATTGCTATGTTTTGGGAGGAATAGAATTATATACTCAAATATAGAAAACATTACAAATGTCCCGAAATCATAAGCAATTGTTCTAATACTCCTTGTAAAACCTACTGAAATTGACTGAAAAACATGCTAATAATAATGTAAGATGACATGTCATCACACATCGAGAAAATAGCTTCTTTAAACTTTTCCTTTGAAAGAGGTGCAATAAGTATACCATTATCAACTTTTGAGATAGAATGTCGAATGACATCAACCATAGGTGTCATGTTGCTATTTTTTCTTTAAAATAGATCCAAAAAATAATTATTTGCTAAGGTACTCATACCTGAATTTTCAGTAACTTTGACGCCTTGATCACCTTCAAGAGAAAGAATATGATTTACCCTTTTTCTTGCGGAAGCAAAAGCATGAAAAAACTATGTTTCATTTTCCAAATTTATACCAATGAGTCTTGTCATGTTGACGCCAAGACGCATCCTCTTGCATAAGTAACTTGGTCATTTGTTTACGTAAGGACAATACCTGAACTTGATCTGCACTTGTGTTATTGCTTCGAGAGCTACAATTTTTTTTTTTGTGGCATTCATCTATATTTTTCTTTAACGAATTACAATGATCTAGACTCCAAGAATAAATATCTTTTGCACAACGACCTAGGTGATTAAGAATCGATTGATCATTATAAAACAAGCAACTTTCTTTAATCATGTCATTGAAACTTGGTTCAAGCTTCCAAGCATTTTCAAAGCGAAAACTGTGTTGGGCACGAGGCGACCGAACAACGGGGGATCGATCAAGCATGATTGGGTAATGGCCTAATAATGGAGCTACAAGGTATTCAAGTTTGGCAGTTGGAAAAAATCAAACCAAACATTATTAGCTAGTGCTCTATCTAACCTTTCTTTTATAGCACGTGGTGTACCTAAACTCTTAAACCAAGTAAACAAGTAACCCTCAATAGGGACATCAGATAATCTAGAATCCATTAATCTACCAATTAGAACGGTTTGTCCTACCACATTTTACACTTGCATCCATGATATCGTTAAAATCACCAAAAATGCACCAAGTTCGAGTTGATTGTTGGGACAGCTAGCAAATGAAATGCCAAGCAGACCGTCTCCAACCTCCATTAAGGTAACCATAATAACCTTTCTCATCATCTAATATTTCAACTATAATGTGAATATTGTTCGAATAATCAACAATTTGACAATTAATAAAAGAGCGCCAATAAAGAGCTAAACCACCACCTCTACCAACACGATCAACAGAAAAACAAGAATCAAAACTAAGAACGTAACGAAATTCCTCAATTTTATTACGGTGGACTAGTGTCTCACTTAAGAATAGGATAGTTGGACTGTAGTACTCGATGAGGTATTTTAAATTAGGAACTGCGTTTGGGCTACCTAAACCCCGACAGTTCCAACTAAACACACTCATTTTTTGGACACTAACCTCGGTCTGATGTAGAACTAGCGTAGGCAAGGCAGCATCTGATCATATATAGTACGGGAAACAACCTCTTTTCAAGCATAAATTAACACGCAGCCACACCAAACCATTATAAACCATATTGTGAATGCAAGAATAAAAGACCATGTGAATCAGCGAATATTAAAGCATAAATTTAACACACATGATATTTTGTATAGCATGTATACCTTAATTGCTGGGTCAGTTGAATCATCAAGAATTTGTATGATGATTCTATCAGAAGGCCAAGAGAGTTCACATGCAGCACCAATTGATAGCTGATAAACCTGCATTTAGATACGATAAATAAATGTCAAATTCAAAGAGAGAAAGTAGTGCTTTCAAAAGCTCACATTAAAAATGAAAAAACCAGCATTGAAAATTCACCTCTCTTTCATTGTACATTGGAACTTGAACAAGAACCATAGGGTAATTAGAGCTTCCCAACTCAACATCATCCTCGATAGCCTCAAATTTATAACACTTCTCTGGTGTTCTCTTAAACAACTTCACATAACAAATGACAATTGCCATGTAAACTTTCTCAACCAACATTATCAATGACAATCCTAGGCATAAATACACTGTCCATCTCAACATTGGCACTATCAAAGGTTCTCTTATTTGCTTCCATATGAACTCAAGTTGCATACCAACACCTTCACTTGCTATTTGAAATGCCTCCATTTCTCAGGTGTGATTCAGGTTTTGCTACTTGAATATAAAATATTTATACACAATTTTATCTGCGACGAGTACAACAGCTATAATACAAAATAAATATATATGTTCTTCATATATATCACCTCCTTCTGTTAATTTTGCATATAAAAAAATATAGGATAAAGATAATTTAAATATTTTGTTTGTAAAAAAAAAGATAATTTAAATATTCGTTGCTCAGAAAATTAAAAGGACAATTTATACCATGCTATATACTAAAAACACAAAATGGTTAAATATATTTATTAGTCCTTGCAAAATATTTTTTAATCTAATTATCTAAATTTAGTCTTTACAAAAAATTTCTTCTGGAAATAGTATTTGCATTTTCTGTATGCAGATTGAATAGTATATTTAGCTATAAAAAACGAGACAAGCTAATTAATTGGCTGCCATTTTAGCATGGCCTAAACGGTAAAATTTTAAAATGAGTTGGGGCTGACTTCCCTGTTGGATTTTGAACTGACACAGACCAACATCTTCACGTCCTTAATAATTGGCGGAGCCTCATGTCATCCAGGGTGTTCATGTGCGCCACCACAACTTCATCTATTTTTTTTAACAGCAAAATTTTATTAATAATTAAATCTCTAAACAAGACGAATAAAGAACGACAAAACATAACTTTAGTTTAGAAATTGATTTCTGGTCTCGAAGCAAAGGCGATCGACTCACCAAACTCTATAAACAAATCATTAAGGCACCCCTTGACTCTCAGACTACTGGAGAAGACACCATGATCAGCCTAAACACTAGACATTAATTACCGATCTCGAAGAAAAGTGATCGGTCCACCATAATTCATACAACAAATTCCTAAGGCAGTCAACAAGTGGAGCGGTAAAACAAACAGAACAAGATCAGAAAATGGCTCCGCTTCCGCGGTTCTTTAAATTAGATGTCTATAACAAGTTATAAGTCATTTTAGTTTTTTTTGTTGCCAATGAGTCTTTTAAGTTTATTTTTGTTATAAATTGATCCTTTAAGTTATATAATATATACACTGTCACCCATTTGTCCAGCCAATTTGTTCTTTAAAAAATGATTTTGGACCACTTAACATTGAGATGGTAGGGCTAAAAGTATTTATAACATCAAACATGATTACTTACCCACATATTCTTCTTCTACTTTTTTAATTTGCATAATTTTATAAATAAATATGTCATCAAAAATATTATAAATCAAGTAATCGATTAATTTTGTTTAAAATAAAGACTGAATAGCACACCTATAAACCTTAATTTTGAGAGTTATGAATTTAGACATACCAAATTAACATTAATGGTTCATATAAACATTTTTTAATTAAGCTTGATGAAAATAGGATAATGATTATACAAATATTTTGTGACTTAGATGACCAATGTAACAAAAAAAACTTAAAAACTAAGTTATTATAATCATCTAACTTAAAGGATCATGTATGATATTAAATCTTCTAACTATATTATTAAAAGTTTTTCTTTTTATCCTGAACCCTTGGAACCTTCTCCTCTCTATATAGACACCTGCAGCAACAATCACACACTAGAATTTATTATTATTATTAAAAAAATTATTAAACAAAATATTCTGACAAAATGACATGAGTGAGAATCAAATTTATGGCACTCTTTGAACTTTGTTCCTATTGCGTTTGGCTTTCATGATTGGTGGAGACACCCACTTCTTAGTATGAGTGCCATGTAATCTGTTTTTTTCCCTTTGGTGGAGGCATCTTTTTTAGGTGCATGTGGTTTGTAACAGACTTTCAGTGATTCATCACTTTTAGCACACCTTGTACGGGATGAATCACTTTGCTTTTGAACATTATATTCCATTTTGATTTCTTAAAAAAAACTTATGTCTTCATATTAAAATTAAGTACTTTGCCGATGAATGAGATCATGGGAATCTTTCCGGTATTTGCCCTATAATAAATAAAAGATTTCATAATAGAATTGTTTTTCCGTAAAGTATCTAATTTTTTTATTAAACGTATTTGAAAATATATTTAAATTTTTAATTCTAATATTTATGTCTTTATCATATAAATAACAATATTTTTTATATCCACACGCAGATATATAATATTATAAGAAAAATTATCATTATTATTATTTTTTAGAAAAATTTGCACCACTATGCTAAGGTCCTGGCTAAGTCGTTGGTCTTTATTGAAAAAATATTAGAAGAAGGAACCTATCTACCACTCCAATCTATTCTTCTTCTTCAATTTGAGAATGAACTCTCTAAAGTGGGTTTTTTCTTCAATGCATGCACATGTTTTTGTTCTAATAGTAATGTTATGCATGTTTCATGTGGTGCTAAATGTAGCTTACTTTGAAATAGTAGAAGCAGCACGGGCAAAAATGTTGTTTAAATATATTATTTTATACCAACACGACAGTTGTATGAATACAAATATTAATCACAATATTATTTAGATCTACAATGTATTTAATTTTGTCAAGGTATTATTGGAAGCACACGTACAATTCTGGTTCCCATGTGTTTTTAGGGGCGGATAGAGAAATTATCTTAAAAATTTGTAAACAAATAAACTGTCCATCTCAGCATTGGCACTCTCAAAGGTTTTCTGATTTGCTTCCATATAAACTCAAGTTGCATACCAACTACTTCACTTGCTACTTGAATATAAAATATTTATACACAAACCATTTACGACAAAACATAGAGAAAACAACTAAAACATGCCTAATATTGCAGGTGGATTCAGCCACCAACCATGGTAATTAAAAGGACACTCAGCAATTTTCGTCTTCAACCACCAATAGGAAAATAACTTAATTTTGTCCACTAACAACATTATCGAGCACTCTTTAGCATTGAAGATCATGTTATTACAGACAATTTTATCTGTAAGGAGTTCAATAGTTATAATATAAAATTATATTTTTTATTTTATTTTTACGAAATAAAATATATATGTTATTCATATATATTACCTCCTTCTGTTAATTTTGCATATAAAAAAATATAGGATAAAGATAATTTAAATATTTGTTCCTCAGAAAATTAAAAGGACAATTTATACCATGCTATACTAAAAACAAAAAATGGTTAAATATATATATTTAGTCCATGCAAAATATTATTTGATCTAATTATCTAAATTTAGTCTTTACAAACAAAGATCTTCTGGGAATAGTATTTGCATTTTCTTTATGCAGATTGAACAGATCAAAATTCAAAGACAATAATTGCAACATGGAGTCGTAAGTTGTATCTTTAGCTCCTTCAAAAAAAGTATTGTATCTTGAGCTATAAAAAAACGGTACAAGCTCATTAATTAGCCTGAACGGTAGAAGAGCAAGTCAAAAAAAATAAAATCGGATCTATATTGAAATTTTTGTGAAATGGATTGGGGGAGGGGGGCCTGACTACCCTATTGGATTTTGAACCGGCACAATACCAACATCTTCACGTCCTTATTGAAAAAATATTAGTAGAAGGAACATATCTACCAGTCCAATCTCTTCTTCCTTCAATTTGAGAATGAACCTATCTACCATTCTCCAAAGTGAGTTTTTTCTTCAATGGATTAAATGCACGCACATGTTTTTGTTCTAGTAATAGCTATGTTATGCATGTGTCATGTGTTCCTCAATGTAGCTTATTACTTTTATACCAATATATAAGACAGTTGTAAATGAAACAAATATTAATCACAATATTATTATCATTTTTTAAAGTAGTATATCGGTTAGAAATTCACATTTTTAAAGTGAATAAGTGCGGTGTTTGGAGTTCGAACCCCAACCCCTACATATATCATATCTACACTATATTTAATTTGGTCAAGGTATCAATGGAAACATATCTAAGCCCATGTGTTTTATAGGGCAGATAGAGAAATTCTCTTGAAGAATTGGTAAGCAAATATTTATTGGTTTATATGTACTTTTGTTACCTATATTTTCTTTTTTCTGAAGTTTTGATACCCCTATTTTACAATTCCATTTTTTCATCACCTATTTTAATTTAAATTTTTTACTTTTGATCTATGATGAGAAATTACTAGCAAGTGTACTAGTGTATTAATAAGTAGTAATATTTATAAAAGAGTTTGTCTCTATATGGATTGTCTAGTTTCAACTTCACGACTGTGATTATAATTAGGGTATTTGAAGTAAAATGGGGGTTTTGTATTTGGTAATATGATTAGTTTTGATTCTTTAAGAGAGTGAGAAAGCGACTAGGTCATGTCAGATTTTCTTCCTTGGATTATCTTAGTAACTACAAACTATGAATATAGTACTACTGATTACTTGATTTCAATACCTTTGATCAAAATAGCTAGGCCAGTGTCTTGGTCACTAACACTCTTTAATTGGTCACACTCCCTAATGTCTTAGGTGATCCCTAACCAATTTGAAGGTTTAAGAACGCCAAAGTAAGTAACGATTATTATTAGTTTATGTATAAATCTAATGAATAACTGAGTGGTTAAACTAGGTCAAGCCAACAAAGTTGTGGTTAGTAATCATTGTGACTTAATATTCGATTTATGGACCAAGTTAGGGTTATTACTCATTGATCATATAGAAAGCATTAAGAACATATTAACCAAATGAAATAGGAAAGTAATTGATTGAATATTCATAGAATCATTTAAAGTTACATGAACAAATAATTATAGGGAAGTTTCTGTTTCATGACCTAACCTAGAGAGGATTTAGCTACTCATGATTTCTAAACACATAAAACTATACATCAATAAAAGAACATGATAAAAGGATTGCCGGTTGATGATTACTTGGCTCTCGAATGGCTATGGTTGCTCCAATCCTTCAGGAATTACGTGTATGAATTTGTCTACTTATCAAAAAGGTATTTTTCGATAGGCATAGGGGTTCAATATTTATAGGCGTTTATTTCCCTAAATTTTAGGGAAATTGTTTTGCGATGTGCTCCTTTTACTCGCAATGCAAGATAAGCTGAGAGCACATCCTTTGACCTAACCTCATTATCTCGCAATGTAGGGCTTATGCCCGGGATGTGAGATAGACAATAGAAATCTCTTTTATTTCCATCATATTCTCACGATGTGGGGCTCATATCCCGCGATGCGAGATAGACAGTAGTTGACTGCTTGATTTCTTCAATTCTTGCTCCATTTTTTCTCACTAGAACATCTATAAAAATTATGCCACAAGCTTGATCAATTATAAACTTGTAAAAATCATTCCATAGTTATAAAGGTGTCTGGTTCGGGTGGTTTCCATGGCTTTAAGCCATCTTCCTGACTCTTGGTCTTTCTTGACTTTTTGAATGATTTCTTTTGTATAACTAGACTAAAACTTAACATAAACTTCCTATTCTACTGCTAAAATAATTATAATTGTTGAATCGAACCTGATGACACTAGGTTATATAGCACTTTTGTTATAGTTTTTATGTAATTATAGTTGAGTTCAGGTGAATATGTATGAGTTCAAAGCTACAGAAGGAGGCTTTTGCTACGTAAAAAATTGTGCAACGATGAATCCTTATCGTGCTACCATTTTCAAGACGCGCCAGATTGAATCTGAATTTAATGCCAAATCGTGCTTCCATTTTCTGAATTGTAGTACGATTTTTGCGTGACCTGGAAATTTTCTATAAAAGCCAAGCTGTTTTCTGAAGGAGGGGTTCAGAATTTTGGGAGATTGAAGACACATTTGGAGCCAAGGATTGTAGATTTCGTGGTGGCTTGCCATCCAACTCATAGTTAGTCCCGAATTCATGTAATGTTGTTTTCTTTTAATCTAGTGCATTAGCCATGAGTAGCTAAGTTTCAATTGATTAGGTCTGAGATGAATATGTTCTAACTTTTTGGCCATGTAATCTGTAACTCTGAATTATTATAATTGATATTCTAGTTTATTCAGTATAAATTATGTTCTAGCTTTTTGGCCATGTATTCTGTAACTCTTAAAAATATCATAAATCAATTTATTTAGGAAATTATAGTAATAATTAGTGATTTAAAGATATTTTAAGAAGTAATTGAGTTTACATGGTTAACAATCTCACCAAAGGACGAACTCAATTTAAGTTCCATTTCATATCTTTAATGAAACTTCTTTTTTGTTTTATCGGAGGTAATATTACCATTTTCTAATAGTTTACTATAGAATTAAGGGTCTGTTTAGATAAGGCTTATTTTGAGCTTATGTAAAACAGTTTATGCAAATAACATATCATAAAGATACAATTTTTGTTAATAAAAACTTATAAATTAACATAAAAACTTATCTATTTATGTAAGCTATTTTTCATAAGATAAAAAATAAGTCAATTCAAACCGGACCAAATGCTTTTTTAAGGGAATTATGGCTCCGATTCTTTCACGTTTTTTTTATCAAAGTGAAAAAAATTGAGTTTGGCTACCCATGGGCGGAGCCAGCTACAACCCAGGGGGTGCAGCTGAACCCCCTCATCTCTATGATTTTATACCAATTATCCTATATATTTCTCTATTTGAACCCCCTCAAATACTAGCTTTGCACCAACTCTCTTTTAGTTCTAGATAGACAAACAACTATTTTGATCATTGGATGTGTGGGACACTAATACTATAAGTTTTAAATATATCTAAATTCAAAACATATTTCCAATGACCCTATCATTGTAATTTTATGGACTAAATTGAACAACAAAAACACTTTTGAAGACTAAATTAACTATTTAAAAAAAATTGAGGACTAAAACGACTAATAAAATAGATACATGTAAATTTATTCGTAATTTTGATACATCCGTAAATTAATATAACAACGAAGTAAACATTCAATGATCAAAAGTTTGAACGTTCAAAAGTTTGAACCCCCTGACTTAGGGTCCTGGCAACGCCACTGTGGCTACCGCCGGTGGTTTGCTCAAGTTCGCATACCACCCAAGTAACACATACATAAAAAAAGAAGAGAACTTTCTGTTCACAACTCAATTTCCAAAAGAATAATATCAAAGAGAGATGCAGTGTTTGCCACAAGAATTGGTATCCAACATCCTCACAAGGTTATCAACAAAAGAATTATCAAAATGCAAGTGTGTTTTCAAGTCATGGTTAGATCTCATAACCAAACGTCATTTTATTACCAATCACTATGTTGTCTACAACAACCAAGAAAAGTATCATCTTTTGGTCCTTCGTATACCTTCTTTTAAACCTTATATTTCTGTTAACTCTTGGAGAAACTTGATGCTCCACCTTACTACCCTCTTCCATGTGATAGTTGGAGTTCTTCTACAATTTACACTTTTGTGAAAAACAATTGTCATTGGTGGGGCATTTGACATGGTTAATGAATTGTTCAGAAGGATAGAAGTGCCTAAAGTAGAGTATTCTTTATCTTAATGTTATAAAACTTTGGTACCCTTTAATGAATCCGATACTATCGGTCTCATTGTTTATTCTAGGGGGTTATTAGATAAATTCTTTGACGTTTGGGTGATGAAAGATTATTGTGCTGAAGAGTCTTGGATTAAGCAATATAGTGTTGGATCTGTGCCAGTGATTTACAAGCTTGTTGGGTTTTGTGGGAGCAATCAGTTTCTTTGGAAAGATCGCAACAAGAGGTTGGTGTTGTATGAAGCTGAGAATGAAAATAGAAGGTATCTTCAATTTAATGAAAAAGGTGATTCAATGAGAACTGCTAGATACATGGAAAGTCTTGTTTCACTTCAAAGGGGAAATGAAAGTAGTCACCAATGTTTTTCTTGTAGTTTCGTTCCTGATGCTCTACTGATACACATACACAGTAAGTCTTATTTCACTTTGAAGGAGGAATGAAAGGCGGGGAGTTTGACGAAATCGCGGTGGTACCACGGTTTTGTTGCAGCTCTCTATCCTCAGACTCTTTTTTGGGAGCTATGATTTGTTAACTTGATTGCAGGGTTTTAAAAAAACAGTTTATGAGCTCGATCTAGACAGAAAAATTAAGGTTATTTATGTATCTGCGGCAGTTTTTGAAGACATATCAACTAAAGTTATCAGGCATATCAGGCATTGAGACCGTTATTGTGAGAGCCTTGTTAGTTTGTTAGTTTCCGTTAAAAATGACACTGTTGTAACTTGTAATTGGGTTATGGTATCTTGATTTAACAGAGCTGATCAGTTGCTTACTTAACCAACCAAGAACTTCTATTAGAATTTTTGTTTTCTGAAAAGTTGAATGAATATTGCTATGTAACCATGATGACATTTGAAATATAAATATTTGATCATTTCTAATGGTTTCTAGGTTGCATGGAGTTCTAAACATAAGATGGTCTCAATACAAAAACTGTTTTTCTCAATCAATACATATAATTAATACATTTACCCATATATATCAAGCCAATTAAAACATTATATTTTCATTTGGTACTAAGATATGAATGTCATTAACCCTGCCATAATATCCATATAACTTTGACTGAAAGACAAAAATAGACATGCAAAAAGGAGAACCAACATTAAACTTTGTATATTCTATTCCATTTATTGAAGTTGCTTATTTATTCAAACAATTACAATGTAAAGAGGCAAAAGAATAAAAACTATTTAGAAAAATAAATAAGCTACGAAATCTTATAAAACAATTTTCCAATCAAATGCTGATGTAGACTGCTGATCAGTTCTTCTCTGTACACTGAAGTAGCTTCTTTATGTACCTTTGCAGAACCTTGGAGAATAATCTTATTTTCTTCTACATTAAGAAACTTTAATTTCTAATGTAACAAATTATGCTAGCTATGAATAATGAATATTTTTATTGCAATTTTTCTTCATGCAGATATAAATTGAAGTCACAAATACCGAAATTGGTGAATGAATTACTGCCAATGCCAAGTTCTTCTATGAGTTAGGAACAAAAGTTCCAACATATCCAAATGCCACGATGAGAAAAGCAGTCGCTTGCATGTATAGGAATATGAAGAAGTAATTTTTCCCATACATGAAATCATAGCACCCACAAAATAGGAGGTATAATCCAACACAAAGTTCTTTCATGTGAATCCTAATGATTGAACACAAACAACAATATGTAGGTAGGTAAGTACTTAAAAATATAACTAAAAAAACGAATTATTAAATGTTATATGAAATACTCCCTCGTCTTAAAAATATGGTCATGCTAACATGTGCCCTAAAATATGCAGAAAGAAGAAGAAAAAAACAATTATGCATAAGAATTTTTTACACATAACATTACCTGTCTGCTATCTTTAATCGAGGCTTTTTTATTCCTTTACCACCAACTTTACTTTTGAGAGCATCTCCCAATTTTTCAGTGACAATCCATTCGTTCACTCTACTTGTCTCTAGTAGACCGATAATTGTTGCCTTTGTTCGATGTAGAGCTATGGTATTCTCAAAGAGAACCCAAAAGATAACTAAATAGAATGACCTGAAAAATGAGAAACAAATTGTGTAACTTCGTCAAGATTTTAATTGCAAAACAAGATCATTGTAATCAAACTCTAGATAATCTAAACTCTACTTTTATTTATGAAATTCAATTGTAAGAACATCTCCAATTGAGCTATTTATTAAGTTTTTAAATGTATAGAACAATTAAACAAGAATTTCATTTTTTTTTTCTTACAAGAGTTCACCTGGGTAGCAGTTAGCATGGTTGGGTTCCTTAAAATTAAACAATGTTATTTAGATATAAGAAAGTATGTAACTATTGTATACTTTTTTTTTTACATGTAATTATTGTATACTAATATTTTTTAAATTGTTTTTCATGTATCAACAATGTAAAAGTTTTTCCCTTCAAAAGAAAAAAAACGATGTAAAAGTTTTTTAAAAATACATTCAATCAAATCACGGCTCTATAAATTATCCTCCAACACATTTTTGGGTTCTCCAAAATTAAAGAGATTGTGCATTAAAAGTAAAATAAACTTTGCAACGCTCTCTGTTACTTTCGTTCCATCCTTCCATTTTTGTTAATGTCCTCTCCACCTAAACTCTCAAGAAGACCTTTAGATATGGGTTAAGTGTTAGTTTGGTTTTACAAGGACGAAAATTGATTTTGTAAAATTACTTTTGATCAAACATGAGTTAAATATAAGATGGTTTATGTTTGAATACAATTACAAAAAAATTATTTTTATCCATTCATAATTTGATAGTTTGCATTAAAATTGTAGAGCTTTTAAAATTGGTTAGGCATGGTGGGCCGGTTCATTACTATATTTTGAAATTTTCTCCCTAAGTCCCTTCATTTTCGTACATGCCCCTCAAAATCCCAAAAATGCCCATCTCAAGAGTTAGGTAAAAAATGTATCATATCATAACTCATGCTCGCTCAAATTCAAGGGTTACACCTACCTTCTGATTTTATCTTCCAACAACGTTCCAGAATTTTATTTTATTTTATTTTTTGTGAAAAAGTGTCTCAAACCATAAGTAAATGATTGTTAAAGGACTTCTACACTCATTTGACATCAAAGAATATATATTACTTCTTTTGAAACGATTACAATGTTGTTTTGTTTCTTTTAATTTTAACTTTAAATGATGTTTATCTGGAGTTAAGACCCAATCCTGGTTTGAGTCCAAACTCTCGATCCTTTGAGCAGTTTTTAATTGTGTATTTTGATGTTTTTAAATTTTATTTTATTTTTGTTGATTTGAGTCAAACAATGTCAAACACTGTTAAGTTTTTTCATTGATTTGAAACCAAATGTTGATTCTAAAGAGAACATCGTTAAGCATGACTTTTCTAAACTTGCTGATAATGAAGTCTATACGGAGAAATACTTTTTCACAAATCTGAAATATAACGTTAGAGATGATTTGATTAATTGGGATTGTTCTCAAGTATCAACGACCATATTTACCTTAATTATAAAAATATTTCATCATGGTGGACGAAGAGCACCAAAGTTAGTCTTGGGTTATTAGAGGGGTGGTGTGTATCAAGAAACCAAGAAGAAATTGAAATGAGAAGACTCATGGTCAGGGAAATGTGAATGTCCATTTACGTTGTGTGGTTATTCATTAAAATCAAATGAATGATCATTGAGTGTTGTCAATGGAGTGCACAACCATGCAATGGAGGCAAATTTAGAAGGTCGCCTTCTTTGTGGTATTTTAAATGAGGAAGAGAATGAGATCATTGTTGAGATGACAAGGAATATGATCTAACCAAAGAATATCATGATGACTTTGAAAGATAAAAAAAGACATTGTAACAATAATAAAGCAAGTTTACAACTCACTTCAAAGGTATAAAATATTCACAAGAGCTTAGAGGTTAGAAATGCAACATTTGTTTAAATGTATGGATGATCACAACTATGTTTACAAGTTTAAAAATGTCGATAAGCCTACAATTGTTCATGATATTTTCTTGGCTCATCTTGAATTTGTTAATTTGGTTAAAACTTTTCATACTGTTTTGTTCATAGATTCCATCTATAAAACCAATCAGTACAAAATTCCACTGTTTGAGATAGGTGGGTCTACCTCAACGCATTTAACATATTTTGTTGGTTTTGCTTTTCTGACGTCTAAAAAAGAGGATAATTTCACTTAAGTTCTAAAAATGTGTCTTGATCTTTTGAAGTCTAAAGACAAAATGTCATAGGTGATTGTAATTGACATGGATACCTCAATGATGAATGGTTTTTCCAATCTTCCCTAATTATACTACTTTAGTGTGAAAATTCCAAAAATGTGAGAGCAAGATGCAAGAAGGTTTGCAAACTCAAATCTAAGCATGTCAAATAGGTCGATGTCAAAGAGGTTAATTCGACAGAGTTATGTAACACCATCATGGAAGCATGGGAAAATGTGGTTGAATCTCCTTCCAACGAATCATTTGTTGAAACCATTGTAAAATTTCGAGAGGTGTAAAGGAACTTCTCGAGGTTCCTCAACTATGTCGAATGTTACATATTGAATCCCTTAAAGGACAAATTTGTGATTGCATGGACATACCTTGTATTGCATCTTGACAACACAACCATTAAAAAATTTGAATCTACTCAAAGAAGGTTGAAAAAATATTTGACAGATAGTAAGGAAGATTTGGTTAGAGGTTAGAGGTGATGAGAAATATATTATGGTTTTAGTTTACTAAGATACATAATTTTTTGAAATATAGATACTAAGATAATTTTAGTTACTCGAGTTTGAAGTATAAGGTTTCTAGAGTTGGCTTAAACTTTATTTATCATAAAGCCTCTCGATCAAAGGAATGTGGTATGAATCATAAGAAATGTCCTTGTGTGATTAGGACATCATATTGGTTGCCTTGTGTTTATATTATTGCTATAAACATTCATCATAAAAAGCATCTTCAATTCGATGAGTTAAACAGTCACTGAAAGTGGTTACATTTTGAGGTTGATGATGTTATGGAAGAAGGTCATCCAGATGTTTGGCTACGTTTTCTACGTATAATTTCTCCAATCACTACATCTCTCAAGAATGCTTCAAGCCAAAGCTCATGCCATATTTGAAAAAGACGGTGGTGATGTATTTAACTCCCACTGACAAGTTGGCTGAGTTTGAGAGCAACTTAACCATTTCTTTCATGATACTCGTGAAAATCAAATTGTGTCTCGTATTGAATTGTAGGCCCCACACATAGATCTGAGTGATGATAACAAATGTATTGTGTTTCGTTATCTAAAGATTCTTATGGATGATTCTAACTTACGCTCCATGTTTTCCCTGATGGTTTCTGAAGACGGAGTGCTATGTTTGTGGGTTCATTCAAATTATAAGTGTCAAAAGTATCAGTAGATTTTATTGGGTTGGTTAATTGTGTTGTAATTTTAGTTTACGTTGCCAATTTGCATTTTTTTTCTCTATTTGTGTGATGTTTGTTCTATCATTATATCTCTAATTATGATGAATTGTTTTTGTTGAATTATGAGTTTTGATATATTGTTGTTCATTATGAGTGTTGTATATTGTTGTTAATTGTTCTTGAAAATATGAGTGGTTGTTGAATTATGTACTTGGTATTGTAAATTTTGTCTAAGTCGGAAGCAGGAACAAATTAGATCTTAACTTCCGATCTAATCTTGGGTTGTAATTTTTTATTTGAGTTTAAATGAAATCGAGGACAGATTGGATCTTAACTACTAAACTAGACTGATTGGGAGTTAGGACTCGAGATAGGCTTTTTAGAAATGTGGGTGGCCTGAGAGCATTTTAAGGGGCCTATCGAGCAATTTTCCCATATTTTAGCATGATTTCGACCATAAATAAAAGTGCAAAAACAATCAAGCTTGTGTCTAAACCCATTTAGTCAATATAAAACCTAGGTCGATCCGGACTAACCCAATAGACTTCAAGATACACACTATCAAAGTCTCCATGTACTTTTGTAAAAAGATAATATTAGTGATTTTATATCAAATATGATCTAATGTAAAAATTATCAATAAAATATATCTACACGTGTAAACCTAATAAAAAGAGTTGCATTTAAAAATTTTAAGTTTATATATGGTTAATTTGGTCCTAATGGAAGGAACACAAGTTGAGTTTAATTGGCATTCGGTGTCAATATAAAAGAATTATATTAGCGTTCAGTTATACTTCACCAAACCGGTGGGGATTGAGTCTAGTCTAATGGGCTAGACTTCCACAATTTAGCAAACCAAGGTTTGAATCTCGACTGAGAGAGACACTCATATTTATTGTCTGACACGACATAAATTGTATTAGTTCAAATGAAGAAAATTTATAAGAAACATGATTAATAATAATTCATCAATTAGATAATCGTAAGAAACTAATATATCAAAGCGACATAAAAATAGGAAATGAGTGATAAACCAAAAGAAGGGAATAAAATAAGCAGCACTGGCCCATTATCCACATAAGCCATAATAGTATGAAAATTACTCTTCTCACTTCTTAAATTGCACGTTTTATCAATTGTGGTTTTCCCAACGACAATTAATTATTGTTCGACTTTCCAACGACAGTTTAATGTCATTGGATGCTTTTAAGATTGGTTAAACCGACTTAAAAAGTGATTGAACTGCTCTAAAAAGTTCCCAACGACACTTAAATGTTGTTGGAAAGCCGAATAATAGTTAACTTTCATTGGAGTATGTTTTTTAGCAATTTGAGAAGTGAGATGAGTATTATTCTAATAATATGGTCATTCTTAATTATATGTAACCCAATAACAAATGGGTTGGTCCATTTGCCCACATATTAAATATTAGTCAATTTGAACTTAACGTGTAACCCAATATTCCTTTCCAAAAAAACGTGTAACCCAATATTAAGCGGGTGAGCCTGAGTTGGCCTATTTTATGCAACCCAGGTCTGGCTACCTTATTTAACAACTCTACAAAAAAAAAAAATCATGTGTATATGATTTTTAATGACAAATGTTAATATATTAAATGTTATGGTAGTACTTTCACTATTGTCAAGATTCAAACCTAAACCTTTAACTCGTTAACCCCTTTAATCCCTTAGATCTCTCTAGTAAGCTACCTATCCCCATTGCATATGAATACTTATCTTCCATTTTTAATAAATTTTAGTATTGTTTTTATACCACTGTAAAAAGCTAGAACTCTAAGCTTTTTTTAAGAATTGGGTTTGAGACTATAATCAATTTTAAGATTGAAATCCAAACATAACTAATTTGTGATCAAAGTGTGTTTGACCAACCCAAAAGTGATTTTGGGATGTGTGATGTAGAACCAAACATAGATCTAAGCAAATATAAAAAAATAAAATAAAAAAAAGGAAAAGTTGAGTAAATAAAGACCTTGGTGTTCCAACAGCTTTTAGAAGGGTGATGATGGAAGGGACATAAACAGTTCCCCATTTAGGGACCACAATCTCAGGAACCATAACAGTTGCAGGTAACAGAACGCAATAGAACACAAATGTGTGTATGTGCACCACAATCTTTTGAACAAAGAAAAAATTGCAAACAATATATAACTTCTTCCACAAAGACACTTTCTGCAATAGAAAAATTAAACAAGCACATGCATGAATGAATTTAGATCATAAGGTAAAGGAAAATGTTAACTTGTGTCCTTAAAACATAATTAATGAGTCAAAAGTATAAATATTATGTTGTAATCAATACATTTAATTTCTTTTTTTTTACTTTTGATAATTGAATGCACAAAATTAAAAAAAAATATTTCTACTTTTAGGTTTCTTAACACATGCATTTAGGGCATAAGTTAGGAATACTTTAAGTTAAATTATAATTGACTAATATATTCATAAGGATTAAATAACTACCTTGCTTCTAAGAATCTCCATAGCCATTTTTCTAAAAAGATTGGCTGGCCCACATGACCATCGATGTTGTTGGTACCTATAAGCCTTGAATGTACTTGGCAATTCATTTTTAACCTATTGATCATATATCAAGAATAACTTATATTCAAATAAAATCAATGTGACATTAAAATTTTGTTAAGATAACATGTAAAGAGACGAGAGTTTTGAGATTGGAACCTCTAAATTACAAAGGTATAAGAATTTCCATCCTTCCAGACTAGCACGTACGGCCAAATCCATATCTTCAACTGTGGTCCTATCTTTCCACCCACCAGCTTCATTCAATGCTGAAATTCTCCACACACCAGCAGTCCCTATGCCATTTCATTTACAAGACCATAAATATTGACATTATTGTAATGTAAGATATTCATCATGCCAAATCACAACAAGCATAGTTCTAAATTACGATTATTAAACAAATGTAATTGTGACCACAATTGATCGGATGGTTGCCATTTGTTACTGCAGGACGCGGTTATAGCAGGAAATCCTATTCCGATGTACTGGCCACATTTTACATCAATATTAAAGTTTGCTACAATTGTGACTATAATCGCAATTTAGAATATGTCCACAAGAAAACTGAACTACTATTACTTCCATTGTTGTAAGTACTACTTCCAGTATTCTTATTCTTTTTGAAAAGGAAAATTGATGAAATTGTTGTAGACATAAGATGAGATTACTACCATTGAAGCCAAAGAAGGCGTAAGCAGAAGACCCCACTTCTTGTTCAACTTTAAAATGATAATCAAGCGACATTTGTTGCATTCTGGTCATCAAACATTCGTTCGCATTCACTAAAAACAAAGAAGTTATTATCATACACACTATATTTTTCATATAACAGTATATAAACAAAATACATGATTTTTTTTAGTTGAATTTTTTATTATTCCATTTATACCTTTAAAATAAACTTGCTTTTAAGAATACTATATCGTTTTTTTTTTTTGAAATAAGAATACTATATTGTTAGTGTTATTGAAATTTTTTTATTATATTTATTATTTTATTGGTAAAAGATAAACATATTTTGTTACTACTTAAAAGTCACAAACATATATATATATATATATATATATATATATATATATAATCTTAATTAAAATCAAAATTTAATTAAAAAAACATTATTTTTAATTTACACGCGTTAGCGCATTAAAAAAGAGATAGTTGAACACTAATTTTTTATAATAAAAATGCATCAATGGTTATTTATTAAGATTAGTTTCTTAAACCCACGAGTTGGTCTGGTAGTATTGACTTAAGACCTGAGAGTGTGCTCCTCCTCAAAGTCTTAGGTTTGATTCTCTCCAATGCAATTTTGATGGGCTAATTTAGTTTCTTAAAAAAAAAATAGTTTCTTAAAATAATTTATATTTCGGTCATAACTTCTTTCAAATTTAAATGAAGGGTCATGTTAACTTGGACAAGTTAAGGAGTTAAAAATAGAAATTAAAAATAAATTTTATATTAAGAATATAACTTTTGCAATTTTCAAGACATTGAATGCATAAGTTTCAAAAAAACCTTCTACATTTGATTTCTTAACTTATACCCTAAAGACATAAGTCAATGTTTCCTTTAAATGAATAGTGTGAGAGTTATTGTGGGTTGTATAGGATAATAAAAAGGCTGAGAGAAGACCATTGACCATGCAATGACTCTGGTGAAAATTTATGATGGTTTTGTGTACTCATTTTACTCAAACTAATCAATTTATAAACTTTATCAAATCTTTTGTCCGAGTTGTAGGCCCTCAATACCATGTAGCCATAAATGAAGCCTAGGAAGTCATAAACATAATAAAAATCATTACTCCTTCCATCTCAAATTATACGACATTTTATCCTTTTGATTTACTCAAACTAATCAATATATAAACTTTGATCAAATCCTTTTGTCCGAATTGTAGGTCCCCAACACCATGTAGCCATAAATGAAGCCTTGGAAGTCACAAACATATTAAAAATCATTACTTCTTCCGTCTCAAATTATACGGCATTTTAAATATTTCACACGTATTAAAAAATAAGGTTGATATGCCTTTACCCTCTATAATATAGGTCATTTTTGGTTTTCCCATTTGTAAATTTTTTTTGTCAGAATCTGACAAAAATATTTTACAGGAAGGAAAACCAAAATTGACCTATATTACAGGGGGGTAAAGGTCTATTAACCCAAAAAAATATAAATTTTTGTATATGGGAAAGAGAGATATTATGAGTTGTTTTACAAAATTGTTCTTAATAAATAATATGGAGAATATAAATGAAAGAATTGAAAAAAGAGAGACTAATAAATAATTAAGGTTATAATAGGAAAAATAACATTAATGTTTCATTGATATTATAAAATGACATATAATTTGAAACAATTTTTTTTAAAGCGACATATAATTAGGGACAGAAGGAGGAAAGGAGTCGAATAAATTAAATAGAAGCCTTCATTATCTTTATTTGATTTTTCACAATTCGGATTGAAGAACTAAATTAGATAGTTATATGAGTGAAATAAGACAGCTTATATTGAATAAAATTTCAGAATACTCTATTACTTATAGTTAACAGGTAGTATGATGGAGTATTGTTGTTGTATAATCATCAATAGTACGAGTTTACTTATACTCCCTCATTCTCATAATAACGGAGTCTTTTGTTCATTTCATTGATATTAAGAAAAAAATTACAAGTGAAAGAGAGAGAAACATGATTTTGAATGTCTCGTTAAGTATTGATGCATTCTTCATTATCATAAATGTAAAATATAATATACTGAATTGAGAGTGATGAAAGTAGTATTAATTATAGTTATAATTGTAAAAAAAGTACTAAATGGGTCAATTTTTAAGACAATTTTTTTTATACAAATGACTCGGTTATTTTGAGATAGAAGGAGTACGTGACAATGACTTTTCATTATAGACAAATGTTAACTTCAACTCTTAAAGACACATGTTAAACAACTTATTATTCTGTCAAAAAAAACATTATAAAATTATATATTTTAAAAATCGTGGATTCAACTTTTCAAAAATCAAAATATTATGTTTGAATACAAAATTACTTTTTTTTAAGTTCCTTAAAATATGCTCCAGTTGAAAAATTAAAAATAGACGAGTTATGAATATCATTGCTATTGAAAAATCACGCTAAGAAAATAACACTAGCTTTTTTGGATATGATAGTTGGCAAAACAACTAGAGCCATAAACTAGCACCAAGCGGTGGGACCTACCTCACCTCTAAACAAAAAAGCCACCGTCAGTCCTTTTTTGACGAATTAAAAAAGACAGTTTTTCCCTTCAAAGAAAGACAGTTTTTTTATCTTCCATTGATTGTTTGTCACATTTAAATCACGTGTGTGTCTGTAACCTACCATAATTTAGCCAATGCATATCGAAATTTTAAAAAAAAATCATAATTACCCAATGTCAATAATACAAACATGTCACCTCCAAAATGACAAACAAACGTGCTAAATAAGATTTGTTTTCTATAAATATTTTAAATTTTGTTTTTAGTTTCACTAAAACTTTTCAACAAGTTTTGAATACTATCCATAAAAAAAATAAAAAAAAAACCCTAAATGTTTTCCGTTATGATTTTTGGCATTTATTTTTTAGTAAACTCATGTTTATCATTTAAAGTTTTAAATTATATTTTACATTCATATTTAGTACATTATTATAAAAACTCATCTTACAAAGAAATCTAAATTTTTGTTGGAATGATTGTCATAGTATTATAAATATCTCTCTAAATATCCATTTAAAAATGTAGAGGGTACACATTGGTTGAAAATTTTAGAGGAACTATTGAAATATTTATTGAGACCAAAACTTATTTAACCTTACTTCATTAAAGGGGTATAAAAAATGAGATGAAAATGCTAAAATTGTTTTTTGATAGACTATACTTAGAAGTCGTGGCTTTTTATCGATGATGATAATGAGAAGAAGAGACTAGTTAGCAATATAGAATATTTGTTTTCAGTTTTTTCAATCATACCTTTGTGTCCTAACATAGAAATTAAAATACATTCTTTTAAACCGTGTTTTTTTAAAGGGGAAAGGAGTTGACTAAGTTGTGGCTAGATTTGTTTAGGTTCAATTCTGCCTGCAATTTTCCTCACCTCAAAATCAAAAGAGGGAGCTTTGTATCCTCATTGTCAACACTTTTCCCCAAAAATTGAAACGAAAGATAATATACAATGAAAATGAATGAGATCATCTTTACACTTATATTAATGAAGAACGACTAATGCATCTATCTTTACAATTACTTTACATGTATTTAACTTTTATTATAATTTTTTTGTTAATATAAAGTTGTGTGCTATCCTAAATTTCAAAACTTTACGTATATGTATTGTATCGCACCCACACTCATATTACTTATTTGAGTTTCATATGTTAATTGTTAAGGTCAATGCGAATCTAGAAGAAGAAAAAGAAAATACCAAATTTTCAGCGAGGTTGAACGAGACCAATTTTAGGATTATTGACAAGAAAAAGGATGATTTGGCGGAGAAAATCAGGTTTTTATATATTAGTGACCAACGATTATTGCATATTTCTTTATAATTATTTTACATGCATCGCACCCACAAACGTACTATGTATTCGGGTTAATGCAATTCTTGATGAAGAAAAAAAGTGAAATTACCAAACTTCCAGCGAGCTTGAACGAGACCAATCTCAGGATTATTGACAAGAAAAGGGATGGTTCGGCGGAGAAAGTCAGGCTCAGGTTGAAAATCAGCATCAAAGATGGCAACATATTCACATTGTAGGACATGCCTATGTTTCATTCCCTCCTTTAGAGCACCAGCTTTGTACCCATTTCTGTTGTCCCTAACTTCATACTTTATGTTCACACCTTTGTTTCGCCATCTACGGCATTCTTCCTGTACCAATTCCTGCAACAACAAAAAAATTGGTTCACATGTTACAATCACCCTTTAATGCAAACTTTACCCCATCCTTAACCTATCAATCATTCACTACTCATAATTATTTTTGAGTGGACAATTAATAATTACTACCACTACTAAAAGAACACTTCAAAAAAACACTACTAACAGAAGTTGAATTTTAGACCAAAAATAAAAAGAATTTCCACTAGGATTTTTACATTTATTATATTAGTTAGCAACGAAATTATAGATGTGTTTCATGTGTCTCATATTTTATTATATGCTAATTCAACCTTTTTAGTAGGGTAAGTTGTCACACTGCATTATTCTCTTCTTTATATATTAAAATTAATCTTAAAACATTATTCCTCTTAAAAAAAATTCTTAAAACATTATTCCCTACTTTTATCTATTAAAAATAATCTTAATTATCATGGTTAGATATAATACAACTCCATAAAACCGACTTACAAAATGAGAATTGTCTTCACTTATAAACACATGTTCAGACTATATTTTATCTGATATAGAACTTTTTAACAAATAATCACACTCCTGTACGATAGTACCAAAAAACAAACAAGCACACTTGTATAAATATTGCATTGAAAGATTTGACAATATGACTTCCACCCAAAAGAATAACTTAACTTGAATCAAATTCAAGTTATCCGTTTAGAAGTAGCCCACCTCTAGTAAAAAAAGTCTAAAATAAACTAAATGTCCATTGAGTATAATTAATAAAATATTTTACTATCCTATTTACAAGAAACAATTGTCTTTTTCGATTAATTGAGCAATTGATATATCCGGTCTAAAATATAGACCAAATACATCAATTGTTCAATGAATCAAAAAAATCAAATGTTTTTTGTAATAAGACTGGAGGAAGTAATATTTTACCATTAAATTAACACTATTAATGATTTTTTTAATACATGTGTAAAACTCAAAATGGTCAACTAATGCGAGAATGAGAGAGTAGCATGTATACCTTGATTGTTGGGTCAGTTGAATCGTCAAGAATTTGTATGATGATTCTATCAGAAGGCCAAGAGAGTTCACACGCAGCACCAATTGATAGCTGATAAACCTGCAATTTGAACAACAAACATGTATTAATGAGAGAAAGTTGTGCTTTTGAAAGCTGACTTTAAAAGTAAAAAGTCAACATTGAAAATTCACCTCTCTTTCATTGTACATTGGGATTTGAACAAGAACCATGGGATAATTGGTGTTTCCCAACTCAACATCATCCTCAATAGCCTCAAATTTATAACGTTTCTCGGGTGTTCTCTTGAACAACTTCACGTAACAAATGACAATTGCCATGTAAACTTTCTCAACCAACATTATCAATGACAATCCTAGGCATAAATACACTGTCCATCTCAACATTGGCACTATCAAAGGTTCTCTTATTTGCTTCCATATGAACTCAAGTTGCATACCAACTCCTTCACTTGCTACTTGAAATGCCTCCATTATTTTTTATCACTACAAATGGGAAAGGCAATGACCCACTTTGGTTGAAATGAAAGATGAAACCAATTATGGTTCCTTATATAAAAAGAGAATAGATGCAGGACAGAGGAATGACAGTGTAAAGCAAATAAAAGGATAATATAAAAACTATGCATGTTTGTGTGATTCAGATTTGTAAGAGCTAGAATAAATAAAATATTTTTACATAGACAATTTTGTCCGTGACGATCGGATCGAACCACAATTTATTAATTTATTATTTTGACGGGATCGCACCACGAGTTCAACAGTTTTAATATAAATTTTATTTTTGGACTATAGTTTTGATGTAAAATATATATGTCTTTTCTAGGGAAATATAAAATATATGTCGTTTTTAAGAAATATGTTTTTTTTGTGTAAAAAAAAAAGAAATATATGTTTTTTTAAAACATAAAACATATGTTAGCTTTGCATGAAAGGAGCAGTTAATAAGGAATTAAAAATGAAAAATTACTTTTTTTTTAAAGTTGAAAAATAATTATTTTTAATGTAAAATTTGTCTTTTCTTTCTTCTTTTAAAGGTGGAGAATCCACACCAACAATGAATTAATCCAACAAGTAAGAGATTTAGGCCCGTTAAGTATATGGTCAACGGTTCGACTCCTGACTCATACGTATGGAAAAATTTAAATAAGAGGAGATAACCAACTTTGTGTGCTCAACATGTTCCACTTATAGCATGTAGGGGGATCAAGCCCCCCCCGGAACAAAACAAATTTCTCCTTTAATAATACTACCATTATATTATAAGTCAATTTGAAAAAAATATTTTTCTTTTAATTTTAAGTCATTTTATAGTATAAATGCATCATTATGGATTCTTTCCTATCATACCTTTTACCATTGATCACTCTTTTTTTTCTATTCTTTTAATATCTTTTCCCATTATATCAATAAGGGATAATTTTGTAAAATCACTTATAATTTTTTTTTCAATAAAACATTAACTACATTTCTTAATATGTGTGAAAATGTTAAAATGACATATAATAAAATACGAAGGGTGTTCTTTTTTATGGCCCCATAAAGCCGACTAGACGCACCTGTTAATACTTATCTCACTCAACTAATATTTAGGCGTTATATTTTATACTTTCATCAACTAATGTATTTAGAGTTTGTTTTGTTATAATGGTTATGCATATGTATTTTCTAAGGGTCTGTTTGATGGTCAGGATAGGGAGACAGGATATGATACATTAATCATATCCTGCTGAAATCTCATGTTTGATGCACCAAAGGGATAGGATAAAATAAACCATTTTCCTATCCTATCCTGACTTTCCTTT
>Ga0315913_1000548_pt1 | contig 34609 bp, 21 predicted proteins | sample MpolsnodulesMG_FD_207736 | JGI IMG/M metagenome (GOLD analysis project Ga0315913, IMG submission 207736) | Medicago polymorpha root nodule microbial communities from Los Angeles, California, United States - small nodules | ecosystem: Host-associated > Plants > Roots > Nodule | place: USA...
ACTCTAGTACATAAAACTAGAAGGATCTAGAAAAGTCAAGACTTCCCTAGTGCTTATTTAGTAGTGTCTAGTAGCTTCCTTATTATTCCCTAGTATTCTAGAGACTTCTATATTATTCTTTAGTGTTGTAGAGACTTCCACATTATTCTCTAGTATTCTAGAGTCTTCCATATTATTCTTCATCATTCTAGAGAATTCCATATTATTCTTCATCACTTTTATAGATAGGTTTTAAGGAGAAATGAGATAAAAACTCTTTGATGTCGTTAAGTGATTCATGTTGTGATCAGCTAATCATCATCATAAAAATGATCAACTGCCAGAGGTAACCCTTGGGTGTGTTGGCTCTACAACGTTCTCCCGTGTGCCCTCTTAATTAGTATGTTCCACTATGGATTGGGTCTGAGAAAATGGAGGACAAAAACACAGCGGAACTGCAAAAGGAGATCCTTGTTTTGCTTGATGGGTCCTATATGGATTTACTTATACCCTTTTAGTTTTATGTTGGTTATGAAATTTCAACCAGCGGCGGACGGTTGTTGGTGAAGAAAAATCACCAATAATAATTCAAATTGATATATGTAGTTTTGCACGAAAAACTATGAAGCACAGATACGAATACGGACACCGAACACGACACGGACACCGACACATCGACACCGTAAATAATTTTAGAAAATCACATAATTTAATGTACTTATATATGTCGGTGTCGTATCAGTGGCACTGAGACACATCTAATATTAAGAGTTTCCGTGTTTCATAGATGAAAAGTATGAAGAAAAAAAAACATAAAAATTGGGGTTCACCTAAGCCTTCAACTTCACTCTCCACTGTTTTGTATAGAGTGTGAATCACAATGCCTACACTTTTTTAAGAGGGGCATACTATGATTGCATTGCACCCCTTGTTATAATTATAATTGTTATTGCTAATTCTTACATTTCACTGTAAGAACCTAGACTCCAAAATTTTACTCAAATATATACTATGATTAAAATCGATTTTTAGACCCCTTACCCCCTTGATGGGATTCCTTTATGCCCCTATTCTACACATTATTTATGGGTGTGAAATTATAAGCATTGATCAACCTGTGATTTTTCGTTCAATGAGGTAATAATTGATCATTATGTTTATCAAGAGTGGATATCCCTGTTCACACTGTTTCTACTTACTAGCCGTTCTTAATTCCCTTCTGGATATATTTTGAATGATTATGGAATATAATGAGTTAGTATTAAGGGTTGAACTTTTGTAACAGCGTTTACCAACTGAGAAAAATAAAAGGTGTAATACGTGTTTTAATGTGATAGGAAGTTACCTTCAATATGATTTCTAAGAGAGATTGAGAGTGTTGGGTTGTTAGTATTACACTTGAGTTGCTAATGTAAGAATTTAGTCCCGTAATCTCGAAATACATGAGTCAAATCCTGTTAGATACAATTGTAAAATGATAGTTAATTAGTCACATTAATTTATAAAAAAAAAAAAAATCCACTTTTTCAATTTGCTTTAAAATAAAGTGTGGCCTTCGTGAGTATTCATTCTTGGTTATTGTATTGCAAAAAATTAAAGTTTCACTTAGAATAAAAATAAGGCTTGAATTGTGACAAAAAATAATAAAACTTAAAATAGGTTTATTAATAACGACATTCCTATTTTTTTTTTGTGACAGACGAGATGACAAAGTCATCATAAACTCACAGACACAAAGTGGAGGTACCAGAGTTCGAACCCCGATCATGACGTTCGGCCTAACAATTTCGGCATTTTTACCAATTGAGCTAGGACTTATGGAACAACGACATTCCTATTTTACAAGTCAGTCTTGTGATGATGAATTATGTTCAATATAAAAATATAATGTGATATTAAAATTTATCACCCTACACCATTCAATATATCATTTGTTGTGGGTTCTACGGTAAACTCTTTAAAACCAAAATTAATAAATAAAAAGTTGAAATTGCAGCAAATACACTCATAATTGAAAAATACAAAGTACGTGTTCAAAAACATGCCATATTGCTGGTTCATAAGAAAATTATAAATTCCTTTAAAAAAAAATAGAAAACACTGCAATTTATCATATACATAAATGAAAACAAGGTGCTACCGGGACACTCCTTAAAAAAGTTAAATATTACAAATTTCAATGCATCAATTACAATCATTGTCATTAAAACTTTTTTTCCTTAATAATTAAATTGTAGAAAACGTTAAACCAGTTTTACCATACGCAATTGCAGTTTCAGTTTAATGAAATTTTACTTTTTGCAGATGTTTTTTCTTATCTGCATTCCAAAATTGGTAATAGCTATTGGAATCGATTTAAACATGAAGGAGCAACAAGTACCTTTGTTGCTTCCAGTTGTGGAGGCGGTAACTAATATTTCGCACAACCACACACTCAATTACCTAAGCAGAGTATAAGAAGTATTAGACACTCTTAATGACGATGTAAGTCAATTTTATTGTTTTCTTTACCAATAGAATTTCAAAGCTACTATTTTTTGACTTTCAAAGCTGCGATGAGAATTTATAACTTCCATCGCAGAAGAAAATAATCTTAGATGCTATGAGAAGAATATATCACACCGCAGCCAAGAAGGCTTTGGATTCTATAGACATTAGAAAATGCAATGCAGACGACTTTAAAATGATGATTCAATGCTATTATAATTGTGGTCTGCATAAGAATGCAATAACTATTTTTAGGTCAATGTATTCCGCTGGATGTCATCCATACCTAGAAACGTTAAGCATACTTTTGAATGTTTTCAAACGTGCTGATGAGTGGCTAGTCCGCATAGAGAAGTTATTGGAACGTGTCATTGAACTTATTGGGGGTTATTTATACCCATTTATGCAAAACAATATTTTAGACAACTTTTTCAAGAGTGGAAACTACGGAGGGGGGATTGCATTCTTCAAAGCAATAGATTCTAAAAGCCTAATCAATTGGAATACATTCATAACAAGTTTGGTTGTACATGGGATGGTTGTTCAATGTTTTGATGTTTTCTGAGAGATAAAACATCTAAAGATAGCGCCTGATCATGTAACACTCTCGGTTATGCTTATTGCCTGTGTTCACACATGGTCCGTTGATATTGCGGTTGACCTGTTTAATTTTATGGAGTCTCGTTTTGGATTTGTACCAAATTGTGAGCGCTGTGAAATCGTGTGGATTAGCCTTTCCTAATGCTTCTGCAATATTCCTACACGCACGATCTCTAACATTTCTATTAAGACCACAATTCTCAAAATCTCACATGATTTTGATGGGTAGATTTTCATATTGCGCCGTCATTGTTTCTTCCATTGGTTAGGGTTTTGGTTTGAAGAGGAGTTAGTGATATGGTTAGGGTTTTGGTTTGCAAACTAAGTTTAAATCCAATATAATGACAAAAGTTGTAATATATCAAGTGAATTTTTTTGAATCTTATAACAAACTAATTAAAATATATGTGTTGTGTTTGTTGTGATTTGTTTCAAGCTATAAAAGTTTACAATCAAAACAAACCAATTAAGTTGATTGTTTTGGGCAAAACACTTTCTTAAAGATTGTTCAATCTAAAGTGTGTGAGATAGGAGAATTTCATTAGGCTATGTATAGTTTTACATCTTAAAAAGTTTAAAGAAATTACAAATTACTTCGCTTATGTTGTTGAAATTTTGGTATGTGTTTAGGGAATTTTGGCTAGATTACTCTGAATTGGTACATAGAATTTTAATTCTAGTTTGAAATAGTTGCATTTAATTTTATCTTTATTATTTGTGTTTTTTTAATTTTGTTTTGCAAACAAATTACTCACTCAAAAAATTAGGATGACCACAACCAAAACAATTAGGTGATTATTTGTGTTTTTTTTTAATTTCATTTGTTTTTTCTTCCATAAAAACAACGACAACATTTTCTTCACATTCATTTCTCACGTCTACAATTCATAAACAATTAGTTTTAAGGGTATTCTAACTGATACAAGCACTTTATTTATAAAAAAAACTAATACAAACGCTTAATCGTTACTTGAATTCAAGTTTCACTCAACGGTGTTGCTTTCACACACAATAGATTATATATCACATCTCATTACAAACAAAAAGGATTAAAGAGTGATATCTCCAGGTTATTAGTATTTTAAACACATGCACGACGAAAATTGTGTTGTGCTATTTAGTATTTTCCATAAATAAATAAAGAAAGAAATAAAGAACATAGTTTATACCATATCGTTTTAAAGCTTGTCTCTTTGACATACTTTCAGTTGTAAAATCAGACATGCTAGTTCCATTAGTGAAGGTATTATTAAGTTACTATGATCACATGAAAAACCTTTTCGAAATCAACAGACATAAGTTTGATGTTATGTTGAAGATATTTTATATATAACTAGTTTGCCCATTTGGGGCAAACCAATTATGAACACTCCCAAAGACAAGGGGGCGTTCAAACGTGGCTTTGACATCGACTACAAAAAGTATGACAGTATTAAGAGGATGAAGGACATGGCGGGAAATACAAATTTTGAAATTGATACTAGGGTTAAGGCAGCTTTAATGGTGTTAATTGCTTGCTTTGTGATCCCTACTTGTGACGAGCACAATATTTAAGGTTTTTAGATAGTGCCTTAGGGGCACTCGTTAACTCCCAAACAACAAATATTAGCACAAAGAAAAAAAAAGACAGCCCTAGTTTTTTAGGTAGAGAAACTTCATCTTCTCTCTAAGTTTCCTTTCTCATTTACTTATTGAGGAGGGGTTGTGGTTTTATGTCGTTTTTTTACCTCTAATATCCCATTTGCATCATTTTTCCCCTTTCTTTTAATCTAAATAAATGGTTTCCACATATATCAAATTTATTTTTTGTGTTTATTCGCAATTTCATTGTATGAGTATGACGTTGTGTTGTTCGTCGTCTTATGCATTATTGTTTAATTTCGCGTCTTGTTGCGGTGTTCGTTTGGTTCCTAATAAAAAAACACACACTTTTGATAAATAAGATTGTAAAAAAGAGTTTTTTTTTTTAAGGAAAAAAATATTTTCTAACATTTACGATTATAATCTTATTTATCAAAAGTGTCGGCGAAATAGAATTTACTTTTTTAAAAATTTTACTATTCATTATAGAGAATGTTAATTATTTTTTACATTAAAATGTTATAAAATTAGTATGATAAAAAGGATGGACAATGTTGAGTATCAATTTCTAATGATGGAGCGTCATATGATATTTTTGGCTATGTTTTTGGTACTTTTTTTTTTTTCATTTTGCATTTGAAGACATATAAGATGAGAATTAGAGGAGTTGTCAATGGTTTGAGGAACATATTGTATTGTTTTCACTCGAGTCGTTGCAATTCACTTTTATATTAAGGTTTAATGGTTCTTATAAGGTTCTCGAAGACAATACAAAATGAAGAAGATTCATTTCAAGTTCCAAGGCATTGTAAGATGGAAGAACTTGCGAAAAAGGGTAAACAAATTGTTGAGTTCACGCAGGAGGGGCTGCCTCAACAGCCCCTGCGCATAAAGCCATGCACCCTTATGCATAAGGCAGTAGCTATGCGCCCAAAAGCTGCCAGAAACAACAATTTGCTTGTTTTCCAAGATGAATCGTTGTAAAAAGCCCAATTTTCTTCTCTTAAGCCCTAAGTAATCATATGCTATAAATATAGACATTTGCACATATTATTATTCATTCATATAGTTAGAGGTTCAAGGCAAGGGTCGAACATCAGAATTCCAAGGCAGGATTTCATCCTCCTCTTGTTCTCTCTATGATATGTTTTTCTATTGTTTTGTTATAATGTTTGTTGCCATGAGCAACCAAACCTCTTGATTAGAGTTTTAAGATGAACTCCTTCTTATTTGTTGGATTCAAATAATAAAGTTTATATTTAGTTATATTTTTCTTGTGTTCGATTTAATTCGTTATTGTCAGTGCTTAATGCTTTTTCAATTGAGAATCTGTATTGATAATCTTGAAAATTGATATATAGAGAATTAGTATGATTGACAACCCGAATTTATTACTTTGTTCATCGCAGTTCCAATTGCTTAATTCTTCATCATAATTAATGAAATTAAGTATGAAACTCCGTAACTTCTAAATCTTCCTTCAGGTAACGTCGTAATTATAATTTGATTATCTTGCCTCACATTTTATCGTTAGGGTTAATAAGGATTTCTAAATTTAGTTTCTTAAATCATGAATAGACACCACCTAACTTATTATTTTCTAAGTTAATTCCAACAAAGACGAAGGGGGACTCAATAATTCCCTATTCGGCGATAATCATCTGAATCACAAATCTAATCTTGCATTAGGCAGAGCAATTAAACCCCACAAATCTATTCAAATCTCTCTTAATTTCACTCTTTAAAATAAGTTTTGTTAATTGCTAAGTTGAACAACAATCCTTATGGAGAACGACAAACTTACTATTTTATTACTTGTTATGATTTGATGCACTTACCAATTTTCCATCAATGTCCATTCAATGAATCAGATGGGCGTGTTCGGTTCACCTATATGAAGCTCTGGAACAACGACAACATGAGAACCATATTCTTTATATTTGGTCAGTATAGTTCAAAGGAACCAATTGAGTTAGACGCTTCCTTTGTTAGATTTATATTTTCATGATATTTGTGAAAAGTTTGATATTTTGTCTCTGGATCTACAAAGAAATCATGACTTGCATTGATTGACCAGATGATGATTTTATTTGGTTGATCCATTATCTTGTTTGTGTTTAATTTTGTTGTTTTACATTGTTTGTTAAATTTTGTTGTTGAAATTGTTATGTTTAGTTTATGTTGTTGTTGTCGTTGTAGAATTTGATTTAATGACAATTTTTTTTTATATTTTTTTGTATTCTGAACATGGTTTAGATTTTATAACTTGAAACATGTCACTCAAATTTTAACAAAATCTAGGCATGTCAGATGATTTTTGGATGGTCAAATGACATATTTTCATATTTTATTGACTTAGATTGAATTTAGATACCGTTGATGTTCAACTTTGTCTATAAATACACTTCCTTTCTTCTATATTCTTGATTCTAAAATTCATCTTCTTTCCTTCTTCTATTTTCTTTCTTACTTTTCTTTTGGGGACAATTATGATGTCATGATGCAATGTCATTGTTGACCATTGATGTGTGATTTTTGTGGAGAAGGTACAATGGTCAGTAGAGACATTTGATTATCATTTTATTTTTTTTGCAACCTTTGTATTATTTAATCAAAAATAACACAATTAGGCTTCATATTATATAGTCGAAATGGGAACAATTTAGAAATTTTTTAGGGCGCATGATAAGTTTGTAGGATGAAAAAAGAAAATCTCCAACAAGAATTCACACTTGTGACTTGTGACTTGTATGCAACCTATTTAAGGGTTCTAAGTTTTTTAGGAGCCATTCAATATGAATTATTCAAGTCTTTTAGATGTATTCTGGTGTTTGTTAAAAACAAATTCTAGTGAATTGTTTTAAAGCAAATATAGGCAAAATTATACCCGTTGTCTTTTTTGTTAGTCACAAATCTCAAATATTTCATTTAAGTGTTATTTTTTTAATTAGTTTTTTTAAGTCGCAAAATATACATGTTGTGGTCGTTTTTTGTACTAGCGTTCAATTCTGTTAAACAAACTGTTAGATGCAGACGTGACACAACTAAAGTAGTAAATTAAAATATTATTAATTTTTATAAAATAAAATTCAAGAAATACCTAATACTCATCCCCTTGTAGAAGATTGAGAATTTATGGGTTTGGAGAAGAAGAAAATGGGATATGAATATTGAAGCTTTCAGAGTTTGCAGAAGATGATAGCAGATTTATGGAGATTATTAATAAAGTTTGTTATTAACTAAGTTAGAGGCTCCATATTAGAATGTAATTTTTTTAAAAGTTTCTTTTGTTACAACAATTTTTTAAGACATTTTGTTTTATACCACCACCAAGAATGAATCTTTATTGTATCTATCAAATTAGACACAAATGATTTCTTTTGACAAAAGAGACGATTTTTACGTTCTTTTAAAATTAGTCAAATGTTGCCATCCAAATTACTTGAAGCCTTTTTCGAGATATTTCTAAAAATAAAAATATGTTCAAAATTAACGGCCATGAGCTGCTTGCTTTATATGATAAAGAACTCTAAATGCTTAACCACTTAACAATTACCCTCCAAATACTATAAAAGCTAATACTTTCTACGTTCAAATCTTCAATGGTTTAAGATTTTTGAAAAATTAAAATTAAAGAGTTGTTTAATAATTTTTTTTGAACAAATCAAAATGAGATATATTAGACCAACATGTTATCCCTCCATCACAAGGTGTGCTAAAGGAAATAGCAAATAATTACAACAAGGTCTGTAGTATAAGAGGGACATCAGCCAACACCCAAGCATGACAAAGGATGCTGACACCAATCATAGAATTTAAAATGATAAACAGCAAATTGTGCTTTGTACCACCAAAAGGAAAGAAGCTTGCTATTTTCCAAGAGCTGATAAAGAGTGCTCTGTTTTGAACGGAAAATTCGAGCATTCCTTTTCTTCCAAATGGTCCAAGAACTTGCAAACCAAATGAGATACATAAAAGAACATCTTGGTTTTGCAAGGCCTGAAGAAGTACCAAACTGAAGATAATGATCAACAATGGTTGAGGGTTCTGCTGAATAAACACCCAACCACCGTCGAACAAGCTGCCAAACCTGCCCGAAAATGCTACAAGAAAAGAATAAGTGAGTGTCCATCTCGATCTCCCCGCAACCAGAAACACACCGCTGATCCTCTGAGTGAATGATTCCCCTTTGAAACAAATTCGCCTTCGTAGGCAATCTGTTCTGAAAAAGGCGCCAACCAAAAATAGATGCCTTTAGCGGAACGTTTTTCCTCCAAATGAGAGGTGCATGAACCGTTGAAGTAGAAGTAATAGGATCCATCCCACAAGTAAGCGTGCAGTAAGCCCCTTTAACAGTGTACCCAACTGAAAGATCAGGAGAGTTGTTTAATAAATAGATATTTGTATAAATTGATTTTATTTTTCTCATGTACGATTCTTGTAGAGATGGTACGATAGTCAACAAAGACCTTTTATCATCATTTTTTTTGCAGCATCGGTATTATATAATCCAAAATTGAACAATTAAGTTCAACTTATATAATCGAAATGGGGACAATTTAGAAATTTTTTAGGGCGTATGAGAAGTTAGAAGGATGGAAAAAGAAAATCTCTAAAAAAATCCACACTTTTGAGTTGTGATACAAGTATGCAACTTATTCGAGGGATCTTTTAATCATTATATATTACTTTTTAATTTTATCAAAAAACTTAATTTAATCGTATAAAAAATCTATAATATTTTAAAAGATTAAATTTATTATTTAGAATTTATAAAGTAAGTTTTGAAAAAATTCAAAAGTCAACCTATTCAATTGAACCAAACCATCTCGTGTTCATCTGTTTAAATTGTTTCAAATTTCGAGCAAAAATATTGCAAAAATCAAACTAAATGGATAGTTTTTTATTGAGTAAATTACACTTCCCTTCCCTCAAAGATGCTTGAATTACACTCATCTCTCTCTTATGTTAAAATATACACTTTCCTTACCTCTTATTCAAAATATATTAGAAAACTTTTCACTCCCCTCCCTTAAGAAAAACTTGAATTACATTCACTTCCTTCTTACGTTAAAATCTACACTTTGCTCCTTTAATATATATTTTTTATTTCTAATAATGTTGTAAAAAAAAAATAATCTAACACATTTCCAAATAAATAGTAATGTAGGTCTATTTTAATATAATAAAAAATTGAATACATATTTTTTGCTATTTTTTATTCACCATTTCATTAACATGTAGTTTTAAACTCTATTATAAAATATGAAACAATCCAAAATAAAATTAAAATATGTGAAAAGTTACTAAAGAGAATAAAACATGGTTATTTAAAAAGTTAATTTTATGCTCTAAATTATAAAATCAATAGCAAAATATTTAAATTTAGTTATCATTGACATTTAAATTATAAAGAAATGAATTAATTTTTCTTAAATGGTGGTTCAAAATTAATATCATAAAAATATTTATTTATGTTAAAATAGATTAAAGTGTAGTACATATTTAATTTTTAAGGGAGGAGGTTGTAATTGAAACATCTTAATAGGGAGAGGAGTATAAATTTTATTTTTAAAGTAGGAGAGTGTATATTTTAATATAAGAGATAAGGGAAGAGTAATTCAAACATATTTTTTTTTTGAGGAGAAATTATCCATGATGATGATGATAATTTTTTTTACCAACATGATAATAATAACAGTAATGATTAAATACCAAAAAAATAATAAAATTAATAATATTACCTGACATATTTCAATTTTTTTTTATTATTTGTAACAACATACCAAAAGAAATAATTGTATATTATTTAATAATAATAATGATTTCTCCTTTCAATTTTTGTTTTTCTATTATTTTGCAATAAGTATGTGAGTGATATTAAACATAAGCAACAAAAAATAAAAGGCAGAAAAAAGAAGACGAAGAAATCCATCCCGATCACAGATCAGAAAAACAGATCGATCCACAAAAATGGCTCCATTCAGCGGCGATGAAACTGCTCCTTTCTTCGGCTTCCTCGGCGCCGCGGCGGCACTGGTTTTCTCATGTAAGCATCAATTGAATAACAATAATAATCTCCGAAACGATGTCGTTTATTGATTGATTGTGTGGTTGCAGGTATGGGAGCGGCATACGGAACAGCAAAGAGTGGTGTAGGAGTAGCATCGATGGGTGTGATGAGACCTGAACTTGTTATGAAATCTATTGTTCCTGTTGTTATGGCTGGTGTTTTGGGTATTTATGGTTTGATTATTGCTGTTATTATCAGTACTGGTATTAATCCTAAGGCTAAATCTTATTATCTCTTTGATGGTTACGCTCATCTTTCTTCTGGTCTTGCTTGTGGTCTTGCTGGTCTTTCTGCTGGTATGGCTATTGGCATCGTCGGTGATGCCGGTGTTAGGTATTTCACTTCCTTTTTATTCTATTCTTTTAAATGATCTGTAATACCCATCTAAGTTGTTTCTTTCATTTCGGTTTTTCATTTTCATTTTATTTCATGATAACCTTGAAATTATTTCACTAGATGTAGTGTATGCACAAACTGTGGAAGAGTATTGTTTTGGCTTCATTGGCTAAAGGAATACATGGTTGAGCAATTTATAAATTTGTTGAAGAATCAACTAGTTAATGCCTTTATCTGTTGATAATAATGGTTACCAAGTTGGCTAGGAGTGTGGAAGAAATCTTATTGGTTTTCTGATATGGATTGAATGCACATACTTTTTGTTGTGATAACATCTATTGTTTGATGTTTAATCAACTAAATAGTACAGAGTTGCAGTCATATTTGATTATTCAATTGATGGTTTCATTTGATCCTTGGGTATAAACATAATCAGTTTGAGACTAAAATTTGGTTAGTTTCATGTGACACATCATGTGGCATTTTTGGTTCCACCCAATTGATTCAGAACTTAATACTGACTGAATAAATGGAATTTGACTTGCTGATAACTGTCTTTTGCAGAGCAAATGCTCAACAGCCAAAGCTTTTTGTTGGAATGATTCTCATCCTCATTTTCGCCGAGGCGTTGGCGTTGTACGGACTTATTGTTGGCATCATCCTCTCTTCCCGTGCTGGCCAATCCAGGGCTGAGTAAAGTCATATTTCATGTTGGTCGTGGTTTACAGAGCCACATATTGTGAATGTCACTGTGGAGCTGGCTTTGCTAATGTTGCTGCTTTTCATTATTCATGTCATTCTATTTATTTATGCACTCTTTACAAAGTTGAGGTTATCTAGGACCAATAATAAAGCTTTTCTCTGTGCGTCATTAGTTTTGAATTATATATGCTCAATTAATAGATCAGAGATCTATATACTTAGACAGACGTTTGTTTTGATTCCAATAACTTATTAAGTATGGTTTTGTACTTATCAAAATGTATCTCCCAAACAACCCAGACCTTTCATTTATATTATTTTATTCAATATGATCTCTCTGTAGTCTGTATGTCTTTAAATCTGTTTTTATGAAGATGATAGCATCTTGCTCTGGTTTGGGCAGGATACCAAGTAGCTAAGTAGGAAAACTATGATATAATTGGCTGCATGTGTTACATGTGTTGCAGTTGTAATAGTAAATGTTTAATTGGTTTGTAATAGCACTGAAGCTGTCAACACAAGGTTATACTTGTTTGGATTGACGGTGAATTTTGCAAAGCTGTAGTTTTGTTGAAGCTCGTAAGTGTTTGCTAAAATCACGTTGTTGCTAGTATATCGTGACTTTGCCTAATTTGTCGTCTACGTCTTTTGCTTTTTATTTGCATTAGACTCAGTTGAGGTTTTTAATATTTTTGATAGGTTGTTTGGATAATAATCATCCAAAGTGAGTAGAATTGGTGGCGGCTAAAAGGAGTTTGATCGTAAAATGATTGTATCTTTTGATTTTTTTTTCTCTTGAAAACCAAACTACTTCCTTTCGTTTTGATATGAAACAAACAATACAATGTGGTACAGGGTGATAAAAATGGATTCACCTATTCCAAAAGTTTTTGGTAGCCAGCTCTACCTCGTCAAAGAACACTTATTTTGTCTATAGTTGAAGTGACAATGACCGCTTGAAACTCACACACAACTACCAGGTTTCAAGTTTGAATCTAGACAAAGGTGTTCAAACTAATAATATTGGCAATTACCAATTGAGCTAGAATTTACAGACCAAACAATATAATTTAGATAGACTGTTATTTTCTTCATTCTGGGTTGAAAGATAATAAAAAGTCCCCTGTTAAAAAATTGTTACAAGCTGTATCATGCAACAAGTCTCACAATTTTATTATTATTTCAAGCACAACATATACAACATAGTTTTAAATAGTTTTGAATACATAATTTAACAACAATGCTCTGCACCTTTTCCTTGTTTTGAAGAACAAACACTTTCCTTATCTTACAGACAAAAAGAGGAAGTTGAGGTTATTTTCAACACCTTATTTCAACAATATGAATAACTTAAAACGCAAAGTTCATCATGTCCATGCTCAAGCTTCGCATCATAACATTTTCCATGAATCCACACTTGTTAGAAACAGTCTTCTTAAAGCTGTGGCCTCGTGCCTTGAAAGAGCAAGAAGAAGAAGAAATTGGCACTATTGGGATATTCTCACAGTTGCAAAGTTCTATCATGTATCCATCAGGGTCATGGAAGAACACCTGCTCCACCTTGATTCCTTCATCCTCTACCAAAGCTGTAACATACTTCATCCCCATATCTTCCAACCTCATTTTCACTAGCCCAACATCTGTACACTGCACAAAACCAAATTGAAACACTTTTAGTAATTATTTTTTAAAATTTTAATTGCAATTACGTATTCATTCATCATACTATAGTAGTATTTTACTAGATTTAAAACTTGACTAGAAATTTGAAAGGCACAGTTTAATTACTTGGAATGATATATGGTTGTCCTTGGGATTAATGGGTCGTGATTCACTCATAGGGGTATCAAATTCATCATAATTTGGATTCTCAAGCAGGTGTATTCCAAAACCATAATTATACAACCTACATAACAAAACAAAAAATTGTAATTCATTAAATATTTGTTTAAACAAAATAATGGATATAAAATTTCATGAAGAAAATGGTAATGAAGCAAATTATATAGGAACTAACCATGCTCCATTGAATTTGAAAGAGGAAGGGCGTTTGATGAGACCAAAACCCAAGATTTCTTCATAAAACCTCATAGAGTCCAACACTGATCTGCACAATATGGACACATGATTCAGTGAGAGAAGGGGTAGTGGTGCTTCATAGCTGCCAATTTCCTCAATCCCCATTTTCCAATATTTTCCCTTAGGACACTTCACTCAGCTAAACTTTTTTTTTTACGTGTTAGCTTGGAAGTGAATTTCATTTGCTAGGTTGTTTCCTATTTATATTAGAAATTTCATGAGGAAATATTTTCTTGTCCTTGTGAGTAGGAGTTTTCCTGGAAGGTTCTTTAATTAGAATTTTCGTGAAAGGAAGCATAGTTGCTGGTGCAGTTCATACGGGATAAAAAAACAACCATGTGTGGAATAAAGTAAAATAAATCACCAATTTCTTTCTTAAAGTATCATTTTCTCTCAAATTCAATTCTTAAAATATATAAATATTATATTTAAAGTATATGGAATACATCAATTAAGTATTTTTATTTTTTTTAAGTAGGTTAGTGGATAAAATTTCAAGTGGGGATTCCGGGCTTCGAACTTTAGCCTCTATACATTACAAATTACAATACATTGTTCCTACCAACTAAGTTACGTTAAAGATACAAGTTCTCTACTCCCCAAGTATATGAATTTTTTCATGTTATTAGTCTCTAACATCTTAATAGCAGAGATAAATTGATGGATTTTATAAATTTAGTGACTAAACTGAGGATTTATTGAATAAAATTCATGAGCAAACAACAATAATAATAATGAAAAATTGAGTAGTTCAAGTGATTTGATTTAAAGTTTAATTGAGTTTTAGGATCCAGATTTAAATTCTGAGGAATGAGAAAATATTAACCTAACATCTTATTACTAATATCGGCGGTTTCAAAAAGAAAAATTAATATTCCTTAAAAAAATAAAAAAAATATATCTGTCTTTTGAATGTATCTCTATGTAAATTTCTAAATTATAAAAGCATAACTGTTTCCTAAAAAAAACATAAAAAAAAAAGAGCATAACTATTTGTAGTTGCTGTAAATTTATGTTGAATATAACTAAGTTTGCGAGATTTTCTTTTTCACTTGTAAGATTTTCTAGAGTTTTTCAGGTTAGGATTTTAAATCATTGGTTTAACTAAGTTTGCGAAAATCAAAATCACTGTGGCGTAAGTCTAGAGGACTAACTAACAAAAAATAATGGGTTATTTAGTTTCTGACGCGCCCTATTTTTTTGACAAATATAATCCAAACTACATTTCGGCATATATAATATGCAACCTTTTATTGCTCAGAATTACATAACAACATTGTAGATGATATTAAGAACACATAATTGAAAATGACTAAAATTAAGAGACAAAAATGTAAAGAGACCAAAAAATGTGTAATACTCTCATTTTATTAGTAGATTGTATCTTTCATAGTATATTTACATTGTCATTGAAACTTATTACACAAATTAATTAAACACCTAAAGGTAAACCTGTGTACAAGAAGATGGAGGGGGAAGGAGAAAAAGATGGATGTCGAAGGAAGTTGGGGTAATGTTTGTTTCCTGTCTAGGGCGAAAGAGACTTTAAAGGTCAACCTTATGCCCAAAATGATCAACTTTACACCGAAACAAATGGTGCCATGTCTTTTGCCCATTCATACAATCCCTAAAATGCTAGAGTAACATTTTTATATGAAAGGCCAAAGATGGAAGCACGTTGTAGAAGAAAGGAGAAGGAGAGAAAGTGAGATGATGAAATGAGAAATTGTGAAGGATTAATAGGTATTTATAAGGAGGAATTTGGGTCACATGAATGCATAATGTGTAACGGACCATTAAATAGAGTCAAAAAAACATGGTAAACTGGTCTGACCAGTCAATGAAATTGGTATGACCACAAAAAAAAAACATGTTCAATGAGTAACTTTTCCTGAACAAGTAACCATCCAAACTCTGAGCTGGTTCAAATTATATGATCCGAACCCATCTTAGATATGTTTGGTTTATATAATCCGAACTAGTTCAAGACCGTGTTAAATTTGGTACTTTATAAGGTGATGAAGAGTTCAGATTATATAATCTAAATCAGTTCAATATATGATTTTTTTGTGATCCACATTAAAATAGCCTCCTTCTTTAGAGATCAGATTCTTAACACCAAAAAATTTGAGTGTCATTTATTTACCTTTTTTTTTTACCAAATTGTTCATTATGTGGTTCACATTACATGATTTTTTTTCTAATTGTTTATTTAAATATACTTAAAAGGTTGTTTATTTAACAACTTTTTAGTTATCAATTGCTAAAATACTCCTTCTAAAAAATAAGTGGGTGTATTATAGCAAATGTCCATAGGAGTTGTTAACATACACCCACTTAGTTTTTAGAAGGTGTGTTATAGCAACATACACCTTAAGGTGTATTTATCAACTTTTTAGTTATAACTTGCAAAAACACTCCCACATAAAAACTAGTGGGTGTGTTCTAGCAAATCCTTATATATATACATATCTTTAAATTCTAAACTTGAGTTAACCTGAGGCTTGGATTGTGTCTGACACCTCTAAAAAACTTTATGACACTATTAACAACTTAACATCCTCTCTCTTTTTTTGTTGTTGAAGGGAATATGCTTATAGCATTTCATTAGATATCAAATCGTTAATACATGTTGGAACATGATCAAAAATACGGAAGCTAGACTCGGAAATGGCTGCCTTTGCTAATTTATGGGCAACCCCATTCGCTTGCCTCCTAGAAAACTCAACATGAGAGTTTGGTAAACAAAGAGAACAATAATGTCTATTACTACCCATAATGACCCCAAATTCTGTGATATCACCATTGCCTCGGTTAAAATAGTCCGCTACACGCTTTGAATCTACCTCAAAATCCACATTTTGTAGTTGTAGCTCATGAACCCAACGAATAGCGTGATGCAGCCCCAATGCTTCTCCAATGTCAACTGAACATAACGGTGTGTGCCACATTGTTTTTGCACGAATAAAACATCCTTCTTCGTCCCTTATACACATACCTACACCCACTTTATCAGTGGAAGATGAGAACGAAGCGTCCTCGTTACATTTCAGCCGTCCAGGCATTGGTTTTTTCCACCTAAGTCTCTTCATTGCTTCCTGCCGTGACCTGTAGTGTATTTGGCAGCATGACTTTAAAGAATTGATTAATTCTCAGTTTTGTAACTATATAATTTATTTCTAATTGATTAGTCATTATTTACTCATTCACTTTAAATGGCATTGTGATTATTTCTCCCTTTAGTCGTGTACTATGATTCTTATTATAAACAATCTATATGTTACATTATTTTTGATAATAGTTGAAGTAATCAAAATGAGTTCTTATTATTATTAGTATATAAAAAAAAATGTGATTTTGTTTGATTAAAAAAATTATTGCTAAAAAAAATTATACATCTTATATATGAGCTAGAATTTTGGCGATGTGGCACCTCATAAAAAGTTTTACCTCCTCTTTTTTTTTTAACAATAGTTTTACCTATTCGATTCGTTAAAATCATAATGATGTGACACCTCTAAAATAATCTTCACGCCATCTTTTGATTTCTATCTAATAATATAATATATATCCTATCTAATCTAATAATAATTAAAATAATAATATAGTAATAGTTTCTTCTTCAAAAATAATAATAATATAGTAATAGTAATAATATAAATAAGTTTAAGTTAAATTTTTTTTAATAAACACATTGGACAAAAAAAAGAATAAACATGTTATATTTTCTCTCATTATATCTATATATCTCTTTAATAAATTTAAGTCGCAAAAACTTTTGTCCCTGTGAGTTTATCTCAGTTGATAAAGACAATGAATAATATATGTAAGGTCCGAAATGCGAACTCCAAACACCGAAAAAAAGTCACAAAAACTTTTCACATTTCTTACATCATATAATAACTCAACCGTTACTTACTTTATTAATGAATTACTTATAAGCACACTAGACAATTATATGTATATCTCTTTAATAAGTTTAGGTCACAAAACTTTTCACATTTCTTACATCATATAATAACTCAAGTATGCATTATATTACTTTCTTTATTAATTTTTTTTGAGCGATACTTTCTTTATTAATGAATTACCTATAATCGCACTAGACAAAAAATAAAAAAATAAAAATAACAAGCACATTACATTAATGAACATAAACATCATTGATTTACTATAGTCATATATAAAAAATTGTAAGGTTTTCATGCACCTAACAAATTATAAAAACACTTCCAATTTCTTATACTATCATCCTTGGATATTGAACGTGTCTCATAACAATCCTCTAAATATAACCAATAAAAAAAATTAATGTGTAATTTTTCATATACATTTCCACCCTTTTATAACCACAACTAATTCCATATTCATTTTCTACTCATTTCTATTTCTATATATCTGAAAGTTTCACATAGGCACTACTCATTTTTTTGTACTCACACATTGCATTATTGATTGATGAAAAAATAACAATTAGTAGATTGATCAGTTGTAATTTTTATTACGTATTATTGTCTTACTTTATTATCAACAAATATGAGAGAAAAAGAGACAACCACCAATAATATTGACAAGAAACATGAATGCCTCTAACTCTCACCGAAAAGAATAAATGATACAAAGATAAAAAGCAAAACAACTTGAGGACTATACAATTGTGATCCATAAAAAGAAAAATTCTTATATGATTACACCATTAAGATAAAATATGAATTATGATACACCTTCCTTCAAAAAAAAAAAAAGAATTATGATACACCTCTTCAAACTTATGAATACTAATATGACCGATCAAAAAATATATTAATTTTCCTTAAAATATTTAAACAAATTTGACTTCTCATATAGTTCTAAACAACCTTATTATATTTAATATAACAATATCATGATATTTTAAAACATTATCAATCATTTAACTCATTTGAAATAATATTTCAAAGGCATATTCTAATCAAACTCGTATGCGTTATATATCTAGTTTTTTTTAGCGCGGTAGTTAAGCTTTGTTAGTTTGAAAATGATAATAAAAAAAAGTAAAAGCTGAAAATGAAAAATGGAGTGCAACTCAACTACCAACAAACCAAGAAGGAGACGCCATAACTCTCTTCACATTTTCAAAAACATCTCACAGACATTTCCACAAACATTTTCAATCACATTCTCTCTCTTTCCTTTTTTACTTTCTCTCTGCTTTTTTCTACACCTCCTCAACCTTTTTCAATTCTCATTTCCTTTCATCTTCTTGCATTCTTCTTCTACTTTTCCGTTTCAGATCGCATTTTCATAGGTGAATCTCCTCAATTATTCTCTATTTAACCTTAAATTATTATTATTGATTATTTATCATAATTTGAATTTGAATTTTGATCTAGATTATTAGCTTTATATGAAATATGAAAATGCCATTAATTTACTTGTGATTCATCGATAATAATAGATTGATAAGTTCGGATTTGAATTTGTGATCTTCGGTTTTGATTTTAACGGTTTCTTTCTAAACACGGTAAAATTCACTGTCACATTAAGGAATTTGCAATTTTAGCATATTTTTTTGGATTTTTTAGATATTTATTTTTCTGATTCATGTACTATTTTTGGAATTTGTGTTCATGAATTGTTTGGATTTTGTTTTACTTGCTAAATTAAGTTGAACTGAAATTACTCCAAAAATAAAAATATCACAGCTAGGATTTTTAGTAATATTATTACATCCATTCAATTATTTACCCATTTTGATAATCCATATTCAGAGTTTAGTTTCTGAATTTCTTACCACATTGAATTTGTTATGAATTTTCTTTGAAAAATTGAATCCCAAGTTTTTGTCACCGTGTAGGTATTTTTCTTGTACAAAACTTAATTTTATATATGTTGCATGTGAGGGAGAATTTGATAGGATGTTTCCTTGTCTTGGAGACTATCCCAGAAAATTCCAAATTTTATATTAGAATACAAAATGCACCGCATTTTGGATCAAAGTTATGGTGTATATATTATAAGAGTTTGTGAAGTTGGTCAATTTGAATATAAAATTGCATGAATGTTATCATTTTTTTGTTTTATTTGCTTTGTTTATGATGAGGTAACCTTATATGATTTTGTTTCTGCAGATAATGATTGGAGCTTAAAAGTTGAGGTGGCCCGCCATCCCAAGTTCCAACAAAAGAATAGTACAAGCTTTATGAAAGAACTTGAAATGTAATGAAATAATTGAATGCCGAATTGGTGAAGTTGGAATTGAAGGTTTAGAGAAAAGGGTTGAGAAGGAAGTGTGAAAATGGGGTCCAATTCAGGGGAGGAGGCAATGCAAGGTGCCACAGGCGGTGAGGAGAGAATTCTTGTTTCCGTTCGTGTGCGGCCACTGAATGATAAGGAGTTAGCGAAAAATGATCTGTCTGAATGGGAATGCATTAATGACAATACCATTATGTACAGGAGCAACCTTTCAGCTTCTGAAAGGTCTTTGTATCCAACAACCTATTCATTTGGTACGAAGAGGCTTTTGTTACAAATCCATCCTAGATTTATTTACTTGGTGCTTGTACTTTATATAAAAGCTTGTGATTGATCCAAAATTCCAAATGCTGATGGCTTTTGACTGGAAACCAACAATTTTTCTATTTAAAAACAGATTAACGAAAACATGCACTTATTTAATTTACTTCCTAGTTACATTGCCGCCTGAGTAACATATACTTTTACTTTTTTGAATGGTTTTTTTATTTATAAGATTAGGCTGAATTAACTTGGAGAATACAGTAGCAATCCACCATAATTGATGTTGAATCACAAAAGTTTCTGGAATCTTATGTGCTTCCGAGAAGGCCTTAAAATCTCGCCTGGATATTTGTTGTCTTGGATATTATGTAGTTGAGATTTTCTGCATTGAAGGAAATTATGTAATATCATAATCTTGTTGTATTAAACATGGAAGTAGAAGGTTGTGTAATGTTGTTTTGGTTAAGGAAGTTTAACAAGACCGTGTCTGGCTTTTATTTCATCAGATCTCAAAATTTTAGAAACTATATTTGCTTCCCTCTTTTGATCCACCTTCATTTCTTTTCACTGTAGACCGAGTTTTTAGGTCTGATTGCCCCACAAGGCAAGTGTACGAAGAAGCGGCTAAGGAGGTAGCTCTTTCTGTTCTCAATGGCATCAACTGTGAGTTTTCTTTCCTGCCTTAATCTTGCTTTCCTCCATCATATACATCCATATCAATCAACTTCTATATTAGCATCTTTCATGGTGCTTATCAAGTGTTTGGTTATCTATTTGATCAGCTAGCATATTTGCATATGGACAAACAAGCAGTGGAAAGACGTACACCATGAGTGGTACAACTGAGTATGCTGTAGCTGACATTTTTAATTACATAGAAAAGGTATATGAAACTGAACACATTTCTGCATCACCTTGTCATTTTGAAAACCTTGTTTTGATTAGATTTTTTTACAGCACAGAGAAAGGGAATTTGTCTTGAAATTTTCAGCGATGGAGATCTATAACGAATCTGTCAGGGACCTCCTTAGTACTGACACTACACCACTCAGACTACTTGATGATCCAGAGGTAAATATCTTTACCAGTTTTTCAAAAATGATAATGTGTATGAAAATTTGCTGACAGTTTGTCTTTTAAACAGAAAGGCACAGTTGTTGAGAGACTCACTGAGGAAACTTTGCGTGACTGGAACCATTTTACAGAACTTATTTCTTTCTGTGAAAGTAAGGACTGCGGATAGTTATAATCATTCTTGCTTCGACGGAATTTCACAGATTATCTTCGTTATATTATTTTTTTTCCCCTCCTTTACATTCCTTTGTCCACCTAGAGCTGACTGCATATACTTATCCGACAACTTTTTCAGCACAACGGCAGATAGGAGAGACATCCTTGAATGAAGTAAGCTCCAGATCACACCAAATTCTAAGACTGGTACGTGGGTTCCTAAGTTTGTTGAAGGGAGGTTAAATTTTTCGGTACTTAATTGCTTACATTGCCTAAATAATGTTGCTTTTCAGACGATTGAAAGTTCTGCGCGTGAATTTCTGGGAAATTACAAATCGAGCGCTCTTGCCGCTTCTGTGGTATGGCTGATTCACACATATAAAGGAAAATAATGAGAATCACTCTATTACGTTAAAGTACTTCAATTGAAAATCAAAGCAATAATACTTATTTTCCTGGATACAGAATTTTGTTGATCTTGCTGGAAGTGAGCGAGCATCACAAACTAATTCAGCTGGTACAAGGTTGAAAGAAGGATGCCACATCAACCGTAGTTTACTGACTCTAGGAACTGTCATCCGCAAACTCAGGTTAGCTTGAAATGGTTGCACTTCAAATGTGTTTACTCACACAAATGTATAATACTTGTCTCCATATTCTTTCAGTCTTACTCATAACTTTAACATACATGCAATTTTCCTTTGGAGACGTTTAAAAGAGCACAGAGACACATTTTTTATTTAATGATGGTGTTTCAAGATTGTTCTCTACTTTTGTCACAAAAAATTATAGGCAGCAAGTATCGAGTATTTGCAAGCATCAGAAGAATCTCTATGATATACCATAAATGCTCCAAAGTCTAGTGCTTTTCATTACCATGAACTCACATTCATCGAATCTTATTAGGCACTCATCCTTAGCCTACAGATTCTGTTACTAGTTACTTTATTAATTTCAAATAAAAATCAGATGAAACTCTTTCAGAGTTCAGACTATCATAAATGTATTGAATCTGCTGTTTGATGCATTAAGAATGTTATATACTTTTCATGAAATGTATCCTTTGTTTTTATCTAAAAAAGTAGAAAAAAATGATTTTGATCACAGCAAGGGGCGAAATGGACACATTCCTTTCAGAGATTCAAAGCTAACCCGCATACTGCAGTCTTCAATAGGAGGCAATGCTAGAACAGCAATCATCTGTACCATGAGTCCTGCACGGAGCTATGTTGAACAAACCAGAAACACTCTCTTATTTGCATGTTGCGCTAAAGAAGTGTCAACTAATGCAAAAGTCAATGTAGTGGTGTCTGATAAATTGTTGGTCAAACAATTGCAAAGAGAGTTGGCTAGGCTGGAAAGCGAGTTGAAAAAGTCAGGGTCAACCCAGCGTAAACCTGATTCTGCAGAATTGCTGCGGGAAAAAGACCTCCAAATTGAGATGGTAATCATCAAGATTTTTGCAACAGATTATATAAGTTATATGCTGTTCTCACTGGATTGTTGTTTCAACTATTTGTTACTAGTCTTGTAACGTCCTGAAACCCACATTTTCATTCACTATCTGCACTGAATTGCTCTTTCCTCATGAGTGAGCTGACCTGTTCAGTTCTATCTATCATACTAAGTGATTTTATTAAATTTGATAATTCACATGCTTTGTCATTTCATTTGAAATATTTTTCCCTATGCTGAAAATTTGATAGATTAAAACTTAAACTTTCGAATTTTATGACCGTCCTGTGGAAAGTAATAGTCATTCGATGCACTTTCAGTCACAAAAGATGTGAGCTTTAATTTGGTTTGTGGCAACCCCTTGATACTCATATTTGAGTTTAAATATTGGGGATTGTATAAATTTTCCTGGGGTGCTAGTCATTTTAGAATATGTTGACTTAATTTTATGTTATCCATGCTTCTATCTGCCATGAGACTTCAATATAAAGTATATACTTGAGATTATTTCTGACTTTTTTTATTTACAAAGTAATGTGTTGCACGCTCATTCTTAAACTAAGAGGACAATGTAGATAATCTTCTTCTGACTTTAAACATTTCAAAGTTGTCTTGTAATACCCTGCCTGAAAAGATTCAGTTCTTAGCCAATTACAGTTTGATATTTAAAAAAGAGGGAAAAAGATTTGGAGGACACAAGTGTTCTTTCTATTATGTATATTATAGTTACTGAATATTTTTGTGAAACGAGCACATCAGTTTTATGTAACAAGGAAAGATGAGACTAATTTACTTACTTTTGAGCATTGTGTTTTTGAGCTATAACTATGGACTACTATCTGCGCTTGCAGTTAAAGAAAGAGATCATGGATCTGGCAATGCAACGGGACCTTGCCCACTCTCAAATTAAGGACATGCTTCAAGTGGTTGGAGACAATATGTCCTCATGTGATTTGGTAAGTGTATTTGTGTACTCTAAAGCATTAAAATTAGCATTCATTTTCAATCTCATTTATGTTCAAACCCAATTTTCAGGAAAGTTTGGGTTCTCAGTATCCCAAACTACGTGTGCGAAGTTCAATGGACTTTGAAGATCAAACAGAGGAACCAAATTTATTAAATTTTGACGGCATAGAGAGTGTTAGATCTTTTGATGCTTCTCAATATTCAGATGGACATAGTGTTAGTTCCGAAGAGAACTATTTCCAGCTCCCTGATTTGGAAAAGAATCTTCCCATCAGGAATCCTTTTCAAGGGGTGTTGGTTGTAAGTCATGATGCTGTAGCTAATCATGTGGATCAGAAGATAGGCCAAGAACAGCCCGGTGATAAATTAGGCGACAGCTGTAGGGAAGCTAGGTGCATTGAGTCAGAAGATCAAGATACACACTCAAGTCCAGCAGCTTTGAGTCCAAATAATGACACAGACTCGAATGCATCATCTCCGGGGGCAAATATGGCGATCTCAGAATTGACAGAAGTTGATAACATAGACAAAGACAATAAAGATTTGTGCTCATCTCCAGGGACAAATACAGCTGTCTCAGGCTTGACAGAAGTTGAGAACATCGACAAAGAAAATCAAGACTTGTGCTCATTTCCAGGGACAAATACGACTGTCTCAGGATTGACAGAAGTTGAGAACATCGACAAAGAAAATCAAGACTGGTGCTCATCTCCTGGGGAAAATACGGTTGTCTCAGGATTGACAGAAGTTGATAACATCAACAAAGAAAATCAAAACGTGTGCTCATCTCCTGGGGCAAATACGGCTGTCTCAGGATTGACAGAAGTTGAGAAGATCGACAAAGAAAATCAAGACTGGTGCTCATCGCCTGGGGAAAATACGGTTGTCTCAGGTTTGACAGAAGTTGATAACATCGACAAAGAAAATCAAGACTTGTGCTCATCTCCTGGGGAAAATGCAGCTGTCTCAGGATTGACAGAAGTTGATAACATCGATAAAGAAAATCAAGACTTGTGCTCATATGAGTTAAAGGAAAACAAAAAACTGAATAGCTTGCACCAAGGTTTTGTTCTACCCTCTTCAGAGAAAATAAGCCCATTGCTGGTAGAAAAACGTGCATCTAGTTCTAGAATCTTGAAATTGACCAGAAGCAGAAGCTGTAAAGCAAGTCTCATGAAGGATTCATCTTCAGATTGGTTTGACCAGGATGAAATAATTCAGAATACCCCCCCAATAGGGATCCAAAAAGACTGCATTGGAAGACCTCAGGGATTTGAAAAGAGGACCTATACACTAAACTATAATCCCAATGATGAGAGGTTATCCTGGGCCGGTTATGGGAATTGTGTGAGATGTTCTACAGCTGACATACAGAACGTGAAATCATCATTTGAAATGGAAATTGACGATGATAGTGATTTATCTCCAGTAAGAAGGGAAAAGAAAGAACGTGGAAGTCCAAATCTACCGGCGAACCATGAGGTATGCTTCAATATTTCACCTCCTTTGTTTGTTTTTGTCTCTCTTACTGCTCTTATACTCATGTGTTGATGGCCAATATAAGCTATTTTATCTAATTTAAAATGTTTCTGATCATATATACATAGATTCATCTTTATTTTTTTGTTTAACCAAGTTACTGATGATGTTAACAGCTTGTATATATATTGTTATCAAAGCCCTTGTTACTATATTGAAATAATCCAGCAAGTGATTCTTTAAGTTGTTTTGCATGGCAGGTTCAGGAGGCAGGACGTGAGTCCACTGTTTCTTCCAAAAAGTTCAAAGATGTTGGGTTGAACACATTGCAATCTGATGAAGACAAACATTTGGTTTGGTCTTCCGAATTTAAGCTGCTGCAGAAAGAGATTGTTGAACTATGGCATTCTTGTAATGTTTCATTGGTCCACAGGACTTACTTTTTCCTTCTATTCAAAGGGGAACCATCAGATTCTATCTATATGGAGGTAGAACTGAGAAGACTGTCCTATCTCAAAGATAATCAAATTTTAGAAGATGGACGAACCCTTACCCCTGAATCAAGGTAATAATAATATTTCACGTATTGTGTTAACTTTTGATTTTTAATATTTTTAACTAAAGTTTACATTTTGTGTAATGCAAAACATATAATGTATTTCTTTTGCAAACAGCAAGAGATATCTCCGAAGAGAGAGACAAATGCTGAGCAGGCAAATGCAGAGGAAGTTATCAAAATCTGAAAGAGAGAACATGTATTTGAAGTGGGGTATAAGTATGAGTTCAAAGCATAGGAGGTTGCAATTGGCTCATCGCCTATGGTCCGAAACAGAAGATATAAACCATGTTAGAGAGAGTGCAACCATTGTTGCAAAGCTGGTTGGTACAGTTGAGCCAGATCAGGCTTTCAAGGAGATGTTTGGCCTAAACTTTGCGCCACGACGCAGAAGAAAGAAGTCGTTCGGTTGGACGTCCAGTATGAAACATATCTTGTGAAGGTGATTGTGTTGGAACAAGATTACTGTATAGGAAGTTTGATTGGACCATGTAAAAATTTCCCCTGGCTCCATTTTAACATAGGAACAATATGTCATCCCCCTTCTATAAACAATCTGATCTTTACTATATGTTTCTGACTCTAATTCCTATTTGACTGTAAAGAGGTTGAAGGGTGCAGATTGCAGAACCATCCCATGCATATAGAATATAGATGGAACTAGAAATCATGATATATTTATGTGAAGATAAGATGAAGATTCAAGAAGAAATGATATTTTCATGATTGAATATAATTTTTCTAGTAATTTTTTAGAATCATAATTCAAGAACCAAGAAAAAAAACTGAAAACATAATTATTCTTTTTTTTTTTAGAACTGAAAACATATAATTTTTATAAATTCAACAAAGTAGCAACTTTTTCGTCCATCTCTATTTGTAAAACGACCAGGAAAAAAAAGGCTATTCTTCTCTTTTTTGAAAATACGAGATTTAGTTGAAGTGGTTAATGTGTTTCATTTAAAGACTAACTCTAGATTACCGAATCATTTTCTCTGATGAGTTATTAGATTGAGATAAAAAAAAAAAAAAACTCTTCTTTGTTTCAATAGAAGAATAATGCTGGTAACAAACTCTAATAAACATTTTTTAACACTATTTTTTATTGGTCAAAGTTAATATGAAATCCACCAAATTTACATTAAACTTATATAATTTAGTGTAATCCATGCGAATTTTAACAAGTAAAAAGTATATTAGAAAATGTATGTTATAGAGTACAATGTTAACACTCATTTTTCTATGGAAGCATACTCATTTTCTATGGAAGCATACAACCCATTATTACTTGAAAAACGAAATTTAGTGATGAGAGTTTGAGACGGAATCAAATATCTCTAACAAATTTCAACGAATTTAGGGAGGAAAAGTTGTTTTCATGAATAAAATCCGTCACTCTTTTCCGTTACTATTTTGTATCGATTGTGACAAATCTAACGGTAGAGATTTGGAGGAAATGTGGTTGGTGCACTATAGATATTTGCCATAATACCATTTTTAATTTAACTAAGAGTATAAAAAAAGAAGCAACAATGGATGCACCAAATGACATTTGCTAGATTTTGTCGTGTTGGACCATGCCAAATTTTATGGGGAAATGGAGGTAGAGTGAGAGATGGTATTTATTTGTTCATGTATGATGATTTGTGATTTAGAAGGACTTGCATATGTCATGTTGTAAAAATGCATGGTGCAAACGTGTAACATGCCAATTTTGATAACAAAAATAAAAGGTGGTGTTTACTAGTGATGGGGAAAGGGGCCATAATTAGCGTTGGAAATCGAACTCATCTATCTTTTATTCTTTTACTATTTTTGGGATAAAAAAAAAAAAAACACTTACAGGTAGTATTACATTGCTTAAAACAAGAGAGAATTATTAGATAATGTACTAAGGTTAAGTTAACAATTTTGTTTTTTGAAGGAAAGGTTAAATAAACAATTAATAATATACATCAAACAATTGTTGTATAAATACAATTCAGATTGTAACTTAAGGGAATTTTAATATGTTGGAGTGTTGATTGAAACACACAAATTCCCATTTCTACACACTTTAATGTGTGTGAGATTGTGCTGTGAGGATATTTGACAAAAATTAACACTACACAGTTATTAAAAACATCAATAATAATCAAATTTGTCTATTTTTTATTCTTTTACTTTTTTTTGATAAATTTTGATTTCTTTTACTATAATTAGATAATGATTAGATTACTATAAAAACTGATAATTATTAGAGAACGTAAGTAAAACAATTATTAAAGAGTTTTTGGTCGTCAATAATAATCGAACTCGTCTATTTTTTATGAGTGTGTTCTATTCTTCTACTATTTTTTTGGATAAATTTTGATTTCAGTTACTCTTGGTAGACAACTATTAGATTGCTTAAAAGAAAGAGATAATGTTGTTTTTAACTAATTTTAATTTTAGTTGACCAATTAATAATGATACCCAAAAAAATACTACATCCGTCCTTGAATATAAGATCCTTTTGAGATTTTTTGTTTCTTTTTATAAAATCTATTTGGTATTTTCAAGTACATTACCTAATTCTTTACCAATATACCTCTATTTATTTTATATTTTTTCTTCAATCAACAATAAATACTATGTTGTTCCTTCAAAAAAAATAAATTAAACACTATACTGAAAACATACACTAACCCTCTCTCTTAAAGGATGTAATTATAAAAACAATAGTAATTACAAACAAATGTATAACCGCTTTCAATTTTCTTAGTTCACATTATTTTTTTAAAGGTTTTATAATTAGGGATGATGTAGTATAAAAGAATATTTCCTTCATCATTAATATTAAAGTATTATTATTTCTAAAAAATATATATTACGTTCGTTTGGTGCACATAATAATGAGATAAATTATGATAAAACTATGTTAGCATGATTAAAGTGCTGTTTGATACACCAATAAAAAAATGATAAATTAAACTTATTTATAATCCTATTATATTCACGGTTTGTTTTTTTAATCCTTAATCTTTGGTGGGTTAACAACTATGAAGCCATGATACACGATACGATACGGCACTGATACAGAAATTTTTTAAAATTTAAGATACGATACGGCTGAGATACTTCAATAAAAAAATTAAATTTAAACTACATATTAAAACTCAAAATATAAAATATGGACTAAAACTCATAAGCAAAAAAAATCGACGCAAAACCTAAACCAAACAGACATAGAAAAATAGACGCGGCAACAATAGAAATATAAATGTAAGTAATCTATACTATATATAAAGAAAACAACCCCTTTCAACACTTTTGGGCTGGATTTTTTCTTTTAAAAATGCCCTCAATTTTCAATACAAATAACTCATGTAACAAATAGATAAGAATAAATTTAAATATTAAAAAAACGTAACAAACACGACATGAATATATATAAGTCTGATTTTTTTTCATTTATTATTTAAAAAGTGTAACAAACTAGATGAGTATATTTATACTTACTTTTTTATTATCTCAATTATACTCTTAAACAACTTTTTCTATAATAAAGATTGGTGTTGGTGTCACAAAAAAAAATTTAGATTATATTGTTGGTCTTATTGAAATAGATAATCATGTTTAATTTGGTTTGTCATAACTAGAAAGCAACAAACATTTATATTCTTAGTTTAATCAAAATCAAATTTTCATAAAAAAAATACATAGTTCATAATTTTCAAATTTTAGTGCAGTATCTTTTCGCTAGTATTGATAATAAAGAAAGCGACAATTAATCAATTACATATATGACATATCCTAAATAGAAAACATCATTACTTAGTCAATTACATATATACAAATAAAATAGAAACATCAGGTAGCCCGTACATATCGGTTTTCCATCGCATATCCCTCGTATCCAGATGTATCTGAAAAGTATCGGAAAATTATTTTTTAAAAAAATAAATTTAATCTTCAGATACTCTTCTGATACGTATCGGGAAGTATCGGTGCATGATACGTAAAGGGATACAATACGTCATTCATTTTGAAGTACCTGGGCTTCAAAGGTTAACAACCTTATATGATATTAACTCACACATATCTTCTCTCTATGATGCCTTCCTAAAAAGATCATTCTCTCACCAAGAGCAATTATATGAGATGACGCGGGTCTCTTGTACCTTAATCAAGATCTTTGGTTCAAATCTAACATTGAACACTCAACATCATTAAAACTCTTAAGAAAAGTTTGTCGTACATGTGGTTGCACAAGGCTCGGGGGATTAGTCTCCAGAGTTACGCATACAGTATACATGTTTTACGTCCAACAAAAAATGGGTAATAGTCATTTTAGTCCCTAAATGTGTAAAGAGTAGTCGCAATAGTCTTTCAATGTATCAAAATTCTAAAATAGTCCCTGATTGTGCGTTTTGTTAGTCAAAATAGTCTTTGATGCTAAAATAATCTCTCAATACTCAAAATAACCCATTCATACAGAGAATGAAATGATAATAAGTAAATACATATAATGATTGATATGATAATAAGTACTTTCCTCTGTCTCATAATAATAAGTGAGTCTTTTGTAAAAAAAATATTTTTCTAAAATAATTAACTCATTTCACTTTTCAATACAATATTAATTACAATTTTTTTTCCAATTATAACTATAATTAATATTACTTTCATCACTCTCAATTGAATACTATAATTCACTTTGGATAATGCACCGATACTTAACAAAAACATTTAAAATTATTTTTCTCTCTCCTTGGTTTATACATTTTTCTTAATATGCGTGAAATGAGCAAATGACTCACTTAATCCGGGACAGATGAAGTAATTATATTGAATGATTAATAAGACAATATTAACGAAATACTTTAATGTCAAATATTATTTCGACTAACAAAGTACACAATCAAATACTATTTCTATACGTTGAGAGACTACTATGGATATTCGTTAGATATTCGAAGACAAAAATGACTATTATCCCGTAAAAATAATTCCTCTCTCTCCGTGTGCCTCGTGCTTCATCTCCATCACAACCTCGTGTTGCATCTCCCTCCATGAGTTAAAAAGTTAATTGAAGAAAAACACATGTGAAATTGAAACAAGAAACCCAATCTGATTAGTTGATTAAAAATATGGGAGAATTATGGTATAGTTGGCACATGAAGGTATACATAAAAAGGTATATGAAAAAGGATGTATATCTATCTTTTTCCTAATAAAATGGTATAGATGCTAAAGAGTTTTTAGGGATTAGTTAATTAAGTGGTAAATGTGATTGTGGCATAACTAAAGAGTTGTTAATGTTTAAATATAGGAAAGAAATAAAAAAAGCGTATGAAAATGGAGCACGTTGAGTCGTTGATTAATTAACACACCTTCGTAAATTTGTTGACTATCGTCATCATACACAAACAAACAAACAATATCCTATTTTTGTTTGAAGCGTAACTAGGAATTTCATTTTCCCCAAAGAGAAGAAATTAAATTCAGTTAATAATTTCCATTATATATTAGATTCAACATTCCATTTTTTTTCTTCAACAAATCGCAAGAAGAAGAAGCAACAACGATGAAACCAGCTTGTTCATTGTTGTTTTTGTTTCTGTGTTTTTCATATGTATTTGGTTTCATTCCACCTCGTACGCTGCTTCTTGACAAATTGTCTGAAGGAAGATTCCTCAGCACTGATGTCATATGGTTCAATCAAACTCTCGATCACTTCTCTCCCTATGTATGCTCTCTCTCTCTCTCTCTCTCTCTCTCTCTCTCTCTCTCTATAAATTCAACTAAACTTTTAACTTTGGTTTAAATAGATGTTATTTATTTATTTGTATATAATATTAATTTTAGCAACTCAAAATTATAAAGATTATTTATTATACTTTTATTGTTTTAAGTGTTAAATTGAATATTCATTTTATTTATTTTTTATGTGACAAAAACTTCTATTGTTTCTTTTTATTTGCTAAATATTGATTGTGCATATTTGAGTATTGCATTGTAGGATCACCGTCAATTCCGGCAACGTTACTATGAGTTCCTAGACTATTTCCGGGCTCCGGATGGACCAATTTTTCTGGTGATAGGTGGTGAATCAACATGCAATGGGATAGTAAATGACTATATTGGTGTAAGTTGCAATTTTTCTAGATTTAGTAACTTGTACAACTGTTATTCAATATCTGATGTATTTCGTCAATATTATAGCCCAGAAACATCGGTTATTCAATGAATCTAAAATGTCATTTTTTGCTTATTACAGTAACCAGAGGTTTTAGTTCTCTAGTGGCTTATGCTGGTTGATTTGTCTGCATTTAACACTCAGTACCAATTAGGAGGCATTTAGCTAAATAGTTTAGTTTAACACTTAAAGTAAGAGTTAATTAACAGAAATCAGAAACTAAATAGCAACGGATAACAAGAAATGCGATAAAATGGACACAATTTGATCACAAAATTCGACCAATTGTGTGTATGTCTCAAACAGCAGATCAGCTGCTGTGGTTTTTATTAATCATAATTGGGGTTACATGATTATAACTTGTGTTTAAATAGTAAATACGACAGTCTCGTTTACAAGTTTACCTCTGAATTGTATCCACTGGTCAGAAATTACTAGGCATACACAACAATAAGTAGGTGTTTATCATTCAATTTTTATGTATAAGATGTTTCCATAATTGAAGAGGAAATAAGGAGAAACTCTGCATACGCTTCTTGAGAGCTTATGAAAATAAGCTGAAAATAGTTAGTGGACATATTGTAAACCATTTTTACAAACTCATTCAAACACTTACGCAAGTACTTATATCATAAGATAAGTCAAATAAGCTCTTATAAATGTTGCCTTGTGGATGTTAAGATTCTATGATGGAAACATAAATGTTTGTGCCTTGATTTACTTATAGGTACTGGCAAAGAAGTTTGGAGCAGCCGTGGTTTCTCTTGAACATCGCTATTATGGAGCAAGTACCCCATTTGATACTTTCTCGACGGAAAATTTGAAATATCTTTCATCCAAGCAGGCACTCTTTGATCTGGCTGTTTTTCGCCAGTATTATCAGGCAAGCTTTGGCTTTTTTCTTACTTCCATGGCTGATGACAGTTACCTTACAAATTTGGTTGAAAACAAAAAATTACAGACATTTCTTTGTTAAAAGATTTTAGAATACTCAATGTAAGGTATTGGCTCGGTTCACAATTCACATATTGTTAAAGGGTTTGTAGATATTTTTGAAAGGAATTTATATGATTCTGAGTCACATTCAAATATTGAAGGTGTGTAATGATCAATGACATTGAGATATTTGTCACCAACAAATTTCTTGTAATTTTTGTGTAGGATTCTTTAAATGCAAAGCTGAATAGAACAGGAGTTGAAAATCCATGGTTCTTTTTTGGTGGCTCATATTCTGGAGCACTCAGTGCATGGTTCCGTCTTAAGTTTCCCCATTTAACATGCGGAAGTCTTGCCAGTTCTGCCGTTGTTCTTGCTGTTCAAGACTTTGCCGAATTCGATCAACAGGTGAAGATATTTCTTTTTAGTAGCTCAAAGTTCCTTCTTATGTAAGTTATGAAAAATTGAGTTATAAGTTCTATCTATATGCAGATTGGTGAGTCGGCTGGTCCTGAGTGTAAAGCAGTATTACAAGAAATTACTCAACTCGTTGAAACAAAACTTGCAACCGATGGAAAGGCACTGAGATCAATTTTTAATGCAGATGATGTATGCTTTGTTCCTTAGTTACTTAGTTACTCTTTCCTTGCAAAATTACATTATAGTTTTCACCAGAACACAAATCATGTTCTTTACTAGACTTTTTAGTTAGATTACCGTGTTGTGTGCTGACTTGCCCTATTTTTGCAGCTTGAAATTGATGGAGACTTCTTGTACTACCTGGCTGATGCTGCTGTTATAGCGGTAATTCATATGATAGTAGCTATTTTTCTTATGCAATGCAATTACTTGTACTCAAATTCATGACATCATCTTCTCTTTTCTGGATCTTTGAATGTACAGTTTCAGTATGGAAATCCAGATAAGTTATGCAAGCCTTTGGTTGAAGCAAAGAACGCTGACGAGGATTTGGTGGTATGGTTTTCCTTATTATATTTATTTATTCATTTCTGAAGATGTGCCATGTATATGCTCTCACCCCTCTCCCAGATACTTATGCCAAATATAAGTGGGTACTTATGTTCTCTAGCTGAAAACTATATAATTCATTATACAGGATGCATATGCCAAATATGTCAAAGAGTACTACGTTGGAACCTTTGGCATCACTGCAAAAACTTATGACCAGGAATATTTGAAAAAAACTGCAATCAATGAAGACAGTTCTACTCGGTTATGGTGGTTTCAAGTTTGCACTGAAGTTGCGTACTTTCAGGTGGCTCCCTCAAATGATAGCATACGTTCCTCAAAAATCGACACAAAGTAACTTCCCGATCTCCACTATTCGCTTGATATACTCCTCTTTTGACAGGATTCTTTCCCATTGTTTGATGCATCTTTCTTTTATTGAACTTTTTTCTTCTTCTCTGGGATCCTATTAACTTCTACAAAATGGTTTCTCATACATTGCAGATACCATTTGGACCTTTGC
>Ga0315913_1000549_pt1 | contig 34597 bp, 27 predicted proteins | sample MpolsnodulesMG_FD_207736 | JGI IMG/M metagenome (GOLD analysis project Ga0315913, IMG submission 207736) | Medicago polymorpha root nodule microbial communities from Los Angeles, California, United States - small nodules | ecosystem: Host-associated > Plants > Roots > Nodule | place: USA...
TTCAAATTTTTAGTATATTTTATTTATTACTTTTTATGTAACATAATTGTCTCAACAAACTACATATATTATATCTTTTTCTTTCTTTTAAAGATTTTTGTTATATTTTATCTTTAAAACCTAATTTTTTAAATTGCTTAAATGATTTTTTATTTCTTTATCTTTGAGCATTATATGTCAATTCAAATTTTAACTACTTACATATTTTTAGGACTATAAAATTAAGGGATTTTTGCTAAACAACTCCTCACATAATTTTAGCACAAGTAGAATTACACCTTTGAAATCAACCTTTCCCATTCTTCAGGTTTAAAAAATATCACATCCATAAAAAAAATTCATACACTTTTTCATATACTATTGATTTGTTTTCCAGAAACTTTAGTAACATTATTCACACTCTAAATATAAAATATGGAGACTTAAGATTAAGATCATTAGAATGTGAAGAATATCGAATTTTAAAGATATCACATATATTTAATTGATGTGATTTTTATGAATGATATACATGCATTATATTTTTGTCTTCATGAACTTTTACTAACATGATTTCACATTAACTTAATTATTTTTCTATGCTAATATTTATTTAATTTTGTTATTGGTGATATTATAGGGGATTAAAATTCAATGCACTGTGTGAAGAGGCAATGTTACAAAATATCAATTTATGTTATTATAAAAAAAAATATCAACCTATGTTGATTGATGTAATATGTTTTGAAATAAAAAGTATCTTAATTTCTAATAACAACCATAAATTTAAACCAACTTCCTATGAATATAAAATATTTTATAAAACTATAACCATTGTGAAGCCGTATAACTTTTTTAAGGAGTTAAATTATATGTCTTTTGTCTATTTATTCGTTATACTTTTTTTTTGGTAACCATTATATAGGTTCACAAATTTCACCATCGTTAGAGATGACTAATCTTCGTCAGGAATCGGTGGGCACAAAATGTGGGTTCTTCCCTTTCAATCGATTTTTTTTCTCATACGCATGAACCATGAAACAAACCCATGACCACATGTTTAAAGGGACCCAAAATTCTTACCACTTGGACTAATTCATTATTGATTTTGTTACACTTTTTATTCTTGCATTGGACATTCATCTCACCATTTATATTTATTTTTAAGATATTATTATAATTGTAAATTTAAATAAATTCAATTTAAAATACTTAAACGTGTATTCGTGTACACAAACTTATTTAATATCTAATCCGGACAACGTCGGGGCTCTAAACTAGTTATATATACACTAGCGAACGTCAAAAGTAAAAATGGGTATCAATTGTATGATTATTTTTCCTTCAAAAAACAAATGTGTATGATTATTTTATCATATTTAGTTGTAAATTTTAGAAATAAATATTTAACTTATATTGTTTATATTGTAGTGGAACCCTCCTATTATAATGGAATTTAACTGATTTCTTAATCAAAGATTTAAGTAATTTTATACAAAAGATTATATTTTGAATAGTTTAAATTAAAGGTATAATTGAAAGATAAAAATTGAGCCTAAATGGAAGAAAAGGTATTACATCAAAACAAAATCTTTTTTTATATGAGGTCAAAATAAGTTTTTTTTATATAATGTTCAATGTTGTTCATATCGCTTCTTTGAAGAAGAACTTTAGAAAGTGCACATTCAAGATTACTGCTCTTCCCCTAGCACAAAACACTCGCACCTTGTAGCCATGCCCAAAATGTCTCTGCGCTAGTTAACTAGCGCAAGTGAAAAATAATGCGCAAGTTAAGTGGCGCAAGTTAAGTTGGGTAGCGCAAGTTAAGGGCGCAAAGTAGCTACTTTTTTTTAATCTATATACTATTTTCAAATTATGTTATTTACTTTATTCTAAAATATTTTATTAACTTTATTCTAAATTATTTGTTCACTTTATTCTAAATTATTTATTTGCTATATTCTAATTTATTTATGCACTTAAAATAAATTCGATATTCTAATTTTTTTTATTCATTAAATATGAAATTAGAAATAAAAATTGATTTTATTCTAATTCAATATTTATTCTAATTTATTTATTCATTAAATACGAAATTAGAAAATAAATTTGTTAAAAACGTGTGAAAGTGGTTAAAAACGTGTAAATTGAATGTTAAAAACCTGACCAAAGTGGAAAAACGTTTGTTCTTCAGCTCTGACCACCGGCCAACGTGCGTGAGTTAACTCGCGCACATGCCAGTGGTGCGTGACTTAAGTCACGCAGAGCTTATAATGTGTGTGAGTTAAGACACACTGCGTGACTTAACTCACGCAGGGGTATATTTGAAAATCATGTTGAACGCGGGTGTTTTGTGCTGGGGGAAGAGCAGAATTCCACATTCAATCACACTAGGAGCGGGGACAACATACAAGCCCATAACTTAACCCACCTAGCTCTTTACGAGCCCAACTCTCTTTGGATGGAGGAGATACCCAATTGTAAAAATTTGTATAACGAGGGGCGTAGCCCTTCATATGAGAAGGGTAGCCAAGGCTACCCCAAAAAAAATACTATTCTTGAAGTGGTTGGTATGTATTTATATCCGGCTATCCTAAATAATAAACATTGAGTTACCCCAAATAAATTTAGTTGCAAAAATTAGCATAAATAATAAAGTAAAAAAATTACTACAAGATTGATATATTTATTTGTATTGGTTTGATACTTTCGGTCTCAATAACAACAATAGAGAAACCTCTTTCAACAATAAAAATTATCAAGACAACAGTCATAGACAATTTAAATGGACAATGAGTTTCTTGCAAATAACCTATTTATTTAAATTTGAAAAGACATTATTAATCTATTATTAAACAGACAATTATTGATGAAATTGGGTTCTCGAAATGCATTTTGCCCAACGTTTCTAAATAGCGATTTTTATGTTAAGTTTCTAAGATTTGTTAATTTTAGTCCTTAATTTTTTGTTAGAGACTAAATTCAAGACTAAAACCATTTTTTTTTTGTAAAATTTTAAAAAACTGAGACAAAAATTGAATAATTATTTTAAGGACTAAACCTAATAAATTATAATTTATGGGACAAAAATATATTTTATCCTTAAATTTAATATGTTTGTTTTAAAAAAATTCTTCTTTATAGTTGTCCCCTGCATAAATTTTTTGTGAGCTTCACCGCTGTGCATAACAACAAGTCAATTCAATAAATGAGTTTTATTTGTTTTAAAAAAAAAAAAAAATCAATAGTTGTGAATCGTTTCTCCTATATATTGGTGTGGATTGTATTCATATGCCCAATTTAAGATAATATTATATTTGTTGCAGTTCTAACACAAATATGAGAACAACGGGAAGAAGCTGCATAAGAAAAATGAGTAAAGGTTGAATGAGTCGTTGTTTAGACATACCATCAAAAACAGTGGTCTTTACATGTTTACGCGTGTCAACTATGACATAGTTGATCGCGACCTACTGTCAGTATTTAATTTACTGAGAGGTGGTACGAGGAGACATCGAGCTTCCATCTTCCGATTGAGGATATGATAGTGACTCCAGATGATGTCTCTTGTTTGCTACATATGCCCATTGAGGGTCTTCTCCTGGACCACGGTGGTCCTCTGTCTGTAAGTGATGCGACTGATGGTTGAATTGATAAGTGTTGATCCAAAGAAGGTGGACTATGAGGTGGAGCACACGAACGGGGCACATGCACAATTCAGCTACCTAGGTACACAATTCGAGAGTCATCTGGATGCAGTTGCTGCAATTGAGGAGGAGGGTGATGAAGAGGAGATGTAGTTGAACCGGGATCAGGTTGTCACGATTTAGTTGTTGTACTTGGTAGATCACGCTCTTTATTGAAAAGAGCGTCCATTATCTTAATGTAACATATATGCAGTGCTTTTGTGACCTCAAGTTGGTCAGTGACTTTGCATGGGCAGTTGTTGTCCTGGATCACTTGTACAGGAAGCTTAAGTTGCATGCCCTCATGGGACTACACAATTGAATGGCTACATGTATAATATAACCGAGAAATTTTTATTTACGTAAATTTTAAACATGTTATATTATGTGTTGTTTATTGATTAGTATGTGTTGATGCAAACATGGATGTTTCAGCACTTTGAGTGAGTCATGCCCCGAGATTATTGGCAGGGATACATGGAGGAGCGACACTCGAGTGTTATGATGTTTGTATCTGGGAAGCGCTCACTGTCACAATCCTTACAGAGCACACCTGGATTGGGTCATAGATATACATTGTGCCTTCTACATGTACGACAATAGGAGTCTGAGCCATATACGTAGTTTCTTGATTGTGTGTTGTTTGTTAAAGACTTAGGAAATGTCCAACATGGTATCGAGACAGCATACACATACATGAGGTGGTATTTTAGGATTTCACATTCGTACTTGCTGTCTGCACCATGAGGTCCTTGATGAGATAGTTGTTGAACATGAAGGGGACATGCAGTATGGAGACATGGGCCCACGGTTAGGCCGCATAAGAGACCTAGCCTGGGTATACTCGCTAGTGACCAAGTGAAGCATGAAAGTACAGTATGGCAAGAGTTTGGAGCAGATCGTGGTTGGAGCTCAGGGAGGGTTTGTCTATCATCGGAGGAGGAGAGGGGGTACTAGGGGAGGACATGGTGTTATGAAGTAGTATTTGTCTACATGTATATTATCGAATTTGTGTGTTTTTCAATACGTTGTTTGTATGCTTCATCCCAAACTTGTATTGAAAAACTCTAAACGTAAAAGAAGTGCAAATCAGTCTCAATGTGCATTTCGCAAAAATAAATTGACATTGGCTCTCATCATCAATAACATTTTTACTCTTATTTGTGTTATTTAATATCACACTTCGCCTTCAAATTTGACTACACAGCTTAGCATCCTCACTTGAGAACAGATTGTACAAGAGGTGTTAAAAACCTCATTTCACTTAATGCATAGTAGATTCATGGATGTAATGTTACAATCATGATCGAATACGGATACTCAATGATCATTTCAATTTTAATTAAAGGAAAGCACCATCTAATAAACATACATATATTTGAAATCACTAATCACATTTTTTTTTTCTTGTTAAATTTAAAGAAACTAGTGATAATCATTAAATAATTCAACCTTCACCAAAGACCAAAACATGTCATTATCAATATGGGAATGAATAGCACAAAGTGCCCACTAAATAAAGTAACATGGTACAAGTAAAAATCTGGTAGCTATAAGCACTTCGGGTTGAAGTTTCTCTATTAAAAAACAAAATCACTCCTACATAAAAACTGTGAATTAGAAACACTTATGCATTGGCATAAGCAACTTCAGGATGGTGATGTAGCATCTCATTCCACATCATTTTTCTAATCATTTGTTCACCCCAATTTTCATCAATGTCAAGATTGATAGGGACTTCGGCAGGAGGATTACACCATGGATCATATAGATCAGCCATATATGGATGTTGAAGTGCTTCTGAGACAGTAATTCTTTTAGTTGGATCAAACACAAGCATTTTTTGTAACAAATCGATGGCTAATGGATCCGCTTGTGGGAATAGATGAGAGAAGTGTATCCCCCGTGTATAAGGAAATGATTCGATAAACATCCTCTCTCTTGGAGTATCAATGAACTCGAGATCATATTCATGCGGACTCCCAAGAACATTTACAATTAGTTTCAGTTGATCCAAACTACTAGTTCCGGGGAAGATTGGCTTTCTACCAAGAATCTCAGCAAGAATGCATCCTACAGACCACACATCGATGGAGGTTCCGTAATTGTAACAACTTAATAGAAGCTCGGGAGCACGATACCAGCGCGTGACAACATACTCTGTCATAAACTCGCCATACACTCCATTGGTTCGGGCAAGCCCAAAGTCACATATCTTCAAATCACAATTGCTATTGACAAGCAGATTACTAGGCTTCAAATCTCGGTGAAGAATCTTTGCAGAGTGAATATAATTAAGACCGCGTAGTAGCTAGAATAAGACTATATGATTAGTAACACTTCAAAAGGTTAAGTGAATTAAGCAAATATTTAAAATTCATAAAGGACGGATTAATTGCATTCTACTAGTAAATTACTGTTTCTATTATCAGTGCTGATCACCATAATACTCAAACTCAAAAAAATGCAGAGAATGTGTATGACAATTTAGTTAATAACAAGTTTTTTTTTATTGTTTTCACAATGACTTGATTATTTTTATCATAACAGACTAATTAGTACCTGAAACAAGAAATATTTGCAATGATCATTAGAAAGTGGCTGAGTAGACTTGATAATTTGATGAAGATCTGTTTCCATGAGTTCATAAACCAAGTAGACATCCTTAAAACTTGTTCTATGTACTGGCATCATAACATCTTTCAAAGCAATCACATTCTCGTGTCGGATATTTCTAAGCAGCATCATCTCCCTTAAAGTTCTCACTGAATCAATACAATTATCAAATATGTTGCTAATCTTCTTAATTGCAACTTTCTCATCAGTATCTTCATTGATGGATGAGCACACCACACCATATGTTCCTCTGCCAATAGCTTTAATTGGAACATACTTCATATCAACCTCAAACAATGTTTTTGATATTCTATAATAATGCTTTCCCTTTGGCTTAATTCTGTAAGGGGGTTCAACTAACTTTGCCATTTTTCCCTGCAAATTAACATCACCAGTTCACCACAATATATTAAGCAAAATTAACACTCTATTGGATGCATAAAGGTGAATTATAGGTACTTTATATTGCCATATAAAGAAGGTTGGAATCAATTCTTAGTTGCTATTTCTAAATCTAGGTTTGGATCTTTTGATGTCACTATGTCTCTTATTGAATGCTTTTTTTCCTTAAAATATTAAAAAATTACATTTTTTATCTTTCTTATTCCCTGATCTTAGCTACAGAACACACAACCAATAACAAATAAACCAAATCATTGATTCCAAAAGAGTTAGAAAAGCATTCATACCACACAATTCAACTTTCTTCAAAGAATCTGAATTCTCCTCGAGACACCAAAAGCAAATCCAAAAACCAAGAATCCCTCAGGTGATGTATAGCTTCAAGTAAAATCTCTGCAAAATCCAATTTTGAAAACAATAAAATCTATGAATTCAAATCTAATCTTATCAAATTACTATTTTTTTTATCAAAATAGGAAAAAGAAAAAACTGAGGACGTGGATAGATCATATATCCGAGGTTTTAAAACCAAAATCATATTACATCATAATGTATTCACAAAGAAATAATATAGCATATCCTTAATGTTATTATCATCCTTACCTAGGCTTAGAATAGAACAGGAATGACAATAAAATTGGGAAGGAGGGTTAATTTGAGAAGAAAGTAATTAGAACCTCTTTACAATAAAAGTGATTAGAAACTAGTGAAATTGAATATTAGCAATTTTTTGATAGAGAAAATCTAGGGTGGGGTGGTGCTTTAGTCCAAAGCAGAAAAGATCTAAGTGCTTAAAGAGCACTTATAAAATATTTACATTTAGGGTTTAGCGTTTAGGGCACCAGCCGAACTCAAACCTTAACGCAACACATGGCTCGTGACTTACACGAGTGGCGGCGATAAACTACCCTAATCCACACGGCTATTCTATTTGGTAATGATTGTTGGTTGAGTTTACTTTGCTTTACCAGCAAGAGAATGCATAAAACGACAGGTTTCGTATTTGGCCTTTGGAAAATACATTAGAACTATAAATCGAAGTTTCATAATGTTTTTCTCTCAAACTAAATTGGTGCATGCGTTGCTTCTTCGTTTTTTCTTTTTCTTTTGATTATTAGGTCACAAACAAATTGGCAAGTTTCTTGTCAAATCAATATTACTAATTAGACATATATCTATAAAACAAATGTACGAAAAAATAAATATCTACAAAAATAATTGACGGCAATGTATTGTACAAACCTGTAACGGTAGTTCTTTGGTTTGGTGGAGAGTGATTCAACACAGCCTCTCTCTTGGTATTTATAAGTTATAACCATTTATTTATTAGGGTTTTCTATTTCTCAACAAAATTTCCCTCTCTTTTTTTCATTCAAGGTTATTAATTTTAAAACGAAAAGTTATGTTATCTTTTATTTTTTATCATCATCCAAATCCAATTAGTTTAATTTTAAATTTTAAATATGGTATATATTATAATCCAACTCTTTACACGATTCAAACTTTTATTTCTTTTCTTTTCTTTTTTGAAAATTATGTTGAAAAAATAATTAAATATAATTTCTTTTACAAAATTGAAGTGGATGAGAAATTGAGATAAATTGTTAAAAAAAATTGATAATAGTGTGTATTTCATAATCAAGATAAAATAAATAACAAAGTTATTATATTATCACAAGTCTTGGATTTGGAGGTTCCGGTTTAAGTCTTGTTGGTTTTTCTCGAGGAAGATAGATATAAATATTTATTTAAGTGTTCTTTGAGTATGAATATCTTCTCTATTTTAGATGGAGACATCTTCTCCTCACCCTAAATTTATTCTATAAAAAAATTATATTGTCATTATTATTAAGAATAATGATATAGTTAGTTAGGACACTAGTTTAGTTACTATATAAGTCACATGGTTGACTCATTTGTACTTATTTTTCCATTCTTGTATCATTTCAACTATCATTAATACAATAGTTTTCCAAGCTTTTCTCTCTATATCCATGGATGCCATGTTTCCTAACAATTATATGAAAAGAAAAACATATAAGTAGTCTACTATTGAGGACTTGTATATGAAAAGATAATTCATATTCGGTTGATGATAACGGATAAGTTAGCTTATAGAATTTTTCGGTGTTTGATAAAGTTAGTGTTTAAAGTTGAACTAGCCGGGGGGTATAAAATGAAATGACATAAAAATATATATTTTTTAAATTAATTTTTTTTCTCAACAAGATACAAATGGTTAAATCAAGCGGGGGAAATGATTAGTTATAAGTTCAAATGTTACTTAAAATAGTTTATAAAAAATGTATAAGCTAAAATAAGTTATAAGCTTATAGGAAACCAAATAAGCCTATTTTGATCCTATGAGCTTATAATTAAGTGGTAAGATTTTCCTCTATAAACTCAAAATTTTGTTGTGTCTTCTTGCGAAATTTATGAGTGTTGATCTCAAGATTCATTTTGCAAGCTCTCTAAGATGATGTTGCTTCATGCTTCAAATGAAATAAGGTTTAAAGAGGTTATATGTAGGGATGACAATGGGCACCCTATGGGTAGGATACTATAGTGCCATTTCCTATACCCGCATTTATAAAAAAATACTTGTACTCGTGCCCGTACTTTCTGGGCAACAACTTTGGTGCCCTTCCCCATACCTATGGATACCTAAGTACTCATACCTGCACCCATTACCCGCACTTGAACTATGAAAAGACAATAAAAACATCACAATTGAAATAAAACTATGGTCCAAATATTTTAACATTAACTCGTAAAATACTATGAATCATAGTATTTAGTCAAATAAAAAAGCATCCAAAATATCCCTAAAAAATTGTACACCGGCAGGATGGAGTTGTTATTGTATTAAGTAGTTTTTTGGTTTAAGTTTAGGTTTAGACTTAAATAGCTAAATTAATTAATTAATTATACACCAAAAATAAATCAACCATTTATGATATTATATAAATATGCATATGCAGGGTTGCGGGGTTGGGCAGTATAATATCCTTACTCGTGTCTATACCCATTTAAATTTGTGGGTATTACCCAGACCCGTATCCAGACCTATAAAAATGGGATTTTACCCTACTCATCGTAGATATTTTTTGCGGATACCCATCAAATCTGGGTTTAATTGCCATCCCTAGTTATATGCTTCATGATCCCATCATTGATTAGCCCAACTTGATAACTTTAGAGATCTATCGTATAAAAAGAGATTGCAATATATTAGTCGATTTTTTATTTGTATTTCATTTATTCAATTTAAACTGGGTGTGGATAGAAGAAGTCTTTTAATTTCTTTTATGTCAACTTGTGATTGATTTGGCCATGATTGGTCTCCAGTTTCTTTCAATAAACTAGGTATTTTTAAAAAATAAATAACATACTTGCAAATGCTGAAATGTTTAATAAAAATGTTTTTTACATTAATAGGAATTAGGAGTGAAGCTCCCTATGACTTATGAGCCATCATGACCTTAGCCCCTACCAAGTTATTTTTACTTTTAGGGCCAGTTTAGTATGCATGATAAGGAGATATGGTGTGATAATTTTATCATATCCTATTTTTAATTCATCATTTGATGTACCAATAAGATATGATATGCTAATCACATCATGTATCATGTCTTATTTGTCTTTTCTATTTTTTATCCTAAATATAGTCCGTATATGTAACTAGATATCATTAACTTAACACATTCCTTATGCGCTCCTAAAATTGAAAGTCCTTTTGTTCCAACTTCTCGTTTCTACAAATCGTGTTCCAACCTCTCTTGCTAGTGCAAATCACACTCCAACCTTTCTCGCTTCATCTCTTTCGGTAAATCATTTTCAATCATTATATTTCAACCTCCGCTTCTTCAACCTTCGTCTTCAACTGTTCTTCGCGGTTAGGGAAAAATTAGACAAGACGAGTATCTACGGTATTAAATCTGCCACATAAAGGAGGAGGGGAGTTGCGGGTACAATAAATAGATTTTCCGATTACATGTTAGATCGTGTATGTGAAGGTGGAGGTAACAGTATATATACATGCATATATCTCTACCCTTTACTAATTAATTATTAAAAAATTATAAAAATATCATATCATATATTACTTAAATATAAAACTTTCTCATTCGTGAAACCCTACTTGATTTCCTAATTTGTGTCTATTGTTTGATTAGTAGTTTTGTTGTCAGTGCAATGTAAAAATAATTTTATATGTTAATACTCTTTTTGTTTGTAAAAAGTGAGGAAGAAAAACTGATTTAAAATATACGAATGTTTATAGTTTTAGATAAGTTCAATATTTTGACAAGTTTTACCAATATTAGTTAAACCAGGTTTGACTCGTATTACATGGATTAAAAACTATAATAATCCTTAATTTTATTTTTCATATTATACTCTAATTATATTCTTTTCAACTCTTGTAAATTTACTTTGTCGGAAAAAAAAACTCTTGTAATTTATTTTTTCAATACTACTAATAAAAAGAAATTTTGTAAAGTAATTGTATTTTTTTCTTTCTCGTATAATTAATTGTGTTTATTTTTTATTTATTTTCTGTTAAATAGTCTAGTGGTTTCACATATTTTAAACGTGGAGAAGTGAGGTATCGGGATTGGAATTCCGGCCCCTGCATATAATATGTAATATCCTATCAACTGAGTTAAATTCACGGGAATTATTAAATTGAGACTGAGAGGATAATATTTATAAAACAATTAGAGAAAAATGCAATTGGAACGCATGCTTTTATTTACGTTTAAAGTAAACACACACCATTAGTATGCTGTATGAAAGAAAAGAGGTTGGTATTTGAGTTTTTTATTTCTACCGAAGATGGTATTTAAGTTGAAGAAGTGAAGATATTTTGGAAGCATTGACAGAAGTGGAGGCACTTTAGTTTGTCTCGTTGTCTTCATAATTGTAAATCACAGTTATGGACAGCGGGTTGCATGCATCACATGGCCGCAATGCTCCACCAAAATCCATTTTCATTTTCCAAAGAAATTAAAACAACGGTGGACATTATAGAGGACAATAAGGTTCTATATTTGGCAGTAAAAGAAAAAAATAAGGTTCTATTTTCAACAAACTCTCTTTTTATGGATAAAAAGTGTATTAAAGAATGTGTTGTTAGAATTATTCAAAATAGAATAGGGGTTAATCTTGTTTATTCAAAATATAATAACAAATCAAACACGTATTTAAAATAAAGAAAATGTTAATTTGTGTCCTTAAGGTACAAGTTAATGAAATAAATATAGAAATAACTCATTGGAATGTGTGCATTACATTTAATCTTTAGCTTTTTAATGAGTTGAATGCACAAAATTTTATAAAATATTTCTTCTTTTAGGTTTCTTAACATGTGCCCTAATGGCACAAGTTAACACTGCCCTTAAAATAATGGTTAATTTATTCAAAATAGAATAGGGGTTAATCTCGTTTATTTTTATGCAATAAATACTTATTATTTTATTAATTTAATTTCGCATGAGAACTAATTTAGTTTAATTAATTTTCTATGTAAGGTTATAGTTTTTTTTTTAGAGAATGTAAGATTATACTCCATCCGGTCTCAAATATAAGAAAAGATTTCTTTTTTAGGTTCATTGAGTAGTTAATGTATATGGTCTACATTGTAAAACAGATACATTAAGTATTCAATGAACCTAAAAAAGGAATCTTTTCTTATATTTGAGACCGGAGGGAGTAGTTATTACTCGGGAATTTATAGTTTGCAAAAAGGACCGTGAGTCAACATAAAATCATCCATTTTGAAAAACATGAATGATTCAACAACAGACGCAAGATCAACAAAGAAAAGGATCAACAAAACATGATTATGTAGTACCTCAAGCCCCAACGCGTTCTTTCTACAAAGCGGATAGTGAAGAAAGTGGCTACTTCAAGCACGTGTTAGAATGTGTGATGACTCGGAACACACAATTAATTGACAATTGTATGATAAGGTAAAGGGTTCCGTTAACGAGTGTCTCCGGGACACTCTTTAAGGATTTTAAAAGAAGAAATAATTTTATAAAAAAGTCAAAGATTTCGATCTTCGATACAATGGTTACACAGATTTTCATGATAAATTACTATTTAAAGGCCTTAATTAGTGCCCATGGTTAACATTTCCTTAAGGTAAATGTCATGGTCATGGTTTGTCACTAAAGTGGTAGTTACTTAGTTTCTCTTCTCAAATTATAATAGTTATCACGAAGAGCAGATAATCGGACACTTAATTTTTTACAACTACTCCTGAGCATAAATAAACTCAAACTTTTGAGAGCATTAAGTATATCTTCCACAATCATTAAATTCGTTTGGATCCTTGTAATTTCAATTCAAAGTCATTTGTTTTTTTTGAGTAATGTTAACAACACTTTCTTTTGAACATTTTCTATAATATTCACTCTCTTATTGGTTTAAATCACTGTGGATCTACATTTTGAAAACTGAAATCACACAAAGTGGTGAGATATACATTTATTTTATCAAATAAAAGAGTAAACGTTAGAAAGAGTATTAAAAAATGAATGTTGTTTGCATTCCTCTTTGTTTTTTTGTCACCTTTTAATTCACAATCTCGTTTGTCTGTGAAAAAAAAATCACAGTTTTGTATTTACATTATCTTACTTTCTTGCAAATTTAAAATTCTAAGCCATTTTAAATTTAGTAATTTAACTTCCAATCCTTTTTTTTTTTTGGAAGAGCAACTTCGAAGTCGTTTTTATTTTTGTCTTTTATCTTAATTTCATCTTATCTTCACATTTTTTTTAATTCAGTTGTCATTTCAATTCAAGTTATTTAATTTTAAACAACCTTATTTTTTTAATCAATTTCAACCGGAAAACCCAAATTTAATTCGGAAGTATTTTCAAAACTAAATTCACTTAGGTTGGTTTAATCATGCTGACTTGAAACCTTATATTGTATTTCTCTCAAGACTTTAGATTGGAGTCTCTGGTGTCAATTTCATGGATTAGTTTGCTTCCTTAACTAGAAAAACATTTTTAAAACAAACACGCCAATTCGTGAGTCTTCTTATTAACTTGTTAAGACTCCGTCAATCGTACTGATTAAACATTTATTTATGTTTCGTGTTTGGTTGACTTGTCTTAAACCAAAAAAAGAAAAACTTGTAGACGGATTGACGGACCCGCTGAAGTACTCCCCGCTTCGTCCCACCTCATTCACATTCTTAAAATTTAAGGGACAATTTTTTTTTTTGTAAAATTATTTTAATTCTATTTATCATTTTTTGTATGAAATAGTTTCCGTGTCAATATCTATATTATTCTTTATATCTTTAGTTGTCTTGCAACCAAAAAAAATTTTTTTTTTTGTTGTCTCATAAGTTGATGAAAAACACCTAAAAAAAATAAGTTGATGAAAAATGACTGTTTAAACAGTATATCTATATATTTAATTAAGACACTCGTTGAGTTTGCCATTTGAAGAAAAAATCTATGGATGATATTTCAAAAAGTAACAAAAAGAAGAAATAATCCCCAAAACAAAATATAATGATTTCAATAATCAACAAAAAAGCAGCCTCACCCATTCTACTGTTTTGTAACAGCAATTTGGGGTTACCTACGCAACTTTTTTTTTTTATTATAACTAAATTAACCTTTTAACCAAAAACAAATAAAGAATTAATTATGGATGAAAAAATAAAGAAAAACTTAGATTAGCTAGCATATGGTGGTGGGGCATAGTTAAATCGGTGATGATTGGAGAAGAGAAGGGTCGATGCTAGGCTGGCACACCAAAGGGTCCAGCGATGCGACCCGGATTCTAAACCCTTATCAATTCCCGCTTTATCTTATCCTACACACCACGCTACGCTATCATGTGCACCATCTGATTTGATTTGTCACACTCCTTAATTTACTACTACTAATACTACTCACTCACTACACACGATTCAAAACCCTTTTCATTTCTCTTCTCACTCTCTCTAACCACTTCTTCTTTCTAAAATTTCAATTTCAAATCTCGATCCAAAAAAGAAAAAATGAGAGAAATTATCAGTATTCACATCGGTCAAGCCGGAATCCAAGTCGGTAATTCTTGCTGGGAGCTTTACTGTCTCGAACATGGCATTCAGCCTGATGGCATGATGCCTAGGTTAGTTTATTTTTTTACCCTAAAGTTTTTTTAATTCTTCAATCTTATGCTTAATTTCATTCGATTCATTTTTTTATTACAGTGATACCTCCGTTGGTGTAGCACACGATGCATTCAACACATTCTTCAGCGAAACTGGTTCCGGCAAACACGTTCCACGCGCCGTCTTCGTAGATCTCGAACCCACCGTCATCGATGAAGTTCGTTCCGGTACCTACCGACAACTCTTCCACCCTGAACAACTCATCTCCGGCAAAGAAGACGCCGCTAACAATTTCGCTAGAGGACACTACACTGGTCAGTTTCTTTTTCAAACCCTAACCCTAATTGTCAGATTTCTTGCTTTTTATTGAGTTTTTCTTGTTTTTTTTGTGGTTTAGTTGGCAAGGAAATTGTAGATCTGTGTTTGGATCGTGTTAGGAAATTGGCTGATAACTGTACCGGTCTTCAAGGGTTTTTGGTTTTCAACGCTGTTGGTGGTGGTACTGGTTCTGGTTTGGGTTCACTCCTTTTGGAACGTCTTTCTGTTGATTATGGAAAGAAATCCAAACTTGGATTCACCATCTACCCTTCCCCTCAGGTATAACATTCAAGATCTTTAATACTGTTATTGTTATGTTTAAATCATGTTGATGTGAATATTGTTGTTGATTGTTGTATAGATCATAATAGTGGATTTGTTTTTCTGTTTGTAATGGTGAATTGTTGTTTTTGGATCTAGGTTTCAACTGCTGTTGTGGAACCATACAACAGTGTTCTATCAACACATTCTCTTCTCGAGCACACTGATGTGGCGGTGCTCTTGGATAATGAGGCGATCTATGACATTTGTAGGAGATCTCTTGACATTGAGAGGCCAACTTATACCAACTTGAACAGGTTGATATCACAGATCATATCATCCCTCACAACCTCGTTGAGGTTTGATGGTGCTATCAATGTTGATATTACTGAGTTCCAGACCAATCTTGTGCCGTATCCTCGTATTCATTTCATGCTTTCGTCGTATGCACCTGTTATCTCTGCTGCTAAGGCTTACCATGAGCAGCTATCTGTGCCGGAAATTACCAATGCTGTGTTTGAGCCTGCTAGTATGATGGCTAAGTGTGATCCAAGGCATGGGAAATATATGGCTTGCTGTTTGATGTACCGTGGTGATGTTGTTCCAAAGGATGTCAATGCTGCTGTTGGCACCATCAAAACAAAGAGGACTGTTCAGTTTGTTGACTGGTAACGACTCTTTCAATAACTATTTGTAGAAAGATGGTGTTGTCTCGCATTGCATGTTTTGATTTGTTTAGAATTATCAGTAGTTGCATATTTATAAGGGTAGATAATTTGGAAGATAGTCTAATAATTAAAAGCTTGAAAATCTATAGCAACTAATAATACTGATTTGAAATAATCTAAATGGTTTTTCTTTAGCAATTATTCATAACTTGTTACTAGGACATAATGTGATTTGTGTTACTAATTCCATTTTCTAGATAAATTTGTGTTGTTTTGCAAGAAGATTGCTCTTACGGTGATAATCTCTGTAACATTGTTCATATTATAATGTATGACAGGTGCCCAACTGGTTTCAAATGTGGTATCAACTACCAGCCTCCTTCAGTTGTGCCTGGCGGTGACCTTGCTAAGGTTCAAAGAGCTGTTTGTATGATCAGTAACAACACTGCTGTTGCAGAGGTCTTCTCTCGCATTGATCACAAGTTCGATCTGATGTATGCCAAGAGAGCCTTTGTCCACTGGTATGTTGGTGAGGGCATGGAAGAAGGGGAGTTCTCAGAAGCTCGTGAAGATCTTGCTGCTCTCGAGAAAGATTATGAAGAAGTTGGTGCTGAGGGAGCAGAAGATGATGAGGAAGGAGAGGATTATTGATGTCCTATTGTATAAGTTCAAGACATTTTTCTTACAGTTGATTGTTTCAAGCAAAAAGAGGGTAATGCTTTGTTACATTGCCCTCTACTCGTATTGTTCTTTTATTTCCAGTGTGATATAGTTCCATCATTCAAACTTGTGAAATGGTAATCAGTATGCGTCTAATTTTGTTGTAGGATCTGTTGTTTACAAAACAACTATGCATTTAGAATTGTTAATGTCAAATGTTCATTATCTTTTGTTCATGCCTACTGTGTCTGCTCCGACGACATTTTCGTTTTGATTATCACAATATCAATAGTATACAGTATGCCTTCTCTTTTTTAGCAACCCTTCATTTGGGAAACAAAGGTCATGAAATTCCAGTTTGTTTTTGTTTAGATGGTCAGGAGGTCAAGGTGAAGCCAACACTGAATTTATTGCCTCTTGCAGTATGCGTACACAATCTATTCTTTTAGTAATTGATTGCCTCTTGCTGTTTTTTTGTATTCAGTGTAGTGTTCTAGAGAGATGAATTCAGTACTACAGCTGTGAATACTTCTCTTACACAACCCTCATAACTGACGTTTCTATAGCGATGCCTTAACGGGAAAGTAGGTAGTGTAGTTGCGTTCATTATATTATGGCCTAAATACGAAAGTGAATTGCAAAATGAAATATTTTGATCAAATTGTATTTACTTGGTACAAGTGAATTACTAGTAGTGAATCATGGTTGACACAAATATCTGTAGTTAATATGAGCTCATGTCAATACTTGAGCTTTAGTCTTTCAAAGTAATGTATGAATGACGCCAAAAGGATTAGAGCTTTAGACTAAGTTTAGAGTTTGGTTATATAAGCTCAAGCTTCTGCACTTCCAATATTACCGGAGATTCTGTCAAAAAAATAAATTTCAACGTAATTTATGTAGCAAAGATCTATCTCCCTGTGATCAAACTTTTAAGCAGGATGATGATGCGTAGATGCTCAGCAAGTCTTTGGCCCCATTCCAAGCAAGCATGGATATATTTGACTTCACCGAATACCAAATCTCAAACCTATCAGCTAGATGGCCAAAATACTCCTTTGAGTTTTGGCAGGCCAGTCAATACTCCTTTAATTGGTGTTGGCTTCGATTAAAATCCAAAATTTACTTTTGATGTGTCTGATTCAAAAACAGAGCACGACAATACAAGTGGCTAAGAGTGAGACTACCATTTTTTGTTTTGTCAGCAGTTTGGCCGGTACATAACACAAAGTAGAAGGTGGTGGATGCTGATTTTTTCCATTGATGTTGATGTAATTTGGCCAAATCGATAAGTGGTTTTTGATAGTAAACAAGCACTTTTGCCTTTAAATTATAAGGTTCCATCAATCTAATCTCAAATTCACAAAATGACATTTGGTCTCCTAATTTTGTGTTTCCATTAAAATATATCTTGAAGAAACATTCGTCAATATTAATGAATGACTTTTATATTACATGAATTGTCCTTTACTACATCAAACAAATACACACTTTTTTTTAATTTAAGTGACCAAATTAGCATTTTGCGAATTTCTAAGACTCTTGACCGACTCTTACAATTTAAAGGATAAAAAAAAATTATTTGTATTTTGTCTTGATATTGTTTGTGGAACTTGTTCCTATTGGCTAAAAAATTATTTCATTGTTATCCTCAAGGCTCATGAGTATTTATAAAATAAATAAACTACAAAAAACATATATCTAGTCCTTTGTTTTTTAAGAAATAAATCACACCTCAACTAGGTGGAATTTAAGACGCATAATTCCTTAGTCACTGATCAACTCCTTGTGGTTTTGAACACCTTTACCTATTTATCTATCTAGTATTTGATGATAGTCATTGGTTTATTTAATGACTGTGACACCCGAAAGACATATTTTACAGTATGTTCCTCTTGAAAAAAATATTTTACAGCATGATGGTTTTTTTGCACATAATTTATCACAAAATAAGATGGATTTTGTACAAGTGTGTTTTGAAGATGAATCAATAAAAATGTGGTCTTTACTTTTATCCTTACAAGGAATATGACATGGAAACAAGATAATAGTGTAACGGTATACTACAAACTATATAAGGACATTCAATTCTATTATCAATTACAAGCATAGTTTTCCAAGAATTTTCACGTAAAACAGAACAAGTGGGAAAGAGGATAATTGACATCATATTCATACTTAGATTCATATGTACCTTCCACATAGCACTCGTTCATACCATATACATTCTCACTATCATTTAGTGTTGGTAACTCGTTAATCCTTTGTTGAGGTAATGGCCAAGAATAATCAATCTGATATGTATTTGGTGTAATACCCATTGAGCAGTTCATCATATTCATATCCACCCCATAAGGATTATATTCAGATACTAATTGGTTCTGAACCCAAAACAAAGACTTTGAATCTTCACTACTACATGAAGATTTGTTTTCATTTTCCATTATCATGATGCTATTATCAATAGAAGCACCTTGTAAAGAGGAACTCATCAAAGTGCACTGATTTTTACTTTGACTTTGATTTGAGATGGATTTACGATGAAGGAGGTTTTTGAGTTTGAGAGATATTGGAGAATTGGTAGGAATGGAATGAGTGGTAGAGAAATTGGTACGAGTGTTTGAACCTCTAAGGAGAAAAGCAGCTTCATCGTAAGCTCGAGCAGCTTCCTCAGCAGTTTTATAGGTACCAAGCCACATCCTAATGTTCTTTGATGTGTCTTTTATCTCTGCTGCCCATTTTCCTGAAGCTCTTTGTCTCACTCCTACAAACTTGGACCTATTCTTCATCATAAGTTTCTCTCTGTGTTTGTTCTCGTTGCTCTTTTGGTTTTGATAATCCATAGTTATTAATATATAAGCAATCAAGATGACCAAAAGAGGAACATAAATATATATGTGTGCGTGCTTGAAAAAAATATGGTTGGTTCATTTTCACTTTTCAGATGGTTTAGAGGAGTGGAGAGCTCGTTTTTTTTATCTATACTAGTTGTGGGGTTAGTATTTGGCTTATAACTGTAGTGGTTGGCATTACCTCATGATTTAATTATAATCATCGTGGCTTGGTTTGGTCAACCAAGTGAAGCAAACCACGATTCGTGATGACCACTTACCTAGAATGTTGTTTTTCACGCTTAAATTTTTAAATGCTTCCAGGATTTGATCATTTAGAATTTTGTACAACGAACCAGATTCACGTGATACATGTGCATTACTTCCAACTTAATGTCACAGCACTTATGTTCTATTTCAAAATGTGGCATGAAATTATGTTCTATTTCGCAGTATTTATGAATCAACCTCAAAGCTGTGTTAAATAACTTATAATCATTGTCTCATCAACAAAAGTTCTATACTACCTCCAAAATGAAAATATAAGCATAAAAGGTAGTTCTACAATGGTTATAAAAGTAGTTCTAGCGTTGATATCGTAAATGACTCATGAATAAATAATCATTTGAGTAAAAGACTATTGTTGATTATAGATCTAACGTTGATGTATTGTAAAACTTTTGTTGATGAGACAATGATTATAAGTTGCATTTGTGAGATTAAATAATAGTTTACTATAGGACTATTCTAGTTTACTAGTAAATTTAAAATATTGAAGTAAATATTGTCTCAAAAAATAGTAGTAAATATAGACAATGATCATAAAAAGGTATTGATGTAGTAATTTTTTTATAAAACTTTTACAAGGTAGATGGAAAGAAAAGAAGAAAAAAATCTTGCTCAAAGCCTCAAACTAATAATAATATGAATCCATCTAATACACCAAACACGCTCAAAAACTGAACAAAATGATTGAATAAACATTCTCTTGTTCGTAATAAAATGATTGAACTTCACTCAACTCGATTAATAAAAAAATCTTATTAAGAAACTCAATTAATAAAAAAATAAAAAAAAATAAATAATTACCTACTCGGCCAATATCCAAATAAACATTAGAATTCAATTAACCGAGCACAATCCATATACTACGGAAGTCCTAGATTCAGGAATATAAGTGGACACGCTGTTGATCAACGACAAATTATTACTTAGATAAATAAAATGTCAGCAAACTTGATAAATAACATCGGTAATTCATATGATACACTTCAGAATCTGATATCAGAAAGAAGAGAAAAAGAAAAAAAAACAATACAACAGGCCAAAACTGCACGAATTGCCCCACAGACAACCCTATATTCTCACGCAATACGGCAAGAACAAAATAAAAAGAGGAATAGCACGTGAAGCTCCGATGCAACAACTGTCTAACCTCCTTTTGGACTCAATCGCACCATAAAAACTCAATATACACATTCACAATTGACTCTGCATTCTCAAAACTGAAGCCATGCTGCTATAAAAACACCATATGCAAGAATGAATGATGGAAACCATCTTATGGCAAAAAGAATGGGTAACAAATATAGAGACCACCAAACTGGAAAAAGCTTGTTCCCCAAAAAGTGCGAGACACCAACTGCCAATCCAGATGCTATGGAGAAACGATGAATTGCGAACAGCAAACTATGCAAACTATGAAGAAAGGATGGATTGTAAAGCAAGCTGTTGTTGCGGCTGCAAAGATGACCAGGTGGAAGCAAGGGTAGCAGGCGGTAATGTTTGCTGGAGCTGTCTGAGTAAACTAACCATTCGGCCAGCTGTTTGTTCTGTTGCAAGGTCTTTACCAGCACATAAAACCTAGTTAACATAAAAAGAATTATATTAAAAAGAGAAATAGCTTTAAGCAAATCCAATATGTATTATCCACAAGAAAAACCTGGATTGTGAATATTGACTTCAGATAGCAATATACAGAGGCCTATAAACGTTATGAACAGATAGGCCTATAAACATCAGAGGCAATAAACAGGAACCAATTTGTAGTTGTAAAAGTTAGGAGTTTGTGCTGTTAATTCATGGTTAATGATACAGTAGCAATGCTGATCTATCCACTAGAAATTTCTGAGATGTTTATAAAGGCAATAATATTGTGACTAGATTCCAAATTTTCCCGAAAAATTTCAAAATATACACGTTTACAAAGGCAATATACCACGTAAAATATGTTACAAAGGCAATATACTGCATCCAATGTATGCTCACTTTTCTAGGCAGTCGCCAAACTATTAATGGAAAATTTTGAACGCTTGACATGTCGTCTAGAATAAGAAAATTTTATGGCCTACTAGTATCGTAGCCATATGCCAAAAATAATTATGTACACTTATATTTTTGTCCTGTTGTTTTTCGGTAAGCAATCATACTTCCACTTGGTATAGCTTTGTTTTCCTATTAAATTTCCTTTCATCAAAAACAAAATTCTGCTCACTTTTTGGATAGCTTAATTTAGGTCAAGGCAGGGTGATTACAATGTAGCAAAAAGGCAGGTTAATTACAATGTAGCAAAAAGGCAGGGTGATTACAATGCAGCAAAAAGGCAGGGTGATTACAATGTAGCAAATTCATGATGAAAAACTAACCTCTGCAAATACCGCTACTATTTTGGGAAGGTATTGATTGTTTGGGCCTAAGAGAGAGCTGTCGGACCTGCAGATATAAAAGGAAAATTAGAACCAGAGCAATAGGACAAAAAAAACCTAAAGATATTTGAGCTGCTAACCTCTCCGCCATAGAACAAAGTTGATCGTGAACAACTTTAGCCTCAATCAAATCACCTTTTATGGGCAGACAGTTCAACCATGCCGGAACTACCTGCAAATGCAGCAGGAGATTAGCAAAGACATTAATAAACAAATGTTTTCCTAACAAAAGAATACCTAAAAAGAAACTCAAACAGTTACAATAGATCTTAGTATTGTTAAACATGGTTGAAGAACAAAACCATAAAAGCAGGTAAAAGAAAAACAGGGAAAATAAATGAAGACCTGGGCAGAGTCAATACTGTCCTGGTGAAATTGGCAAATTTTTCCCAGAGCAGAAACTGCATTGTCATATGCCATTACATTATCTGGATGAAGCGCATTAGGATGTTGGATCACAGCATTTAACCTCGATAGAGCCTCTGCATAAGTCACAAATGTGTTACTCAATATAACAAAAGGTTTTTTTTTAAAGATCATCCGTGTATTAAGCAGTACCTCCAACAAGAGGTTTGAACACAGAACCCCCAAACTCAGCACAAACACCGAGGCCATATACCGCTGCCTGCAGAAAGATGAAGAAATAACAATATCATCAATCGAAACGCTTAAACAATAAAAATGGTATTTACAATGTAGAGCAACAGAGAATGACTAATGCTAACCTGTCTAACATCTGGAGTTTCATCATTACATGCCTCCAACAAGAATGGAAGATACGTATCATAATACCTGCTCAATTGGCAACGAAATATAATGAAATTGATAACTTGTCTTGATAAATATCACTGCACACTTAAGTGGAAATCTAACACAAAGAAGTACTTACTTAATAGCTCCTTCACGACACTGCTCTGCAACATCATCAAAAATGCAAATTGCAATCCTTCTCTCTTCAGGAGTCTTGTCCCTTCCCTATATCCAAAACAATAGACTAAAAGTCAAAACAATGAAAAAATGTTTTACTTCTTGAAAGAAAAAAATATTAATTAGACCAAAGGCTCAAATCCTGTAGGAAATCTGCTCGAAGATTAGACCAGTCAATTTGCAAAACGAAACACAGCAAAAGTCGCTCAGCATATCCACATTTGAACGAAAGATTATAAATTTTAGGAGTTAATAGAAAAGCAAATCATGCTGTCTAAGATGCACAGGAGAATGAAGATTTAAAAACACTGAACAAATCAAAAAAAGAAGCTCGAAAGTGATAGAAGTCAAGAAAACAGACAGAAAATCAGAGTAGCTTTGTATCCTTGAAAGAACAAACTGACTTATACAGATTTTGTCATATTTATAGTTATGAATAAACTCAAAACTCTAACTACTTAGGCGCAATAAGTGCAAATATGTGCTTTGAATTTTATAAAGCTCTATTAACATTTGCACATAACCACCACTAATTTTAAAAACTCAATGCAAGTTTGAATATTAATCATTTAAGCAAACTACAATTTTCATGGATGTGACTCAAACAGGCAATCACCACAACTTTAAGAAGGTCCAGGTTCAGGGATAAGAAAGGCTGAAAGACGTTTACGTGAATAAACAGAATCTAATATCATAATGTGGTAGTTTCCTGGAAGAACATACCCACATAGGAGTCAAATAAGATGACAATTCTTCAAAGAAAGGCAAGAAGGATGCTTTGAAGGTTTTGATCAAGGTTCCCAATATCTCGCCCACCTGATAGCAGCCAAGCAAACAAAGGTGTCAAATATTTTAAAAGGAGGACCAGCAAACAAAGGTAGCAGCCAAGCAAATGTGAAGGTTTAAATTATAATACAAAGAAATACTAACTTGGTCAAAAACTTCTTCCTCCTGCTCGTTTTCCTCTTTAATCAGCTCCCCCTCTTCAGCATCAAAATCTTCAGCTTGGGCCCTCTCTGCTCTCTCTCTTTTTCTACTTGAACTGGCTGTGATCACCTGTTTTACCTCTTCAACAATTGACTTGACCTGCTTTTCATCCAAAAGCATCCCCGAGATCTGTAAGACAGAAACAATTATCAGAGAACATCCAAAAGGGGTTTACATTGAATGTACTAAAAAAAGGAAGGATAGACAAACAAAAAGAGCTAATACTGTTAACAAGCATTTCAAAAAGCACCTTCACGTGAACAATAATATCAACAAATCATACACATCACTTAAAATTGAGAGAAATATTGCAGTGAACAAAAAGAGATGGAGAGTAAATGGGAAGCACTTTGCCTCGTAAAAATAAGTAGTTGACTATTAAGATAAAAACAGTGGTAAAAAACAAAGGTGCAAAATGATGTACACAGCAATTCGACACCTTGATAGTGAAGGCACATCAAATTCTGGCAAAACTTATCTCTTTCCATATAAACAAGACTACAAAATCCATAACAATAAGTACAAAAAAGTGCACCCAACATCAAGTATTAATGAGACAGAGAGTTGTTCTGTGAAATAGAGGAAGTTTGTGACTATTCTCAGCTGAAAAACTGTTTATCCTCTAACAAGACAATCATAAAACAGGAACGGTTAAATTCTGATTTCAAATGCTAACTGACAATCAAAAAGCTAGCACATACAGCATCAGTAGTAACATCGACTAACAACAGTGCCAATGGGGCTAATGTAGACTGTTTTTCTATGAGAGGCTCTTCAGTTGTGAATTACAGCAACAACTAGGCCATCATATATTTAACAATCTAAATTCTGAAAAATAAATAATGCCAATGCATAAGGCAAAAACATAGAAACATATAACTAAGTTAACTCGTGAGACGAACCTGTAAGCATTCATTTACTGAATCCAACATACTTGCACAAATTTCTGTGTCAGGTTCCTGCAATCAAACAGAAGTGGGAGAATTTTAGAAAGAAATGCCAATTTGGGATGCAACCAATTCAGGCAAAGTACAACACAAATATCATCTAGATTGATCCTGATTCTCAAATTTACACCTAAACTGAAACAAGTAAATTAAAAAAATGCACTCTGCCCTCACCAAAGTTTGCTTTGAATTATGTGAATATTAAAAATACTTGTGTAAACTGAAACAAGTAAATTAAAAAAGTGCACTCTGCCCTCACCAAAGTTTGCTTTGAATTATGTGAATATTAAAAATACTTGTGTACTCTCAAAACACAGCAAAGAATGGACAAACATTAAGAATGGGGTGAACTTGAATAACAATCACCTTATGCAACGCTTCCACCAAAGCTGGGATGATACTGTCAGTCAGAAACTTCAAATAGCTCACATCCCGACCTTGAGATTGCCCTTTCTCAATGGCTAACTTTGCAGATCGTAATAGCTCCGGCATGGCTATAGAGATAATGTAAATAATAATTAAAACAGTTAGGATAACAAGATACAGTACATTAATTAACACTGCAAGAGAAAATCACTGACCAAAACACAAACGATCATTCTCATACCTGAAACGGCAGCTTTTCTAACCTCCTCGTGGAAATAAAATTTAAGGAGTGGAACCAAAGTTCCTGCAACCTGCATCATAAAATAATTGATGAGGAAATCAATGTAAAATAATGCTTCAACAAACCTCAGTATGCAAAAGCATTCAATAGTGGTCTAAGGTCTAGAGTCTAACCTGATCAATCCATGGAAAGAATCCTTCTTTCAACTCATCGGCATAACAACAAAGCATGTTGCATGCTGTAGCTTTTTCCTCTAGAACACTAGTCTTGATTCCAATTCTTTTGTCACCGAGAGTGATAGTCTCCATACTATAATACATAAAACTTACTTAGATTTATATTGCCTAAGCATAATATAACATGTATTAATGCATGTTTCTGATTTTCAAAAGTCAAATGAATCATAATAATTGATGTGAAGTGAGTACAAAAAAGAATGTGAAAAGGATTTTGTTTATGCCCATGTGTGAAGCATGTGAAGAGCATATAACCATTTCGATAACAAACACTTCAACAGAACCAGTAAAGCTACAAAAAAGTCTCAACTCTTGATGTTTAAACTACTAACGAACATACAAGATCAAAATGAAGAGATAAGTGTGTGATAAAAGGGATACATCATGCATTAATAATTTGAACAGTTATGAAAATGATTAAAATCAAGACCTTTCATCATCAGAATCATCTATATCATTGTCTGAATCAGCAGATGTGATGGTAACATCAGGTTTAAGTGAAGCAGACTGAAGCAATGGTGGCATGACAAATTCCATATAAGGAAGAAAATCTTGCCCCAGACACTTGCAGAGTCTAGCCCATGCCTGTAACAAATAAAAGCTGTCAATACTGAACATATGGTCCAATTGGCAATTAGTGTATAAGCTATAAGTCATGTATAAAGTATACCTGTAGCATGTAACTTGTTGTTGGATCATCTGTCTCCATTTGTGATCCTTGCAAGGACATAAGAACTTCCATGACCTAGTAAAGAACCATGATATGTAGAACGGTAAAGTTAAAATCATAAAAGAGAATGCATTCGTTGCTTGAGTGTTTAGATCAAGATCTTGACTAAGATCAGTGGTAGCAAGATCACAGCATGTTAGATTGAAACTAGGATGGTAAGACTCTACCTAAATAATTACCAAGGATCGGGAGGTGATAGCAAGATTGCAACACGAAAGATCAGAAGCATAATTTTAAGATTCTACCCAAATAATTCTTGGATCGGGAGGTGATAGCAAGATAACAAAATGTAGGATTGTAACCAAGATCTAAGATCCTACCAAAACAAAATATTACACCACATCATATAAACTAAAGTAACGCTTTTCCATTTAAATATAGTTGATTTCAGGAAAGAACGAAGTAATTTAATGGTGGAGTGGTTGAAGAAGTGTATATATAAAGCAAACCGCCCACTCTTGACCCATTAAATTGCAATTGCAAAATATCAATTTCAAATGGAGTTCGACAGAAATATATGGAAAAAAACAATAACTACCAACCTGCTTAGCATCAGCCCTAAATTTCTCCTTCCCGACCGCCATTCCAACCAAACTTATGCATTCCATAGACTTAGCACGAAGCATGCGGTTAGACTTGTCAGTTGCATTGACCAATATAGCCTTCAGGTACGGTATGACAGCATCATAATATTTCTGGAAGTGTTCCTAAAGAAGATCAAGGTGTAAAATGAGTAATCTAATCAGATGAAATTATAAATGTTGAAGAACGGGATTTATATAAATACCTGAGATGAATCAGCAACTGATGCCAAAGCAGTTAAGGCTCCCTCTTGCACCATTTGTTTACCATTCTGAAATACAGAATATCCAAATTTAAGTGAACGCCAATAATAATCATATACGACTATGACCGTAGTGATAGCAGCATTACTATTGGAAATAATATTCCATAAACAAACCTGAAGAAGTACGAGCAATTTGCTAACTATTCCATCCAAGTATGGCGTTAAAATTTCAGGTGTGCAATTCTCACTGAAGTTGAGCACTGCTGAAGCAGCATGAGCCTGTGAGAACAATATTAGGAAAGCATTCATACCACAGTTTATTCAATTAATAAATGATGACATAACAAACGGAAGACTTAAAATAAGATTGACTATAAAGAATAGAACAAAACAAAGAATTAAATATCACTAAATTTGTATTTTGCATCAAAAACAAAAATAAAAACAGCGTTCTAAATAGCGTCACATCAAATAGAATCATAATCAAATGATTACATGCACGTAAAGTGTAATATTACATATAATACAAATATAATTAAAACGAAAGAGGAGTAGAATATATTTACACACAACAATAGGTTTTTCTTTCAGCTTAGGGTCAAAAGAACAAGTGAGAAACCAAGAAGATAATGAGAAACCCAATAACAAAAGCAGTGAAACAACAACAATGAGATAATCTGTGATGATGTTCATCATTGTCAACATCACTGTGACAGTAAACAAAGCCTTTTTCTTCAACAGATGGAAACTGATAATTCCAAGGGCATCGACAATGTCCTTGATGGTTGTTCTCGGCAATGCTGCTGTTAGACGATTCTTGGAATCGTGTGAAGGAAGATTCTATGAATCGCGTAGCAGCAACATTGACTCCGGGATCAACCATCAAGGACATTGTCGACGTCCTTAGAAGTACCAGTTTTCATCCGTTGAAGAAAAAGGTTTAGTCTACTACAGTCAAGGTGATGATGACGATAATGAACATCATCATGTTATTTCCTGCTTTTGTTGCTGGGTTTGTCATTCTTTTGTTGGTTTTCCCACTCGTTCTTTGGATCTTAAGTAGACAACAAAAATCTGAGGTATTCCTTGAGATATATATTCTATTTCTACTTCTCCTTCGTTTATATTTGCATTAGATGTAATATGTAATATTACAATCCCTGTGAGCTTAGCTCAGTTGGTAGGGATATTGCATTTTATATGCAGGGGCCGGGGTTCGAACCCCGGACACTCCACTTCTCCACAATTAAATTGTGTGAGCTCTAGCCACTAGGCTACTTGACAAAAAAAAATGTAATATTACAAGCATCTAATAATTTGATTTGTTTTTATTGTTGTTTTTCGTTACTATGCAAAATGCAAATTAAGTGATATTACTTCTTCTTTTACTATGTGAGTTTTATACAAAATATTGCTTGCATTTTTATCAAAACCATAGCTCTTGCACACTTCCAAAAAAATCATATATTTTCATATTAGAATTCAATTTAAGGTGCGTTTGTAATAGCTTAAAAAATGGATGGTGTTAGAAAAATCTAGAGACTTTTTTTAGCGTTTTTACCAACAAAAAAAAAACTGAAGCTATTTGTTTTTGTTTACTATCCAAAAAATAACTTTCTAATTAGTCATGTGTTAGAAAAATGATTTTCCAAAAAATCACTTTGCTGAAAATCCTAAATTGATAAACTGATTTTTCTAAAAATCCTAAACAAACACTAAAAAATGACAAAAGAAAAATATAGATTTTTTTCTAAAAAAACTCTTAAACAAACGGACCCTTAATCGTTGAGAAAAAACTCAATAGTCAATAAACTAACTAGTTAAGCCAAAAGAAAGCTCACCTGTACGCGGGGATTCTGAAAATCATCCATGGCAGCAGCTAGGGCTGGCATCACCCCTTGATGATATTGAACTTGCAAATCCGGACCCAAATCGGTAGACAATTGTCCAATTGCATTAATCGCTGCCCACCTTACACGGGGATGTTGATCAGGAAAGGAATTCAATACCATAGCCACCACTTGCTCTAAAGTTTTTATCATGACCTTTCAAAATAAGACATGTATAAATAAATAAATAAATAAATAAAAGCATAAGCAACAGCAGTAAATTCTAATGAGTGATGCTAAATACAGCGACAGATTCTACCACGAAAGCATCGCGATTTTGCAGTTGGCCAATTAAATAACGTATTTACAAGAAAACACAGGTGGGAAGCTGTATTGCTACATGTGCTAGCTGGCTAATTTTTAATTTGCGGTGCATTCGGGACAAGATTTTTCGGGAGAAATATCATTTCTGAATTCTAATTGTCTTTCTCTCATAACAACATAACCAAAAAGGAAAAAGTTCAACATTCTAACTACCTTTGAGCTTCCCTCGGCTATCTGAGCAAGCGCAATCAATGCAGCATGGCGTTTCTGCCACTCTGGTGCAGCCAAATACGCAGGTAATTGTTCAGAAGCAACAGGAACAATTGTATTTCCTCCCAAAGATATCGATAACCTATCCAAACACTCCTGTCCAACACTATAGTTGCTAGATTCACCAGCATCCTCATCCTCAGTATCCGCAGTGTGCCACGCCGGATCATCCTCAATATCCAAAAGCATCTTCAACAGAATAGCAAACAACCTACTAATAAACTGTGGCATCTTCCTCATCATACCAGGAGCACGCTCCCTCGCTTCAGCAAGAGTAATCACAAACTCAATAGCCAAATGCCTAGTCCCTTCCTCCAACGACTCGGCCTCTGCAATCTGAAGCATTGCACCAACAACATCAACAATCTGCCTCCTCAAAAACCTCGGCTCAGTCCCTGCCAGCTCAATAAGCAACTCAAGCGCCTCTTGAGCAGTCGCCTCTTGACCTGAATTCAACGCCTCCGTCAACGTCGTCATCATTGCAGGTAACAAATCCTGAAACCTATCTCGATCGGCCGAACCAGATAAACACTGAATAAAATTAATAACGGCATTCAAAGCAGCAATTCTCACATCAGGATTAACAGCAGAGCTAGTAAGACACTGAAGAAAAATATCATGAAGGTGTTTGATATGCGGCGTGAGAGAATCGCCAATATACTGCGACAATTGAGCGAAAATCAAAAACGCAGATTCTTGTAATTTCGCTGAATCAGACGAAACACACTGAAACATAAACGGAAGCAATTCAGGCCAACCGTTATCTGGTAAAATACTGGAAGCGAGTTCAGAGATTGTATCACAAAGCTTCTTCGAAATCGATTTTGCGTTTTCGGATTGAATCGACGAAAGCAGAAGCGATTTGAGAGAAGCGTGAGTGTTGGACGAAAGACGAGGCCAGAGGAATGAATCATCACGCGTGAGTTGCTTCCGAAGAAGAATAGCAGACATAGCACGAGCTTCTTGATGAGGTGAAGAATGAAGAAGATGACCTAGCTTCAAAACGAGTGCGTCTGGATCGGTTTGTTTGCAGAGGTTGAAGAGAGCTTCAGCTTGAGAACGTTCTTCGTTGGTGGAAGACATCAAGTGTGAGATCAGAGTCTCAAACGGTGATGGATCGGCGCCGAGAATCGCCGCGAGTTGGGATTGTTGTAGCTGAGTTGACTCGGGATCCATGATGATTGTGGCGGCGAGAAAGAAGAAGAGCGAAAAATAGTTTTAGGGTTTCGCTCTTTTGATGAGAATGAGAATTACGACTCGTTACTTGTGTTTTTTATATTATACGCTCGCGGGTAGAATTTAGAATGATGAATGATGTTGCCGCACTATGGGTTTGGTTTTGGAAGAAAAGGGGTTTGGGGTATGCTGGAGTGGGGCTAATTAGGGTATCATAGACCATTCTTATTAGCTGTGTTTTGTTTTTGTAGGTCATGGTTCATCATTAGGGTTACACTTTTTATTTACCCCGGATGTAATAATCTAGTCTGGTGTTAATGTAAATTTTGTGTCTACTATCCAGTGACAACTAGACCCTGACCCGTACAATGCACGGGTTTGTTTCGATTTTTATATATAAGCATCATGTTGACTATATTATTAGTTGTCGACATGTTTAAATATAATATGTATAACATTTCAATATAAACTACAATTAGCAAAATGCACCGAAGTTGGAACTGGTCATACAAAATCTAAACAATGAGCAAAATTTAAACAATGAGCTAATTAAATAGTTCAAAATACATATAAAGTTAGTATGAGAAACATATCAAGTGATTCAACCATATAAGCCTATAAGGTCACCTACATTTTCATTTTTCAAAACATATGTTACAGGAAAAAGGGAAGAAATGGTTGAAAACCGCAGACTTTTGGGTTTAGATTGCGAAGGAGAAGGGAGAAAAAAGGGTTCGAAACCGTTTGGAAAAAAAAAAGGAATTAATTGGTTTTTTGAAAAGGGAGTTTAATATTGGATATCATGTAGTGGAAGTCAAATGATGTTACAAAAGCAGCAAGTGGCTTGGTGGTTAAAATGTTTTGACGTAACCAACATGGCATGGGTTCAAATCTTTGAAGGGATTTTTTTCAGAAATGTTTTTCAAAACCCTCAAAAAAGGGCGGGATTAGGGTTAATCATGGTTGCTTGCAACTGTTTAACATTTAGATATATAAAGATTTTGTGTCTACTATCCAGTGACTCATTTGCTATTTTACTGTTTAGGTGATTTTTTGTTAATTTTGGTATTTGAATTTGGTTTTTGTTTTTGTTTTGGCTTCATTGTAAGGATATATAAGACCAAATTTGTGACTAGATAACGACTTTGTCTGTCTTATCTTCTTCTGTATACCCCTTATATATAAACAATGTGACTATAACAGGACAATCTTTTTTTTTTTTTGGTAGTGTATAACAGGACAATCTAATCTAACGGTGTTAAATTTAAAAAATATTTAGTATAAAAATTTACGTGTTGAAAAATGACAAGATTTTATAGGTTTGAAAAATTTATGTATTACCAACAAAAATATGCCTCATTATTAAAATAGAAGTAAAACTATAGTCATGTATATAAATTACAAAAAAATAGACTCCGTAATAGTATATGAATAAAAATATAAGCACATGTAAAAATTTAAATATACTTATAATTTAGTATCCAATTTAAATTTGTGATCTTTTTAAAGAGAAATATGAAAGTTATAATAACAAAATTTTAAAATTGGGTATATATAACTAATTTTAAAGTTTTGCTATTATAAAAGAAAAATACGAAATTGGGTATCGGAGCATACACACAAGATTGTTGCTCCTTTTTGGAGTCGGTCGTTGTTGTGTTAAGATTAAATAATATTTTTATATTATTAAAGATTTTATATACTTTGTAAATATATAATATAGGGTGAATAATGTTTTTCCCCTGTAATATATATCATTTCTGATTTTCCCCCTATGAAATTTTCGGTATGATTTGCATCCTTTTAAATATATTTTTTTTCGCAAAACCCCCCTCCCCATCCAACTCACCAAATTTGCTTATGTCGCGCTGACTTGATTTTTTTTTAATTGGCCACAAGATTTTTTTTAAAATTAAATTTCAGATGGTTTAATAATAAAGTCTGACGTGGTCAGTTAAAAATAAATGAAAACTAAAAAAAAATAAGTCAGCGCCACATAAACAAATTTGGTGAGTTGGATGGGGGATGAGGGTTTTGCTGAAAAATATATTTAAAATGATGCAAATTAAACCGAAAATTTCATAAGGGTGAAAACCAGAAATGACATATATTACAGGGGAAAGCACTATTCACCCTATAATATATATAGTGATCTTTTGAAAAAGAGATATGAATTTTACAATTACAAAATCTCAATATTGGGTATTTGTGCGTACACACAAGATCGTTGCTCCTTTTTTTTAAGTTGTAAATGTGTTTCAATTAAATAATCAAGTAATATTTCTATATTATGAAAAACTTGATTTATTTTGCTGATATATATCATATGATCATTTGAACGAAAAATATGAGATTTATTTACAATTACAAAATTTCAAAACTTGGTACCCATGCTTGCACAAAAAATCACCTTTGTTTTTGTAGGTCGCAAGTGTGTTAAACTTAAAAAACATTTCTATATCATTTAAAAAACTTTAGATATTTTGTAAATATATGTTTAGTGATCATTTTAAAGAGAACTGTTAAATTTACAATTTCAAATTTTTGAAATTGGGTACCCGCGCGACCGCGCATATACACAAGATGGCTGCTTCTTTTTTAAGTAGGTCGCAACTCCGTTAAATTTTAAATATTTAAAACTGAGTACCCGCGCAGCCGCGCGTACACACAATGTGGTTGCTTCTTTTTTGCTAGGTCACAACTCTATTAAATTTAAAGAATATTTCTATATTTTTTTCGAGAGGATATTTCTATTCTTCTTAAATATATTTAGCGATATTTTAAAACGAAAAACGAAATTTATTGTTACAAAATTTTAAAATTGGATACCCGTACTTGCAAACAAGATGGCTGCTTTTTCTTTTAGGTAGAAACTGGGTACATGTCACTTATAGTTAGAGCTGTCAAAACGGGCGGTCCGGCCCGTTTAGGCCCGGCCCGAACGGGCAACGGGCTTTTAAGGGCCGGGCTGAAAGCCCGGTTTAAATATGGGCTCGAAAAATAGGGCCCGAGCCCGGCCCTATACGGGCTCCCGGGCTAACGGGCCAGCCCTGGCCCGTAATTTTTTTTTCCTTTTCTATTCTTTTAAGTACTGAACATATAGAACAACATAAATATACCGGACTAACGGGCCAGCCCTGGCCCGTATATTTTTTTTTCCTTCCCATTCTTTAAGGAAATAGAATTACTTAAATATACACAAATACAAATAGTGAACAAAAGATAATAAATTCTACAAAATACTAATTATCCAAGATACTAACAATTATGGAATGGAACAAAAGTCAACAAATATCCAGAATGATTAAGATTCTAAATTCAAAATACTAATTATCCAGAAATTCAAAATACTAATAATCCGAAATAACATAAAAGTTTTAATGATCCAAAAAGTCACTCCCAACAAAGTCACTTAATCTTCATCAAGGTTCACAACATCCACACTGTTTGATGCTTGTCCACTTCTATGAGTTTCATCTTCTTGAACATCATTGTTGTCATCATATAATTCTACAAATTAAGAAATTTG
>Ga0315913_1000550_pt1 | contig 34573 bp, 24 predicted proteins | sample MpolsnodulesMG_FD_207736 | JGI IMG/M metagenome (GOLD analysis project Ga0315913, IMG submission 207736) | Medicago polymorpha root nodule microbial communities from Los Angeles, California, United States - small nodules | ecosystem: Host-associated > Plants > Roots > Nodule | place: USA...
AGGTTGGAAACTCAAGTTGGGTGGAACCATCGATATCTCCGGCATGTCTTACAAGCAGTCTCATAATATTTGAATTTGTTGGAATTCAAAACATAAAAACTGAGTTGGACTTTACGCGATACATTGTAAGTCACTCAAGTAAGCTAGAGAAGGTAAAGATTTTCACACCCACTTCAAAGAAAAGAAGAGTAGAAAAAAGTTTACGCAAGGGGTCAAAGAAATCCTCCATACTAGTATGGGTACGAATTTTATACACTTTCTTTTCTTCCATACAGAGTCTATATACTTTCTGTTTTAATGAAAAAGGTTGGTATGTTAATATTTGTTGGTATGATGTTGTGGGATAGTGATAGAACTTTCATCCTCTCTTACTCTTCTAGACATTAACTCCGACCATCAACACAACTTTATATCTCGAATTTATTCATATACTATTACATTCATGGTTGAGAATAAGACTCTTTTTCTTAAAGTAAGTAAATTATGTCCTCTTAAATCTTTAAATATATTAATTTTTATATCGGTATACTCTAATGATTTTAGCATTTATATTTATAATCTTAAAATTAATTATTCAATATTTGTTACAGGATATTAATTCAATTGAAGATCATATGAATGCCTTCAAGGATTCAATCAAGACCACTCGACACCTTTAATCTAGTTATCAAAACTTATATTGGTTTGTTGCATAGAATTCTCTAATGATGAAGAACAAGTTAGATGTTCGATATAAAGCCTGTTTTTTGTTCTTCATTCATCTGATAAGTACCAGCAGTACAAATTAACCAGATTGTGGTAATACTGATAGGTTACAAGTGTTATGCAAAGTCAGTATTTTTTACTGTTATCCAATTAGAACTATTGCTTCTAAATCGAAACTGTCCTGCGTTGGACTTGCCCGTAAATGTTCAGTCTTGTTCTGCCATATTTGTCAGAGTATACAATTTCATCTACTTTACATTGATATTGATACAGCTCTTTTTTGAGCTGTTCTTGCCCAATAAATAAATTTAAGTCATTAAAGCTTAGTGAGTGAGTTTTAACTTTTAATGAGCATATCCATAATGAAGGAGTGTTATATTCCAATGTCAAGTTGATTGGAATTGATGCCCCAATGTGCGTGTATTTTTATTCTACGATGAAATCAAATTGTATGCTCGAACTGCTTGTGTGGATATAGTCAGACATGTTGATTGGATAATGACTGCTTGAGTTGTACGTGCTTTAGCATATCCAACGATTGTATTGCCAGAATTATTGTGGCAACTATGTTGGACCTTGTAAGTTTTGTTTATTAATTGTGAATGGTCGTGTTGTTTTTGCTGGGCTTGTTCTTTGTTGCAGGTGGACAAGGTTTCAGATCGAAGTACAGGGTTGTGCTTAATATTATTGAACTTATTGTATCAAGTTTTTGCGGATTGGTTTGTCATTCCATTTATAGTTTTGGATTGGAGGTAGAATGCTTCAGTTGAAACCTGCAGTATTAGGCAGTATGTGGTGTTATGTTTTAATGTGTAGCGGCTGAATCCAGATTTTTGTTGAGGCATTGTTTTGCTGCGGTATGAGTTAGAGAAACATGGACCTGAGTTTTTCCCCGTTGTCAGCCTTTGATTATAACAATAGTGGTTCATGTTGAGGCTTATTTTGTTCGTGCAAAATTTTGTTTATCAGTTGTGAATTGCACCCACATTTACAAGCGCGCGCCACATATGGTGTTGTTTTTGTATCCCAAGTTCAATGAAGGCTGATTAGGTTTTTGTTCAGTTTTGGTGTTTGGTCATCTTGTCCTTTCAATAACTTCAGTCTTTCTATATGATCTAGAGAAGCTTAGTTGATCTATGGGATTTTCTATTAGTATTACAATCTGTGAGTGAGGGAGGGACAAAATCACATCCTACATGATTATCAATACCAGAAATCAGGGAGTATGATCTAATTTTCTTGCTTAAAACCTGACAGAACTTTTTCATTTCTAAGATAAAGGCTTCATTTTCCAAATAGTTCACATCCTAAGATTTACATGAAAAGTAAAGACATTTCAAAAGATTTACAAACTTAGCCTTTGTAACAAAATTGAAAAGTGGAAAACTAGTCTGTTTTAATTTAAATACCCATTAGATAAAAGAAAAACTTGTTTCAATTGGAGAAATAAATCCTTAGATAATAGAGGTCCTTAGAGATCTATGACTGTGTTTATTAGGATTGTTCCTTGTATAATAAAATCGGTTGCTTTAAGAAAGCATTTGATAATTATAAATATGGTTGCTTTATTAATTTTATATTGAAAGTCCATTTTCATTCTATTTGCTAACTGATGTTGTGTTTATTTCAAATGCTAAATTTATATTTTCGGTTTATTGAACTGTCTCAAATTTTATGTAGAAATAGGTCATATGTGGAAAACATGATAATTGATTGAGCAACCTATATTTGTTTGAATTTCAACTTATTTTACTTCAAATATCTATGCAACTACTTTTAAGTTTATGATTTGGCCATGCTTAATATAACTCTTTTTTCAAACTTCTAAAAGTTGCTTTGGTTACAATATTTGGCATTTGGGAATTCAGCAAGGAAAGATGAATGATATATTTCCTAACCTACTTTGATATATTTCATAAACATATCAAGTTATTAGAAATACTTTGTCTATGCATGCTTGTTTTTCCATTTTGGTTTACTCTCAAATTGTGATTTTTTCACGTTAACAATTTTTTCCAAGGTTTTTTGGTGATTGTGTGGTGAAATCATGGGTATATTTGAATTGGTGTGGAATGGAATTAGATAACATCTCCTTTTTCAAAATCTAACTAGCCTATTCCATTTCACACTATACCACTAATCCAAACATAAGCAAATCTGTATTTGGATTGGTATGAGCTATTGATCTTGTATAACATTGTCTATATGCTCCTTTTGTTTTTATGTATTTATTTGTTTGGAGAATGAGGGGTGAACAGTAGTGAGATAATTAGGAACCAGAATGGTACCTATTAGTGCCTGAAAATCATGTACTCTTAATAACACCTGCTTGAGATTGTGACGGATTATTTCTTGTAGGAGTAATTTGATATTAATAGGATTTAAGGTAATTTGATTTTAATGATACTTGCTTGTGTTGTGACACTAATAATTTAAGAAAATGAGTTAATCAAATACAAACATGTGTTCGAGACCAAATACACATAGAATCAGAATGGTCGGTGTGTTACAAAGGCACTGGTAAATCTTGAGGAGTAAAGTTCAACTTGATGATCAAAAGCTTATTGCAGTAATTATGCTTTACTTGATATTACCCAATGTGTACGTTGTTCACTTTCAATTGCAATTCCACTCTAATATTTTTCCTATGTACAAACAATTAAACGGAAAGCCAAACATCACATGCCTTGATGTCCAATTTCTTCCTCGTTAATTTCAAGCTTGTCATTTCCAATTGATAAATCCACAAGAACAAAATGATGAAGAAATGGGAAATGAACATGTTAGTCACATAAATGTTCAAACAATAACATCTTAATTAAGATTGCCCCTCCATTTAGGGGTGGCCCTGAACATGAATTAATCTATTCAAAACAATTTTTTAAATAACCTTGATTATGAATTAATCTATTGTAACTGAACTCTAAAGGCTTGATCTAGTCGTAAAAAGACAAGTCTTGAGTCTAAGATGTCTCAGATTCAAGCCCAACTAGTACCTTTGAAGGGAGGTAAATGTTAATGCTTTTGTAAGAGCTCTTTGAATCGGAATGTCTTTCCTATCTTGTCCATGCTTCTTTGGGTCACTTGTATATATATTCCCATGATTATATTTCTTTTAGAATTATCATGTATTTAAGTACTTGTTTTGATTATGGTTTAGAGTTTTGTTGACAAAGTATTTTTCTAAATTGGATGAGTTGTTCTCAATTATGCATAGACATACTTAAGCCTGATTGCTATAAATATCATGTTTTGATTATGAGTTATTATTCTCATATTGAAATTTTATTTAGTAATTGAAGTTTTATGATTCATGGTGCAATTTACTATGGGAATGATACTTATAGCATTTCATTGATAATAATAGAGTTAATACAATCGGTACATCCAAATAAACCATGAGACTAGCTAATAATGTGGTTTTGCATGCAAGAACATGAGATGTCACATTGTCTTGTCGCCGACTAAACTCCACCCAGAGTTTGTAAAATGTAGGGAGAAAAGGTTCCGACATGTCGTAATATCGTGACCAAACTCCGTAACATCATTTCAAGAAGAATTGAAAGCATCAGTTGTTACATGTGAGTCGGTCGTAAAATCCACACTATTGAACTGCATAGCTGCCAACCATTGTAACACATTGAACACCCCCAGAGCTTTGCCAACATCAACCAAGTACTTTGTTGGTAAACTCACAGTTTGGGCTAGCACATAGGTATCGTCTTCATCGCGTAACACAATTCTGGTTGCGGCTTCTGCCACTTGATTGTATGTGTTGTTATTTGAGACCCAAGCTGGCCTGAAACTGAAATGTGTGGTACAAGGGGATTACTTGAAGGAGTGTGCGCTGCTACCCAATTCTCCATGAGGTGTCGTTCTCGATCAACAACGTGAACACAAAGCTCATTTTCATTTTTCCAGAGAATTTGAGATTACGATGCTTCCACAGGCTCTAAAGTATAGCCGCGAATCTTTGTTGAAGATCGCCTTGCAGTTTTTGATTAAGTGCAAAAATAGTATCTTACGTAGAGTTATTAATCTGAATGGCACGAGAAACGTCATGCCATAGACAAGCCAGCCGTCAAACTTAACCTGCAAAGGGACAGTGAAAAAAGACATGTGCTAAGTCCTCCGCGCATGATTACAACTCACGCAATGGATGGGACATTGTACACCTTTATCTTGTAGCAGACTCTTGTTGGCAAACAACCTCGACTCATGCGCCATATGAAATTCCTAGTTTTGGAGGTATATTTAGCTTCCATATGCCAACCCAATAACCTGGACGCCTCAAGTGAGACACGCCAACCAATTCACAACCAATATGCACTCTTCACTGAATAAATGCCATTTTTCTTGCTTTCCATACTAACCGATCCACCGGTACGTGGGGAACCAACAATGTATTAATAATAACATTTGCCCAATCCTCGTTGAAAACTTGGTAACTTAGGTTTGCATTTCACTGTTTATGAGTTGTGTTTATCAAGCTGTCGACCGTGAAATCAGAAAGAAAAGTGGTTTCAGGCGTATTACCTTCAATGTTAAAATCGAGGGAAAGTTTACACATATGGCTATATGCACAAATGTTATTGTTGAAAAACCAATTTAGATTTTTTTTTAAAAAAAAAGAAGCTAATTACCCCTACGAGTGACATATGCTTTCCGACCACGTGACAATGTCACGTATCCAGTTAACAACCACAATAGCGTTTTAGACAGAGAAAACTTAAGGAGGAGTACACCAGCATAACATTTTACGATTTCAAGGTTTTTTTTAACATCTCTTCAATTTCAATCGGGTAATTGAAAGTTTTTGCAATTTTGGGGTGATTGATTACTTACTAACGCTCACATTGTGAGACATGATTTTTTGTTTTATAACTCTATTTTTGATAAGCTAGCTTATAGTGAATGACCTTATAGAGAATGACTTATAGGCTAGTTTATAGCTAATAGGTAAATATAAACCAACTACATTGTTTGGTAAAATTAGCTGTTAAAATAACATATAAATATGAAATGACATAAAAAAATATGCATTTAATTAATATTTAATATTTTCCATAAAGATTGCAAGGGTCAAATTGAGATAAAAAGTGATAAAGCTATGAACTATAAGCTATTTTGTCAAAAAAAAAAAAAACTATAAACTACTTAAATTAGCTCATAGCCACTGTTACCATAAGCGATAAGCTATAAACTCAAAAAAGCATTTTACCAAACAGACACGTAAAAAGGACACGGGTATTTTATGTTCTCATATTCTCCCCAACATTTCCCTCACTCACTCACTCAAAAACGTTTCTCATTTTTTCAACATTTCTAAACATTTCTCTGCTTCAACATTCTCGAATCTTCTCACTCAAATTACGCAAAAGCAACTTCGTAGGGTAATATTCAATTCTTGTTATGTGCTTCAATTCATGTCTTTTGTTTGAACTCATTTTCATTATACACAAACTTCACATTTCCCCTTTTTTCTTTATGCACTTAACATGTTTGTCAAAACTCCTCATAGAGTTTGTTCAAATTCTGATTCAGAAACTTTATTTTTTGTTACATTTGCAGCGCTATTCTTTATTTGTAATTCATATTTGTTTGTTTCTGCAGAAAAGCGCAATCCGTTACTCTGAACTCAACTCACCAGTTCAAAAGGTGTGTTCGAGCTCACCATTGTTATTCTTTTTCTCTCATTGATAATGTCATTTTAGGGTTTCTGTTAGCTGTTTTTTTTTTTTTTTTGTTCCTGTACAAATTTTGAGTTTGATTTTAAAAGTTATTATGTCTTGTTCATTATGATTTGTAAGATCAAAGTACATTGCATTTTCAAGTTTCTTGTTGTAGTATAAACCAAAAAATGTCAGTTGAATTTACATGCACAAGATGATAAAGAAGTTTCAAGTTCCATTTTGAAATTCAGACTTAATAAAATCATGTCTATAATTATGACAGTAACTTCCATTTTGTTGGTTGAAGGAAGCAACATTGGTTGAACTTATTTCTTGGCAACTGTGAAGCCCCGATACTCCAAAAATGGTGAAGAATCGTGTCTGACACATATTCGATACCGATACGCGTATCGGAGAAGAAGTATCGGCCAATTGATATTTATTTTTTTGAAAAAAAATTACAGATACGTGTTGGATACGGCTAACTTATACTCCGACACTGATACTTCTTTCTTACTCAATCACATGCTATGTTTCTTCTGTTCTTCTCCCTTTAATACCTTCTTCTCTTCTTTGTTCTTCTCTCTAAATGGGAAAGAATTGTTTGTTTTTAAACTGTTTGTTTTCAATCTCAACTAGTGTTAAGTATTAGGTGGTCAACATTAGACAATGGCGTTCTTTTTTGATATATTAATGATGTTATCTTTGGATGGTACTGATGATGTTTAACTATATTCTAATTTGTGCTGAAAAAGTATGTAATTGTCACTTGTTTTGATCATTTTCATTAATGTGAATGTTTGTTTATTATCGTTTTTAGTTATATTTATACATTGTGCATTTATACTATTAATTTTTTAATAACGTATCGAGGTCGTATCGTATTGGGAATTTTGAAAAACTTCCCGTATTGGTATCGTATCGTGTCATGTATCGGGGCTTCATAGCTTGGCAACCTCACCCACACTACTACATTTAACAGCTTCAGTAACATTTTTAATGTAACATTTGTAAAATCATGTCTAACATTTTTCATTGCCCAGTCATTTTTCACTTATATTCATTCCTTTATTTTCTATTCATCGATCATTTTGTACCCATTTCTAAGATTTGTTACTTTTGGAATCAATTTTTTTTGAAATTGTGTTAATCTCTCACTTTATTGCTAATGAAATCACTTCAATCATGTCATAACTTTACTCTGCTGTTCGGCTTAGGTCATGGCGTGCTCTGATGAAGAACATGATCGATTAAGCAATCTCTCAGACGATTTGATTTGTCATATTTTGTCTTTCCTATCAACAAAAGAGTGTTATAGAACATGTGTTCTATCCACAAGATGGGAGTCAATCTGCACCAAGATTCCCAACCTTCACTTTCAATTACCAGAGATTTCAGACCCTGTGTTGTCTAAAGAAAGATTCCAATCTTTAAATCTTGATGTCTTAAGACGCAACGAAATTATAAAAAAACTAAGGCTTGATAGTGAGAAAGGCTGCCAGCAACATGATGTACACATGTGGGTTTCAAAGGCATTTGTAAATTTTGCTCTCCTAAGACGCACCGAAAATATAAGAAAACTAAGGCTTGATAGCGACAAAGGCTGCCAGCCACATGATGTACACATGTGGGTTTCAAAGGCATTAGATCTCAAGGTCCAAAAACTTGACTTAGATCTGTTTCTCCATGAAAAAATCTTATTGCCGCTTAGGCTTTCCACGTGTGAGTCACTCGTGGTCTTAAAATTGCGGGGCAGAATTCAACCAACACTCAATTCTTCTTTTCATGTATATTTACCGTCACTAAAGATTCTTCATCTCCATGAAACTGTGATGTATTCTATCTTTGATGATGGCATGGAGTATGGTCTCAATAATTTTCTATCTGGTTGTCCACATCTGGAGGAACTTCTTTTAGATGAGAGCTTTCGAGTACCCATCAACATCTCTTTTCACTTTTTAAAGAGATTATTCCTTTCTTTATGTATGCCTACTTCTGTTATTAAGTGTTGTCCACTACAAATTAATCCCCGGTCACTCGAAGTTCTTTCTATTACTGATTTTTCATTGAAACCTAGAAAATATGAGTTTGCAAGCTTGTCCAATCTTGATCGAGCTACTCTTTCCATTTGTAAGCGTCCGGATTTTAACAATTTGTATACACTCTTGGAAGGACTTTCTAATGTCAAATCATTGGCTCTCGGTTCCAATACTTATCATGTAAGTTTCACAAACTCTTTCCTTTTTTAATTACAAGCTCCATATGTAGATGCAATTCTATTCTCATTTTATTATTTTGTTATGCAGTTTCTCAGCATGAAAGACAAACCTGACAACTTACATCTTCTCACTTTTCACAATTTGTTATTTTTATCGGTTGAAATATCTGAGAGTTGCAGTTGGAATATGCTCATCAGCTTTTTGCAGAAAGCTCCAAAACTTAAGGATCTTGCAATTGAGGTGAGTGTGATGTTTTTTTAACAATATTTGCTCAATATTTTTTTAAAAGATAAAATATAATAAGCTCAAAATCTGGCACAAGAAGAGCAAAGACTTAGCAAAAGATACATGAAGTTTGCAAATAAAACCGATAAACAAATTGATTAATTCAAAATAATAGATATTTGTGTAGACTTTCCTACCAATTTAACATTCTTTTAAACTATTTTACTTCCAATTTTATCTTCATTTACATAATAATATAATAGAAAGTATATACATTATATCAGTTGGAATTCTAATGATAATTTTTGGTTTACAGAGAAAAATTGAAATCAATTCCCGAAGAAAGGAGGTTGGAAACTCGAGTTGGGTGGAGCCATCAGTAACTCCGGCATGTCTTACAACCAGTCTCATTACATTTAAATTTAAAGGAATTCAAAACATAAAAACTGAGTTGGACTTTACACGATATATTGTGAGTCACTCAAGTAAGTTAGCGAAGGTAAAAATTTTCACACCCAGTTCAAAGAAAAGAAGAGTAGAAAAAAGTTTACGCCAGGGGTCAAAGAAATCCTCCGTACTAGTATGGGTATGAAGTTTACACACTTTCTTTTCTTCCATACAGAGTTCATATACTTTCTTTTTTAATGAAAAAAGTTGGCATGCTAATTTTTGTTGGTATGATGTTGTGGGGTGGTGATAGAACTTTCATCCTCTCTTATTGTTCTAGACATTAACTCTGACCATCATCACAACTTTATATCTCTTGAACACACACACACTATTACATTCGTGGTTGAGAATAAGACTATTTTTCTTAAAATAAATAAATTATATCCTCTTAAATTTTTTTAATTATATTAATATTTTTATCGGTACACTGTAATGATTTTATCATTAATGATTATAATCTTAAAATTAATTATTCAATATTGGTTACAGGATATTAATTCAATTTGAAGATCATTTGGATTCGTTCAAGGATTCAATCAAGACCACTCGAGACTTTTAATCTAGTTATCAAAACTTATATTGGTTTGTTGCATAGAATTCTCTAATGATGAAGAACAAGTTAGATGTTAGATATAAAACATGTTTTTTTGTTCTTCATTCATCTGATAAGTACCAGCAGTACTTACCAGATTGTGGTAACACTGATAGATTAAAAGTGTTGTGCAAAGTCAGTTTTTTTTTACTGTTATTGAATAGTTGTTGCTTCTAAATCGAAACTTTCCTGCGTAGGACTTGCTTGTAAATGTTTAGTTTGTTCTTCCATATTTGTCAGAGTATACAATTTCATTTCGTTTGTATTGATATTGGTACAACTCTTTTTTGAGCTGTTCTTGCCCAATAAATAAAATAAAGTCATCAAAGCTTAGTGAGTGAGTTTTAACTTTTAATGACCATATCCATAATGAAGGAGTGTTATATTCCAATGTGAAGTTGATTGGAATTGATGCCCCTATGTGCGTGTCTGTTTATTCTACGATGAAATCAAATTGTATTGTGGCAACTATGTTGGACCTTGAATCCATTAAGCTGCAAGCTCCTACTGCAGAGTACAATCCACAGGCAAGTTTTGTTTATTAATTGTGAATGGCACTCACATTTACAAGTGTGCTGTACAAATTGTCTTGTTTTTGCATCCCAAGTTCAATGAAGGCTGATTAGGTTTTTGTTCAGTTTTGGTGTTTGGTCATCTTATCTTTCCAAACACTTAAGTCTTTCTATATGAGATATTCTATTAGTATTACCACAATCTGAGAGAGGGAGGGACAAAATCACATCCTAAATGATTATCAATACTATAAATCAGGGAGTGTGAACAAATTTTCCTGCATAAAACCTGACTGAACTTTTTCATTTCTAATATAAAGGCAGGCGCTTTATTTTCCAATTAGTTCACATAGTTCAGTCTAAAGATTTCAAAAGATTTAAGGCCTCTGTTTTTAAGTGTGCATTTCTTTTTTAAAAGAACAACAAAAACTTTAGAATAAATCATTTCACAATCGTTTCTTAATAATTAGAGTTTTTTTTCTTTCCTTTCAAAGGTCTTTTTAAAAAAACGACAATCCGAATCAATGCCACATTTGATAAATTATGTTTTATAACGATTAGCTTTCACACTCAAAAAGCTTTGACATGAAACAATATTTCATTTGTTATGCACAACTTCAACAAAACCACAATATCATTTATTCTCTACAACTTCAAATTTCACACCATGACTATAAAAATCCTGAACTTTTATAACAAACTCAGCCCCCTTTTCCATATATCTCAGAGGGTAACTAGATAAAACACATTCGGGAAGTCTTGCAAAATTCCAATTTGACGCAAATGTGGCTTAAAAAATTAAGAGTAAAGACAAATTCTTGTAACTTGAGAAGTACGCTTGAAATGAGACGTCACAATCTACTAACAGATAGGAAATAAGTACATACTATAGCGACGAAAAATAACAGAAAATACTATCATTATAAAACTTAGAGGAGAAATTTAAGAGACCCTACCTTGTTATGCTTGCGTAGGGGCTTTGACTTGCCAATTGCCATGGCAGTAGACACAAAAATTAGGAAGCCAAATCTCAGAACTAGAAATCAATCAAGTCTTGATATCATAGCATATTCAAAAACTAGATCAAAGTATCACCAAGATAATATATGATACAAGTGGTAGATATTTGTATCTCTTAACGATTTGGTTGGATGTTGTCTGTTCGACCCTTGGTCGGTGTTTATTGAATGAGCACTCTTATCAACCTGCTAAGAGAGTGATTTTTCCGGTCAGTGTTGGTACATATTATATAATGATAGGACTACTACACAAACTAACTTGCCAGAGTCAATAAATAGTTAATATTAACTTAGCGGAAGCTGATAACATTGACCTTAAAATATCAACCTTATATATCTACTACAAATAAACGGACCCATGCGAATGTACGAGTCTTTTACTAGTTACAATCATACCTCAAAAGAGTAACTCTGCAGTGCACACAAAGAAATGCAATTTCCTTTCCATGTTTCCTTTCCATTCCTCCTGCAGCAAGCTTCCAATTTAGCTTCATATGGCAAAACAAAAACATATCATTATGATCAGGAATAAAATTATCAAAGAAGATAAACTATAGTTTCAACCTTACCTCAGTCGACGATCAAGCCTAACTTTGTCGACTTCGGAGAACATGATAAATCCCACATCAAATCTACTGATATTCCACGTCCTTGAATTTTATAAATGTCAATCAAGTTAGTCCCTTCGTCAAGTCTCACCGTTAACAGTGATGACGTGTCACGTTAAGGCTGGCGTGAAGCTCCAAGTCAGCTTCCACGTGTACTAGGACGAATTTGATCGATTTTTTTTTTGGACTTTAAAAAAAAAATGAAAGTCAATACAAATTGTTACACTGTCAAATCGATCCCTAAATTATTCATTGAAAATCAAGTTGGTCCCTGAATTATGTCACTCACCATCAAATTGATCCTTGAATTATTTATCTTATCTATCAAGTTGATCCTTGATACTGTCAAATAAATGCTAAAAAATGTGAAAAATTTGATTCGATTCCATCTCACTTAGGTTAAACCTACACTCTTCTAATTTGGCTACGCCATTTTACTCTTACCGTAATCAAATCAGACACATGTTCTTCATTTTCACTACATTTCACGTTTTTTTAATTATTTCATGATTTCACTGGTTTTGAATTTTATGATTGTTCATGTATTTTTGTTGAGTAGTTGCTATGAAAATGCATTCTACTTTGTGTGTTGTTGAAGATTTGATAGGTTGTTTAGATCACATGAAATTGTTGTTTTTGAATATACTTTTCTGGTATATGGTTTTTTCTAAAAAATGTATATGTTTGTACTTTGAAATTTGAATGAATGAAGAGAGAGGTTTGGTGTGTTGTTTACTGTTCACCGTGAGGTGAAATATTCCATTTTCTGTTGTTACTATGGCGAGTACTTATAGTATAAATTATTATGTTTAAAATAGGCTTGTTTGGATTGAGTTATTCGAGCTTGTCTACTAGAATAAACACTTTGAAACTATTTGGGACAACTTTTAAAAACACCTTATGACATGTACATTAGTTGTTTTTCATATTATTTCTTCAAAATAGTTTAAGAAAACAGCTTATAGGAAAAAAATTGACTAGTTCATAAGCCGTTTTTAACTTATTTTCACAAATTCTCCAGGATAGCTTATGAAAATAGCTTATAGGAAAACAATTTAACTTTATTTTATGTTTTGTTAAAGAAATATCTTATCCATTAGCACTTATCGTAATAAGTGTTTGTGCTACAAGCTGCAAATTAAGTTGTTTATTTAAAGTAGGTATTCTATAACAAACTATAACATAAAGTTAACCTGTTTTCATAAGCTATCATGAGCACTTATGGAAAAAGTTGAAAATAGCTTATAGAGATGTCATATGTTATTTCATAAGTTATTTCCATAAAGTTAACCTTTTCATAAGCTATCGGGTATCACTTAAACAAAAAAATGACAAGGAAGAGAGGACACTATAGTGTGTGTAAATATATTGATGTCCTCATCTTTGTTTTCAACAGATCTAAACCATTGATCAAATCTAACCGTAATTTTTAAATGATTCACCGGTGAGGGACTTAACTGTAACCTCACCCTATAATCCAACTAAAAAAATGATATAACTAAAAAATAAATAAATAAGTGAGCAGTAGCCCAGTATAGCAGAGCAACAGCAACTGAATCCTTCCTCTTCGAGTATGATACAAAGCCTTCTTTTCCTCTTTGCTTTTCAATCCTTTCATTTTGGTCACATGTCACAATCTCAACCCTCTTGCTAACCCTAATTCTTCACTATAAATCAGAGACAAAAATCATCACAAAATGTAGAAATGTAAAAATCATCACCCATTTCATTTTCATCATATATTCTTCATTTATTGTGGTAATTCTCAATGTCTTTTGTTTCAACTCATTTATCATATACAATCTTCACATTTATCAGAAAAATGTGAAAACCTTGCACTTGGTATGAGAGAAAATGTTGAGTTAACAGTTTGAAGAAACTCAGTCATAGGTTTTAACATTTTCAATCATGGTTGGAAGTAGCTGAATTAAGGGTAAAACAGTCCAAATCAAAAGCAATGGAAACTTTGATGTCTTGTTCTAAACCCCATCTTTTGAGGGAATGATAGAGATTTTTCAAACAAGACAGAACAACATTAAGGTTGTTTTGGTTTTGGTTTTGGTCTTGTTGGCAGAAAGTTGAGGTTTTTCCAACAATGTTGGTGATTTTTTTATGAAGGGTTTATGTTAGCTGTTGGTATTTTGTTGTTACTGTACAAATTTTGACCAATTTTGAGTTTTATTTTAAGTTATTATGTCGTTGTTACTTATATACTGCTTTCACTTATATTCATTCCTCTATTTTCCATCATTTTCTATTTATCTATCGTTTTGTACCTATTCCTAAGATTTGTTACTTCTGGAATCTAATTTTATTGAAATTGTATTAATCTCTCTGTTTATTGCTAATGAAATCTCTCTGTTTATTGCTAATGAAATCGCTTCAATCATGTCATAACTATACTCAGGTGTTCAGCTCAGGTCATGGCGTGCTCTGATGAAAAACATGATCGATTAAGCAATCTCTCAGACGATTTGATTTGTCGTATTTTGTCTTTCCTATCAACAAAAGAGTGTTATAGAACATGTGTTCTATCCACAAGATGGGAGTCGATCTGCACCAAGATTCCAAACCTTCACTTTCAATTACCAAAGATTTCAAACCCTGAGTTGTCCAAAGAAATCAAATTTGTAAATGTTGCTCTCCTAAGACGCACCGAAAATATAAGAAAACTAAGGCTTGATAGTGAGAAAGGCTGCCAGCCACATGATGTACACATGTGGATTTCAAAGGCATTAGATCTCAAGGTCCGGGAACTTGACTTGGGTTTGTTTCTCCATGAAAAAACCTTATTGCCGCTTAGGCTTTCCACGTGCGAGTCACTCGTGGTCTTAAAATTGTGGGGCAGAATTCAACCAACACTCAATTCTTCTTTTCATGTATATTTACCGTCACTTAAGGTTCTTCATCTCCGTGAAACTGTAAAGTATTCTATCTTTGATGATGGTAAAGAGTATGATCTCAATAATTTTCTATCTGGTTGTCCACATTTGGAGGAACTTCTTTTACATGAGACCTTTGCATTACCGATCAACACCTCTTTTCACTTATTGAAGAGATTATTCCTTTGTTTATATATGCCTACTTCTGGTATTAAGTATTGTCCACTACAAATTAATGTCCCGTCACTTGAAGTTCTTTCTATTGTTGATTTTTCATTGGCTCCTAGAAAATATGACTTTACAAATTTGTCCACTCTTGATGAAGCTGCTCTTTGCATTTGTAAGCGTCCGGATTTTAACAATTTGTATACACTCTGGAAAGGACTTTCTAATGTCAAAACATTGGCTCTCGGTTCTAAAACTTTTCATGTAAGTTTCATAAATATCTTTCTTTTTTAATTACAAGTTCCATATTTAGTCTCCCATATGCAATTCTATTCTCATTTTATAATTTTTTTTATGCAGTTTCTCAGCATGGAGGACAAATTTGACAACTTACATCTTCTCACTTTTCACAATTTATTATATTTAACGGTTGAAATATCTGAGAAGTGCAGTTGGAATATGCTCGTCAGCTTTCTACAGAATGCTCCACAACTTAAGGATCTTGCAATTATGGTGTGTATGATGTTCTTTGAACTATATTTGCACAATATTTTTTTTGTAAAAGATGAAATATAATAGGCTCAATAGTCTGGCACAAGAAGAGCAAAGACTCGGTGAAAGATACATGGAGTTTGCAAATAAACCCGATAAACAATTTAATTAATTCTACACAATCTATATCTGATCTATATTTGTGTAGATTTTCCTCCCAATTTAACCTTCTTTTAGACTATTTACTATATATCCAGTTGGAAAATTCTAACGATAATTTTTTATTTTCATGCAGAGAAAAATTGAAATCAATTCCCAAAGAAAGGAGGTTGGAAACTCTAGATGGGTGGAGCCATCAGTAACTCCGGCATGTCTTACAACCAGTCTCATTACATTTGAATTTAAAGGAATTCAAAACATTAAAACTGAGCTGGACTTTACGCGATACATTGTAAATCACTCAAGTAAGTTACAGAAGGTAAAGATTTTCACAGCCACTTCAAAGAAAAGAAGAGTAGAAAAAAGTTTACGCAAGGGGTCAAAGAAATCCTCTGTACTAGTATGGGTACGAAGTCTACACACTATCTTTTCTTCCATGTAGAGTTTATATACTTTCTGTTTTAATGAAAAGAGTTGGTATCTTAATATTTGTTGGTAGGATGTTGTGGGGTGGTGATAGAACTTTCATTCTCTCTTATTGTTGTGGGGTGGTATGTCTTGAATTTATATATACACAATTACATTCGTGGTTGAGAATAAGACTGTTTTTGTTAAAATAAATAAATTATATTCTCTCAAATTTTTTAATTACATTAATTTTTTTTTTCTTTATACTCTAATGATTTTATCATTTATGTTTAAAATCTTAAAATTAATTATTCAATATTTGTTACAGGATATTAATTCAATCGAAGATCATTTGGATTTCTCCAAGATTTCAATGAACACCACCCAACCCTCTTAATCAAAGCTTATATTGGTTTGTTGCATAGAATTCTCTAACGATGAAGAACAAGTTAGATGTTCGATATAAAATCTGTTTTTTGCTCTTCATCCATCTGATAAGTACCAGCAGTTCAAGTCAACCAGATTGTGGTAATACTAATAGATTAAAAGTGTTATGCAAAGTCAGTTTTTTATTGTTATCCAATATGAACTATTGATTTTAAATCGAAATTGTCCTACATAAGACTTGCCTGTAAATGTTCAATCTTGTTCTTCTATATTTGTCAAGAGTATGCAATTTCATCTACTTTATATTGATACAGCTCTTTTTTGAGCTGTTCTTGCCCAATAAATAAATTTAAGTCATCAAAGCTTAGTGAGTGAATTTTAATGAGCATATCCATAATGAAGGAGTGTTATATTCCAATGTGAAGTTGAATGGAATTGATGCCCCTATGTGCGTGTCTGTTTATTCTACGATGAAATCAAATTGTATGCTCGAACTGCTTGTGTGGATATAGTCAGACACGTTGGCTGGATAATGACTGCTTGTGTTTTGTGTGCTTTAGCATATCTAAATATTGTATTTTCAGAATTATTGTGGCAACTATGTTAGACCTTGTATCAATTAAGCTGCAAGCTCCTACTGCAGAGTACAATCCCCAGGCAAGTTTTGTTTATTAATTGTGAATGACATTCACATTTACAAGCGCATGCCACATATTGTGTTGTGTTTGCATCCCAAGTTCAATGAAGGCTGATTAGGTTTTTGTTTAGTTTTGGTGTTTGGTCATCTTGTCCTTTCAATAACTTTAGTCTTTCTGTATTATCTAGAGAAGCTTGGTTGATCTATGAGATTTTCTAGTAGTATTACCACAATCCGAGAGAGAGAGAGAGAGAGAGAGAGAGAGAGAGGGAGGGATAAATTCGCATCCTAAATGATTACCAATACTAGAAATCTTGAGGAGTAAAGTTCAACTTGATGATCAAAAGCTTATTGCAGTAATTATGCAACAAAGGAGGGAGAACCTACCTTAACAAAGTAATTTTTATTTCAAAATGTATAGCCTTATTATTATACCATGATTGGTAATTTGATCACATCCTCTAATGTTTTTTTTTATTACTAAACATGTTGCTCTTAGATTAAAGGTATGGACTTTGATCTTGGGATAATTCTAGGTTTAAATATGTTTTTGATGGTCGTTATAAATATTTTAACTTTTCGTTTTAGTCTTCTTAATTTTTTTTTTCGACTTTTGATCTTTCAAAAGTTTTGCTTTGCATCACTACTTTTGGTCTCTGCATTGAAGTCAACTCATCTGTATCATTCAAAATTTTGAATGAGTTTTTGCACGAATGTTTAGAATACTATAAGAAAACATGAATTAAATATGAAATTTTAAGTGTCAAAAACATAAAAATTCATATTCAATTCATCCCTTGTTAAAAAAAATTAAAATTTTGCAAAAAAGAATTCAATAATGTACTAAACATGACGGCGGAAAAAAATTCAAAATTTTGAATGATACACATGAGTTTACTTAAAACAAGGTCCAAAAGTGGTGATGCAAAATTGAGGAACTAAAAGTCGAAGAAAATATTTAGGAGGACTAAAACAAAAAGTTGAAATATTTATAGGGACCAAAAACATATTTAACCATTATTTCTAATGAATTAAACCTATTCCATTTCCGAGGAAAACTGATAAGAGTGCGGCCTCCATTTTTATTTAAAAAATTAAAATATTGTGAGCCCAGCCAACGCTAAACTTGAACTACAACATGGTAATGATTAGCGTCACACTATCCAATATGTGTTAGAGTCCGCCATTCATTTACGGTCACATATCATAATAATAGGTACATAGTCGGATAGACCTTTATCAAAAACCCATTGGGAACAATTATCCCACACACTGCACCACACCATCTGTCTGATAACAAAAATCTATCAAGTATGTACATGGTCTCACCATCTAGTCTTGACCAAGTAAACCTTCTACCATGTAGTGCTATGTTGGTCAAATTAGAGTTCTCAGTTAACTCTTAAAATAATCCTCTTCTCTTGAATTTTCAACATTCCCCTTCCGCTTCTCTATGTTATGTTTAAGATGATATAAGTTGCGTATCAATTCATTCCATGCGAGTAAGGAAGTGTATAAACTACAATTTGCGCAATAAAAAATTGTATCCATGTTTATGTGGAAATAGGTCATACACCTGTTAGTTTGGTCAAGGTAGAGAACTCTCCAACCACTGCGAGTTTGATTCACAATGATAATATGGTGCCTCTATTGATACTTTGCAAGTTATTCCTCAAAGTCCTGCTTTTAATAGCAGTGGCATTGATAGAAGTGAAGAGGGCCTTACTGTAAATAAGAAGCTTACTGAGGAAATTAAGACGGAGGCAATAATTTCAGCTGGTTCTGTTAGTCATCAGTCCGACATGAACTTTCAGAATTCTGTCAATATGTCAACTGCAGTAGATGCTGCTAAGTACTCTGGTAAACAGTCAATCAAGTAATTGTGGCCAAGCAAATGATATGGAGTTGCCTTCGGATTTTTCTTTGCAAAACAAAGAAAACACAAGTAGGTTTTGGAAAATGTGAACACACTGCAACTGGTGATTTTTGTTACATGGGTTTCTCCATTAAACCCATGTCGTATATAACGGATGAAACGGAAGGTTTGCTATTGCTTATAGCTATACTTTACTGCTCGCATTGCTTTCATTAGGTTCCTATATCAACATAGAAACAAATTTGCATAATAGCATGTTGATATTGTGTGTGATGTGAGGCATAATCAAGTTTTCAAAGATTATTCGAAGAAGGGAAATGTTTTTGGATCCTAGTTCTTGAAATGATATTTTCTGTCTTTTGATGTATTGGTAAAGAAAGTAAAGAAACAGAAGATGTTGAACAAGAGTTAAGCAATCAACTATAGACTAAAACTCTGACGTTGAGGCAGTAGATGCCAAGTCATATGAGCCAGAAGATGCTGAATGACATATTTCCAAAATGATGTGTTTCTATTTCCAGAAGATTAGCGAGGTTTTACATTTGTCTATCTTCTTTAGTAGGGTTTTTCTATTTTCAAAATGATGTGTTTTTCATTTCCATTGTTAGAATTTTATTCAGCCTTTAATCAACTGACACACCTTTTAACTAAGGAAAAAATTGTGAGGCATAGTGATTTAAACTAGTTCTTTCCATTTCATGCTGTAACAACCATCTTCATCATTGCATGGATCAAACTGTAGTGAGATGTTGAAAGACTCTACATAGTGATTTAAAATTAAGTATATTTGATATCACAAAAGACACTCCACTTTGGAATGATTGACTGCTTGCTGTAATATCTTTACTGTGACATTTGCACGAAGTACTTTTCTGATATATGTGTATTGTGGAATTGAAATTAGATTATATCAATCATAATCCATAAGTTTTCAAGACTCGCAAACTGATGACAACGGCCCCTTGAGATTTCTTCTTCGCTACACCCACACCATCCTTTAAAATTAGTTAACCTATCAGGATCTATATCTGTCACTGACGCACAAAATGACGATGAGTTATCACTATTGTTATCATTGACTATGCACTCGAGGCGAGGCAAATTAAACATGCAGAGGCGTTTGACATGCAACAGTGAGAGTTAGAGATATTGGAACCTTGTGCAATTTGATAAGTTCAATTCAACCAAATTTGTAAATAAATTGGCCGAACTAGAAAATGTCACACCACCAAATCCATATATTTCTAAGACCTTGATATTGGAGTGCAGACCTATGTCATGTAGAATTATATCATCTTTCTCCAACTCATCATTGGCATTCACCAACAGTGTGTTCGTTCCAATTCAATGTCAACCAATGAAGACGTGACTTCCCAATTAAATTCATATGTTTAGCTTCTGTTGGAGAATGCCTCAGACATTCCAAACCATTTATCAGGAATTGTCTCCTCAAGATGTCGAAGACTTGCCAACTTCCAAAGATCTTTGGGCAACTCTGTCAAGCTAAAACAACAATTGAGTAAAAGAGTTTCCAAGTTAATTAATTCATTTATAGACCTTGGGAGCTCTTCAACCTTATAACTATGAGAAAGTTCAAGATACTTTACATGTTTCAGCGCACATATACAATAGACAATACATTTGTCACTCAAGAGCAATAAAATTTAAACTAGTTTCTTCAAAATTCCAAAATCAAAATCACCCAACAATAACTTTGGAGATATGATAAAATGTAATTTACAGAAAATGTCATTTTATTTTGAGAATGTGGTGAGTTGAATGTCGGAGAGAAGATTGAGAATGCTGTGAGTGAGTAGCAGAAAACATATATAAAATATGAAAGGTGCGTGCGACCTCACCCCTGTTCTTCTAATTTGATTTTATGCATTTTTTAGCCCGATTGATCATGTGGTTTTAGGGTTTTTGCTTATTGTTTTTTGTTTTGTTGTTTCTGTACAATTTTTGAACAATTTTCAGTTTGATTTTCTATTCATCGATCATTTTGTACACACCAACAAATGTCATTGGAATTTACATGCACAAAATGATATAGAAGTTTCAAGTTCCATTTTGAATTTTTGACTTAATAAAATAATGTCTATAACTATGACAGAAACTTCCAATTTGTTGGTGGAAGGAACCAACATTGATTGAACTTATTTCTAGGCAACCTCAATCACATTACAACATTTAACAGTTTCAGTAACATTGGTCATTCCTCTATTTTCCATCGTTTTCTATTCATCAATCAATTTGTACCCATTTCTAAGATTTGTTACTTCTGGAATCAAATTTTATGGAAATTGTGTTAATCTCTCTGTTTATTGCTAATGAAATCTCTGATGTGATATTCAGATTAGGTCATGGCGTGCTCTGATGACGAACATGATCGATTAAGCAATCTCTCAGACGATTTGATTTGTCATATTTTGTCTTTCCTATCAACAAAAGAGTGTTATAGAACATGTGTTCTATCCAAAAGATGGGAGCCGATCTGCACCAAGATTCCCAACCTTCACTTTCAACTACCAGAGATTTCAGACCCTGTCGTGCAAAGTAATTAATCTAATCAAAGTATGTTATATTCTCAACAACTTGAAGTTTCCACACCTGGCATGACCAAGAAGTCGATTCTCATGATTCTCTTCATTGCTCTTTCTATTCACTTTCTGGTGATAGGTTAGTGAATAGAGTCAAATTAGACTTACCAAATCCATTTCAAGTCGAAAACCCTTTCTTTGATTTTGTTGATTCTGATATTATTACTGGAACTCTTTCCCTTCAAAAACAAAAAAACACTTGTATTGTGGAACCTAGCTACCCATGAATTTAAGGTCATTCCTCCCAACCCTGTTGAGTATATACCAGCTTATCGAGAGGCTTCGACTTTATTTCATGGATTTAGTTATGACCATATTCAAGATGACATTAACGTTATTAGGTATGTACATTTTTGTCAAACAAATGGTTGAGGTCTTCGACTTCTCAATGTGAGACATGAAGATGTGCCATCAAATGAAATATCCTATGAACCTTTATGGGAGATTTATAGCGTAAGATGTAACTCTTGGATGAAACTTAATTTTAATATGCCTAAATGTTGGACTGATAGTCCAAATGACCGATTGTACATGGATGAAATATGTCATTGGTCGTATGTAACTGAAGATCGGGATGAACATTTTTCGGTGTCATTTGACTTGACCAATAAGATGTTCTTTACAACAAAGATTCCCTTAGACAAAGATACCAATTTGAGTTTTAGATTAACAAAGAGACACTTGGTGGTGTTTAATAGATTCATTGCTTCGATCTCATGGTATTTAGATACAACTACTTTTCACATATCAATTTTAGGTGAACTCGACATGAAGGAATCTTGGACTAAACTCTTTGTTGTTAGACCATTGCTCTACATTGAGCGCCTTATTTGAGTGGGGGCGAATGGTGATATATAACAGATTGTCAACTGGTTTGTTTTGATTTAAATACACGGAAGAGTGAAAAACTTGGTGTTATAGGATCACATTATGATTCATTTTTTAATGACAAAGTTTCATTTTTTAGTTTTTGTTTTCAAAGTGCTGTTACTGTCCTTGGTCTAGGGAAAAGGAGAGAGTCAATCAAATACTTAAGTTCTAATCAAGTTAATCACACAAGGAAGAGAAGGAGGAGATTCAACATATTAATTATGATTCAAGTTAGATATTTCAGAATTTTGCATTACATATTACAGAATTTTCCCATTATCATGATTCTCAACAAAGATACCTTTCTGCTCTATTTGCTTAGATTTGTATTATTGGTATAATGTGAAATGTATTAAAATGGAATAGACTAGTTAGATACTCAGAAATAGATGTTATCTAATTCCTTTCCACCTTATACTACTAATCCAAATATACCCATTGATTTCACTTAAGATTTATCCTCCTACTCAACAAAGGTATCATTTTTAGGCATAGACATGCATAATCAAAAAAGAATATAATTTTCAGCAAACTAAATCATTAACATACAACTACAATTGACAACACATAAATCATCTCAATAATTATTAAAATATAAGACAATCATATTCTTATTAAGACAAATTTGTAGATCTTTGCTTGCAGTCCATCAAATTCTTATTTCTAGTATATAAGACAAATCTTTATTAATATATCATAAATTATCACAAATACACATATCCAGCTTCACAATTACTAAAAGGAGTATCACAATCTTTGTATTCTGATCTTCGCTTTCAATTAGACAAATTCTCATTTCTAGTAAATAAGACAAAGTCTGAAATTCTCATTTCTGATAAAAACAAAACAAAGATAAAAAATCACTTTTGTCAAGTTCATGTATAATAATAATAATAATAATAATAATAATAATAAAGGTTATAGATTAAAATATAACCTACTTGATTAACATTTGTGTCAATTGTATGTTTTGGGTCGCAATCTCGCACATTTGGGCCGTTTGAGTTGCCCGGCCATAATCCATGTATTAAAAACTTCATTGGCACTTTATCAATACAATTATCTTGGATTTTGCAAAATCATGTAGAGGGTATGTGTGTGAAAACACGAATCGATCAAATTGAGGTATGATGAGATGAGGTTTCTCTGAATGATATGGATTAGATATTGTTTTATTATTTAAAGGTAGAGATGGAAGGATTAATGATGTTGGTGGTTGTAGAAGTGCAATTGCAAAACCAACATAAAAGTATTGAACTCATGGCAATGAATATAGGTTTAGGCGTGAGGTTTTTTATTTTCAGGAATTCAAACTATGGTTTTAGTTTTAACTAACCTACCTCGTTCATCATTTATAGTAGTCTTAGTTATTGTTTTAGCTTTGTTATACGTGTGAATTTGTAATATTGGTGGTGCATCAAGATTGAATGATCGCCCTAACTTTGCTAATACATATCATATGTTTTGATAAAATTCTCATGACAAGATTGTGATAAAATGCTTTGAGACGATCTCAATCAATTCCACATTTGATAAATTATTTTTCATAATAGCTTTTACACTTAATGATTTGACATGAAACAATATTTCAAAGGAAATTCATTTTACATAAATATTCTTTTTTTTTTTTTTTTGGTACAAATTTTAGATAAATATTCTAATTCATAATAAATAAAATTTATTACTTTGTTCTCATATACTAAACATTTATCTTAATTTTAATTTTTTTTTTGTTTTTTTTTTATAAAGCATAGGATTGAGGGCATCAATTGAAACCATTACATATCCCAACTAGATTGACACGTTTTTTTTGTTGATGTTGTTATTGACCCATCTATTAACCCCACACCCCTTACAAACAACCCCCAAAAAAATTATTTAAGAAAAAAGTTAGGTGAAGAAACTGCCAAAACTCAATCAAAACGTCAACAATTTAAGTGAACCTATGATCATCAATCTATAAGAGGAAACCAAGAGACAAATCACATATAGTGAAGAGTAATCCAAACAAAGTATCGTATATTTTCAACAACTTGAAGTGGAAAGCGGCAGCGTGTCCTATGAATTATGTTCTTCTTCCAATAGAAAACGCTCGCGTCCAACTAAACTTCCCGAAATACCTCTGCGCGAGTTAAGTCACGCTCATTTGGCCGGTGCGCGAGTTAACTCACGCAGGTTGGCCGGTTGGTCAGAGCTCAAGAACACATGTTTTTTGGACTTTGGTCAGCTTTTCAACCTTCAATCTGCACGATTTTAACAACTTCTACACGTTTTTTTGACTACATTTATGGTAGTTATAACCTATCTTACCATTCCCACCTATAAATACCCCTCTAAACTTCCCCATTTCCTCACACCATCTCACATTCTCACTCTCCTCACTCTCTCCCCCTATGAATCTCTTTCTCCCCCCCTATGAATCTCCTTCTTTTCCTTCTTTTATATCTATTATTTTTAAGGTTTGGTGCAAAAAGAGGCTAATATTGGGGTAAAAAGAAGCAGATTTAGTTTTACCCAAGGGTAAAACTAAATGTGCAGATTTAGTTTTACTCCAGGAATGCTGGTTTTCTTGTGGATTTCTTTTAGTTTTACCATAGGAAGGTAGGTTTTCTGGTGGGTTTTTTTTTTCCGCAAATTTAGTTTTATCCATTGTAAATTTAATAAAATGATATTTTATATCTATTATTTTTGTTTCTTTATTTTTTTTAATTTTTGCATTTATTTTATGATTGCGTATTGAATAAATAAATTAGAATAAAGTAAATAAATTAGAATAAAGTGAACAAATAAATTAGAATAAATTAGAATATAGGATCGATAGGTTGGTGAATGATCGTAAACATGAGGGTCATATCACGATTTGTAAGTAGGATTAGTAGGTAGCTGATAGAGTTGAGAGAAAAAAAAATAGAGGAAACAAGAAAAAAACAGAGAAATTAGAGGAAAAATAGAGGAAACAAAGCAGAGCAAAAACGAATATGAGTAAAGTCGAAACACGATTGAGGTATCATGGGATGTAGGATCGTAAGATCCCACAAGCAAACACTCGAACCTGACTACAATGATTATATATATACCTTCTCTCTAATGTTAAACTCTCTCAACCAAACAATCTCTTGGCGATGAAGATAAAGTTATACTCTTGTTGTGTGTTCTACCGAGATATTTTGAATCCTTTGGATACCATGCTCTATGGCAAAGAAGACATTATCATCTTGGAAGAAGTTCAAGCGACTTTGAGAACCAAGGAGTTGACCAAGTCCAAGGACTTGAGAGCTGATGAAAATGGTGAAGGCCTAAGTTTTTCAAGTGGGAATGGTGGAGGTAGAGGTAACCGAAAAAAGAGTAGTAACAAGTCAAAGTTTAAGTGTTTTAACTGTCACAAGATGGGTCACTTCAAGAATGATTGTCCGGAGAGCAATGGCAAATCCGCACAAATTGTCTTCGAGTGTTATGAGAAAGCGAGTGCTTTGGTGGTGTCTCGTTGGGGTGATGAAGAAGGTGATGTTTCTCACCTTGAGACTGATGTCTTGTAGAGCGGTGATCGTCCGGAGAGACGTTAAACACTCAATATCTGGAAGAATAGTCTTGGTCAGTTTGGTGAGATGAAGTTGCAAGGTGAAAGTCATGGTAGATGTACCCATTTGCTAGTTGATGTAGAGAAAGCTCAGCTTGAGATAGAGTTGATGACACTAGGAATGATACGACTATGAAGACATTGACAGAAAAAATTATATTATTTTTTATATTTCATTTATGCGATTTTAAAAAGTGAATTCGAGTCGATAGATTACCAAAATAAAAAATTGCTAAGTTTTTTCTACTTTACCAACGTTCAGCATTTCCCTCTCTCACCACTCACTCAATAGATTAAGCAACCAACATTCTGTGCCCAGTTTCTAGCGGCGCTCACTCAAATTACGCAAACGTAACTTCGTAGGGTTTCTACTTCATTCATTCATTCTTGTTCTGTGATTCAAACTTCACATTTCCCCTTTGTTTTATTATGCGCTTTAACATGTTCGTTAAAATTCCTCATACACTTTCTTCAAATTCCGATGTCAGAAACTTGAATGCTTGTTACATTTGCAGAACTATTCTTCTCCATATAGAAACGTAAATTCTGATTCTTGGTTTCTAATTGATATTTGTTTGTTTCTACAGAAAAGCGCGAACACAACAACATTCACTTCTTTCCGTTACTCTCAACTCACCAGTTCAAAAGGTGCGACCTCACCTCTGTTCTTCTTCTTCTTCTCTGATTCAGTTTTAGATTCAATTTTCAGGCCGATTGATCGTGTGATTTTAGGGTTTCTACATGGTCGTTATGATTTATAAGTTCTATATACATTACATTTTCAAGTGTCTTGTTGTAATATAAACCAAAATATGTCATTGGAACTTAGCACTTGAGTTTCTGACTTTATAAATTCATTGTGCATTCGAACTGTTTTTATCACTTCTCGCAAGTTTCCCTTGTCGAAATCATGTCTATGATTACGATTATGACAGAAACTTCCATTTTGTTGGTTGAAGGAAGGAACATTGATTGAATTTATTTCTAGTCAACCTCAACAACATACTACTTTTAACAGCTTAAGTAACATTTTTCATGTAACCTTTGTGAAAACATTACCCGGTCATTGTTACTATATACGGTTTTCACTGATATTCATTCCTCTATTTTCCATCCTTTTCTATTCATCGACCATTTTGTACCAATTTCTATGAATTGTTACTTCTGGAATCTAGTTTTATTGAAATTGTGTTAATCTCTCTGTTTATTGCTAATGAAATCTCTTCAATCATGTCATAACTTTACTCGGCTATTCAGATTAGGTCATGGCGTGCTCTGATGAAAAACATGATCGATTAAGCAATCTCTCAGACGATTTGATTTGTCATATTTTGTCTTTCCTATCAACGAAAGAGTGTTATAGAACATGTGTTCTATCCACAAGATGGGAGTCAATCTGCACCAAGATTCCAAACCTTCATTTTCAATTACCAAAGATTTCAGACCCTGTGTTGTCCAAAGAAGAATTCCAATCTTTAAACCTTGCTGTCCTAAGACGCAATGAAAATATAAAAAAACTAATGCTTGATAGAGAGAAAGGCTGCCAACCACATGATATACACATGTGGGTTTCAAAGGCATCTGTAAATTGTGCTCTCCTAAGACGCACTGAAAATATAAGAAAACTAAGGCTCGAGAGCGAGAAAGGCTGCCAGCCAAATGATGTACACATGTGGGTTTCAAAGGCATTAGATCTCAAGGTCCAGGAACTTGACTTGGATCTGTTTCTCCATGAAAAAATATTATTGCCACTTAGGCTTTCCACGTGTGAGTCACTCGTGGTCTTAAAATTGCGGGGCAGAATTCAACCAACATTCAATTCTTCTTTTCATGTATATTTACCGTCACTAAAGATTCTTTATCTCCGTGAAACAGTGAGGTATTCTATGTTTGATGACGGTAAAGAGTATGATCTCAATAATTTTCTATCTGGTTGTCCACATTTGGAGGAACTCCTTCTAGGTGAGACCTTTGCATTACCTATCAACACCTCTTTTCACTTATTGAAGAGATTGTTCCTTTGTTTATATATGCCTACTTCTGCTAAGTGTTGTCCACTACAAATTAATGCCCCGTCACTTGAAGTTCTTTCTCTTGTTGATTATTCATTGGCTCCTAGAAAATATGACTTTACAAACTTGTCCAACCTTGATGAAGCTGCTATTTTCATTAGTAAGCGTGCGGATTCTAACAATTTGTATACAGTCATGAAAGGACTTTCTAATGTCAAATCATTGGCTCTCGGTTCTAAAACTTTTCATGTAAGTTTCATAAATATTTTCCTTTATTAATTACAAGTTCCATATTTAGTCACCCATATGCAATTCTATTCTCATTTTATAATTTTGTTTTGCAGTTTCTCAGCATGGAGGACAAACTTGACAACTTACATCTTCTCACTTTTCACAATTTATTATTTTTATGGGTTGAAATATCTGAGAATTGCAGTTGGAATGTGCTCGTCAGCTTTCTACAGAATGCTCCAAAACTTAAGGATCTTGTAATTGCGGTGTGTACGATGTTTTTTTAACTATATTTGCACAATTTTTTATTAAAGATAAAATATAATAAGCTCAAAACCTGGCACAAGAAGAGCAAAGACCTAGGAAAAGATACATAGAGTTTGCAAATAAAACAGATCAATAAATTAATTAATTCAATACAATCTATATATGATCTATATTTGTGTAGATTGTCCTAGCAATTTAAACTTCTTTCAAACTATTTTACTTACATTTTATCTTATATGCTATATATCAAACTTCTTTCAAACTATTTTACTTACATTTTATCTTTTATGCTATATATCAGTTGGAAAATTCTAATGATAATTTTTGGTTTACATGCAGAGAAACATTGAAATCAATTCCCGAAGGAAGGAGATTGGAAACTCGAGTTGGGTGGAGCCATCAATATCTCCGGCATGTCTTACAAGCAGTCTCATTACATTTGAATTTGTTGGAATTCAAAACATAAAAACTGATTTGGACTTTATGCGATATATTGTAAGTCACTCAAGTAAGCTAGAGAAGGTAAAGATTTTCACACCCAGTTCAAAGAAAAGAAGAATAGAAAAAAGTTTACGCAAGAGGTCAAAGAAATCCTCTGTACTAGTATGGGTACGAATTTTACACACTTTCTTTTCTTCCATACAAAGTCTATATACTTTCTGTTTTAATGAAAAAGGTTGGTATGTTAATATTTGTTGGTATGATGTTGTGGGGTGGTGATGGAACTTTCCTCCTCTCTTGCTCTTCTAGACAATAACTCCGACCATCAACACAACTTTATATATCTTGAATTTATTCGTGGTTGAGAATAAGACTGTTTTTCTTAAAATAAGAAAATTTTATCCTCTTAAATTTTTAAAATATATTAATTTTTTATTGATATACTCATGATTTTATCATTTATATTTATAATCTTAAAATTAATTATTCAATATTTGTTACAGGATATTAATTCAATTGAAGATCATGTGAATGCCTTCAAGGATTCAATCAGCACCACTCGACGCTTCTCAAATCCTTTATATTGATATTGATACAGTTCTTTTTTGAGCTGTTCTTGCCCAATAAATAAATTTAAGTCATCAAAGCTTAGTGAGTTTTAATGGGCATATCCATAATGAAGGAGTTTTATATTCCAATGTGCGTGTCTGTTGATTCTACGATGAAATCAGATTGTATGCTCGAACTGCTTGTGTGGATATATTCAGACACATTGATTGAATAATGACTGCTTGTGTGTGCCAGAAATATTGTATTGCCAGAATTATTGTGGCAACTATGTTGTTTTGTTTATTAATTGTGATGTTTGGTCATCTTGTCTTTTCAAAAACTTCAGTCTTTCTATATGATCTGGAGAAGCTTGGTTGATCTATGAGATTTTCTATTAGTATTACCACATTTTGAGAGAGGGGGACTGAGGGAGGGATAAATTCACATCCTAAATGATTATCAATACTAGAAATCAGGGAGTGTGAACTAATTTTCCTGCATAAAACCTAACAGAAATTTTTCGTTTCTAAGATAAAGGCTTCATTTTCCAAATAGTTCACATCCTAAGATTTACATGAAAAGTAAAGAGATTTCAAAAGTTTTAAGTAGCAAATCATATTCATATATAACAAGTAAGATGAATAAGTTGTTGCCAAATACATAAATATTTGTTATTTGTTTATTTTGTTTTTGTGTGACTAATTATTGTCCAGTTAGGTTCTTTCTCTATCATTACCAATAGCTTGAGCAACCTAAGACAAATTTCTATCTTAAACCTTGCAACAAAGGAGGAAGAACCAACCTGAACAAAGTAATTTTTATTTCAAAATGTATAGCCTTATTATTTATACCATGATTGGTAATTTGATCGCATCCTCTAATGTTTTTTTTATTACTAAACATGTAGTTGTTGTTAGATTAAAGTTATTATTTTTGATCTTGGGATAAGTTGATAAAATGAGTGAGTATGACATTAGTTTTAGGTTTAAATATGTTTTTAATGGTCGTTATAAATATTTTAACTTTAGTTTTCTTAAAATTTTCTTGACTTTGGATCTATCAAAAGTTTTGCTATGCATCACCGTTTTTCGTATCTACGTTGAAGTCGACTCATGTGTATTATTCAAAAAATTTAATGAGTTTTTACACGAATGTTTAAAATATTATAAGAAAACATGAAATAGATATAAATTTTTAAGTGTCAAAAAATTTAAAATTAAAATTTAATCCATCCGTTGTTAAAAAAATCAAAATTTTGCAAAAGAGAATTCTATAATGCAATAAACATGACAGCGGAAAAAAATTCAAAATTTCGAATGATACACATGAGTTGACTTAAAACATAATCCAAAAGTGGTGATGCAAAATTTTGAGGAACTAAAAGTTGAAGAAATATTTTAAGAGGACTAAAACAAAACGTTAGAAATATTTATAGGACCAAAAATATATTTAACTCTTATTTCTAATAAGTTAATCCTATACCATTTTTGTTTTTGAGGAAAACTGATAAGATTGTGCCCTTCATTTTCATTTTAAAAAATTAAAATATTGTGTGAGCTCAGCCAACGCTAAGCATGAACTACAACATAATAATGATTAGCGTCAGACGATCCACCTGTGTTAGAGTCGGCCATTCCTTTATGGTCACATAGCATAATAGGTACATAGTCAGATACACCTCTATCAAGAGCCCATGAATTGGCTATCCCACATTCTGCACCATTGATAAGTCCTAATTTAAAGTGTTTTTAGTCTTTGAATTAAATTAAATTTGTGGGATTTTAGTTTTACTTTAGAGTTATTTTACTACAAAGTGTTAGTTTTTATTTCCAAGATCAAATAACGAAGAAAATGAAGATTTTTCAAAAGTCAGAAAATCTGGCACGACCCGTGCGCCCAAGCATACGACCTGTGCATGGATCGCAACATTTTCCGTGGCAGACCATAAAGTTGAGCATGACCCATGTGTGGTCAAGCATGACTTCGTGTGTCCCTTCCTGTACCAAAATAACAGTTACAAAATGAAAGCACCGTTTCATATCTATATGTATATACATAAAATAAATTTAAAAAAAGATAATAAAAAAGAATAGAAAGGACCGATAACCTTCTTGAGTTTTCCTTCTTATTCTAATTTTTCCATAGAGAAATGATATTTGAACATTCATTTTATGACAACTTTTGTGACAACTTTCTCTCTCACACTAACATAATTTTTTACTTTATCTCTCTATTGCTTTGGTTTTCGTGCAAATACTTATTTTCTCTTTGTAAATTATAGTTGTCCCATAAATTGTCAATCAAATGGTTATTCAAATAACACTTCTCTTTTTCAATCAAAAATCTCTACATTAACAATCACACTACTCACATTATTATTATTTCTCTCTCCCGTAACTCTCATACCCTTCTTCATTCTTTTTCTTCATTCTTTTTCTTCATTTGACAAACCCGTATAGTACAAGTGATTTTGGGTAAATTTTTGGAGTTGGAGTTAGTGCTCTGAGAGAAGAAGAAAAATACCCATCTATTGGAAGTTGCTCATTTAGACTCTATGAGGTAAAACTTTATGATTCATGGAATTTATAGTGGATATCCAGCTTGGATAAGTAGTGGAACTATTATAGATAGTAAAATTTTAGTCTTTCATGAGTCCCTTTCAAACTCTAAGTGTAACAAATTGGGGGTTTTATCTTATTCTTTTATCTATTGGTAATGTGATCTTAAATACGTTTTAACAAGAGCTGAAATCAATGTATGATGTTCAGTTTTGGTGAGAAGTGCTCCGGTGGTTATTCAAAAAGGCATTACTAGGAACGGAGTTGACTCGTCATATCTGTGAGTTGATGACGATCATTATCACTTATTTTAATTACCGTTATTACCTGTATTTTGTTGATTTTATGTATTAAAGTATTTATCAAATTAGGGAACACACCCTTTGAACATTTTTCTCGTCATCGTTATATAATTTCAAAGTCATCAAAGTTAACTATACTCTATTTGGACTTATCTATGACTTATTGAGCAAAAGATTTGAAAGTGAGGTTTGGTTGCATATACCATGACATGAGTTTTGAGATACGAAGAAATACGGTTTTGAGATATATGTTCTTGGGATTTTCGATATTAATATGCGCTCCATTTGGATTTGGATTTTTCTTAGGATTTATTGACAGGGCCGCAAGTGTACGGCTATGTCGGTTTTAGTATAAAAAGTATCATACCCACAGAGACCAAATTAACAAGTACCGCTTTCTATTGTTTCTACGTTTATCTAAGGCAAAATTCAAAATAGTTTTGTTTCGAGCGTAAAATAAATATTGACTTTAATTAAATATTTCATGAGTAGAGACCAAAACGATGGTTTCTGTCGACTTTTGTCACTCATGTAACTTTGCGCTGATTAAATAGTAACGAGAAAGATAAAACTTTTGTAGAAAATATTGAATAAGGGACACCGTTTGCTTTCGCAATACGTTGTCGAAATTTTTAGGCGCGTAACTCCCTACTTTCGTAGTGTATAGTTATAGGCTTAAAAATTCCCTTTTCTTAATTCAATAAATTCTTAATTAAAAGAAAAGAAGTGCTTTCGCTTTAACCTTTTCAGTTAAAAATCTGAATTTTCTAAGTCGGATATCGTTTTTGCTCTTTCGATACGTAAACGATATCTTTGTGTCTCTACTTTCGTAGTAGACATTTTAAATTGCAGTTACAATAAAAGGAGCGCGCAATTTACATGAGTTCCATCGGTACGACGGTCCTTTCGTTTTGGACTCAAGTTAGACTACTCAGACATAATTAAATTAGACACTAAATTTACTTATGCTGAATTCATACTAAATAGAAAGCAAATAAATAACGAAAGAACCGAACCTGTTATCAGATGGCAACTTAAAAATAAGTAAAAGAGAAGCTGCGACAATGACCACTGCAGCAATCTGGAATCTTTAAGTGAGTATAAATCCCATCCTTTAAATCGACATGAAAGAAATAATCTGCAAAAATAAAAGAAAGTAGTAAAACGTACCAAAGCAATTCAATCAAAGTTGATTGAATTGGTAGCAGCAGCACCTAACAGAAGCAACAACATGAACTTTAATTAAAGCAAATTAAACTAGCAATTCAAAGAGATTGGGATCGAAACAGAAGAGCCACATGCAACATGGTCTGATTTTAGGTATGGAATACGGGACAAAACAATAATACGGCAGCCACAAATGGATTTGGAATATATGTGTAGTAATAGCAGCCGGCAAAGAAACTCAATTAGAATAGCACATGGCTGTAGCAATATGAAATAAAGACATGAAATAGTAACGTAAAGCAACTTAAATAAATGGCAGAAACATATAATAATAATATGATTGCAAAGGGAATTAGAATGAGAAGCAATAACAAAATAATGGACAAGTAATTAAATTTTGATGAACAATGACAAGGCAAATTAAAGTAGAAAATGAATTTCGATGAGCAGCTATATGAATTAATATCGCTGTTTGCACGAGAAAGAGCTAATAGAAGACACACATTCCTTCTTGCATGTGCAGATTTTAAAACCTCCAGGCTATTAAGCCAGATGAACAAAGTGTCCACAATGGTCTTGATGTTCTTTTAAGCGCATACTCTACCTGCAACCTTATTCATCAAAAACCAATCATTTAGCCAGATGTGCAAAGAATCCCACTTAGCGTATCTCCCAAAATGATACAGAATGTGATCAATTTCGTGCTCCATAGTATAAACTTACTGATAAACTACTTTTGAAATTCTCCATGGTCATGATAGATTAAAGGGTGGAGGTAAATAGGATAAAAGGAAGGTTAAAGGGAGAGGGTTGGGTTACTAGAGTGTGAGAGGGGGTAGGTAAGAAGACAGTTCACAAATGTTAGGAACAAGAGTGTTAAGGTTATCACTTGCGTTAGGAAAAGATTCTGCTGGATTCCATATTTCAATCCATCTAATAAGAGGAGACTTTTTTTTTTTTTTTTTGGGGGGGGGGGGGGGGGTAGTGGTGT